>QWCV01000312.1_pt1 | contig 60549 bp, 51 predicted proteins | sample 1972621 | NCBI WGS metagenome assembly QWCV01 (sample SAMN09866699, study PRJNA288562) | Human gut metagenome isolate pre2_stool, whole genome shotgun sequencing... | isolation source: gut | host: Homo sapiens | place: USA: California | reverse complement strand
GAGATTTTGCCCACAAATTCAAATCCGCGCCTCCACACGGCAATCACAATCCATTTTCGGATTGTGAAAGCGGGCCTTTAACTGAATTTCCCTATATAGATGCCGTCGTCCGTCTTCATCTGCAGGGATGTCTGTACCCCCGTGGGCGAGAAGGGATGCTTCTGATTAAGATTCACTGCCACGGCCTTGGGGTAGATCTCCCTGATTTGAGACAGGCGGCTTTCATTATATTCATATTCCTGTGTGTCGTAGTCGCCCGGTATCCACCAGGCCGTCAGGTCGCCGGGCATGGCGAACTCCGTGCGTTCATCCTTCAATATGAAGAAATTGAACGGCTCTTCCTGCGGAAACTCGTATCGGAACCCCACCCCGTCGTCGTACACGCGGAAACGGACGTCCATCCTCCGTCCGGTTTTATCCTGACGGAGCTTTGCCACGAATTCATTGTAATTGTTGCAAATGTCACTGTTTTCTCCCCACACCGGATGCCACGTCTCGCTGAACGAACAGGAATCCACGCCTATCACGCTGAACCCATCCGTAAGGTCGTCGGTTGCCGCAAGCTGAAAACCCATCCGGGACGGGAGAATAACCTTGCTTCCCTTATAATCGACGGAATACGTGGGCACTCCGTTCTCCAAATTAAACGAGGCAACCACCGCGCCGTTGGGCGACGCCGTCCGGTATGCGTATGCCGACGTGGCGAGCATGGGCAACGCCAATAATATTCCTAATCCTGTCTTTGTCATTTTAGTGTGAATTTTTCATTCGTTGCGATTCGCTGTCCTGTCATCCAATCCGGTTGCCCGAATGGATGAAAAGAAGTCGGCCGGTCATTGCCCTGAATTCCCGGCCGACATTCTATACTTACCTATTCAATTATCTGAGTTATCTACGCTTTACTCCGCAGGGGTGTAATATCCCACGGCATATACGATATTGCGGTTGTAGTCAACACGTATGGTGTAGGTACCGGCCTTGAATTCCGAACCGGGCAAAAAGTCTCCATACTCATTCTTGGTGAACATGTTCGACGGCTGCGGAGTCAGTATATCGGTAGATGCCTGCTGATTCCAGTCGCGAGCCTTGTAGAACTTGGCGCAGAAATTGGCGGGGAAATAAACAGTCGTTTCATAAACACCATCCTCCACTTTCTTCATCTGAAGGCATGTGTTATATGAGAAGTCCCATCCAGTGGATGTAACTACAGGAGCAGCGCCAGGATGACCCCAGCAATTGCCATTAAGCCATACTGCTGTGCCGTCTGTTGCATTCATATCGTACGATATAGTATAGATTACTCCGTATATAGTATCGTAATACATATCGTATTTGCCCGTGGGGCCGGTGAACTTGGCGCTGTTGTCATCAATCACCTCCCAGAAATCGGGCTGCAGAACTTGTGCCAGATTGCGGAAATTCCTGAACGTCACGATCTGATCTTTCGCAAGATTATCAATGATGGTATGATAGACCGCACCCTCGTCGGCCATTCCTACTTCGTTGACGAAATAACTTGGACGCGGTTTCTCCGGAACTTCCAGTTTCTCGGCCGCTATAGTCAACGCACTCAGGTCGACAGTAATCATATATACTCCGGGAGTGAAGTTGGTGCCGGGAATGAAATCGCCCCATGTAGCATCTACTCCCAAAATCTCGGGGGTCGTAGACGTGATGCCGTCCTTGCCACTATACTGGTTCGCATCCATCAGGTGATTGCATCCGAACTTGAAAGTGAAGCCGTTGGCCAGATACATGGCGCACTGCCATTTGTCACCCTCAACGTTGTTAAGGTTCATCATACCTTTCATTTCAAGATTATGCCATTCAGGTGCAGTGACATAACCGGCTCCGGGATGGCCCCAGTTTTTACCGCCTACATATAGCATGTCGGGATATGCAACCCATCCGTGGAGCTCTGTGAAGAGCAATCCTTGTCCATTGTCCCATATCAGGTCGTAGGAACCATCTTTGCCCTTGAACGTGGCCTCCGTGTTGGAAGTAACGTCCCAGAAATGAGACTGCAATGCACTTGTAAGGTCCGGCACACCCTGGAAAGTCACTGTCTGCCCATTGGTTAATTCTACAACCACACCGTCGTACTGGAATTCATATCCCCAAAATGGTCCGACAGCCTGTCCGTTGATAGAAATACCTGTAGGGGCATGATATTTGGATATGCTACCGACCAGATTCTCAATATCGAAGACCAAACCATAGTTGCCGGTATAACCGTTGAATACAGCGTACTCCCCGTCAGCGGAAGGCGTGAAGAAGTTGCGCAGGTTCTTGTTCAAGACTTCACCGGCACGGCCGATGCCGTCGAAATATACCTTCTCCCCATTGGTAAGCGTCACTGCCGCACCGTAATTTTGTGAATCCTGCTCATTCTTCAGCTCCACACCGTTTACTCTCGGGGCTGCGTCGGAATGGCGGTACTCTGCCTCTGTGGACGTTCCCAAATCCAATGCGTTACCATTGACGGCCACCTTGTTGACACCCTCCGTCACATCGGCTGTGGCATCGAAATTCATCGTCTCTCCGGGATACAGAGTGACGGTTTTATCTCCGACGGTGATTTTCAGCTGCGGAACGGTAGCGAACACCGTCAGGGCGCCTGCTACGGCTGCCCCTAATATCAATGTGTGTTTCTTAGTCATTTCAGTGAAATTTTAATTGTTGTCTTATTCACATTAACGATGTAGATACCGGCCTGGAAATCCTCCAGGCTCAGGACTGCGTCACCGGATGCGTCGAGCGTTCTGACAATACGGCCATCAACGGTGTAAACCGCGATGTGGCTGCCGGCAGGAAGATTATTAAAATACACTGTTCTTCCGGCAACAACGGGCTTGTTCTTGCTCTCAAAACTATTCACAACGCTTGATAAATCATTGCGAAAACGTACTCCCTTGATTTTTGCGGCTTCAACCGTATAGGAGTTTGTGCCAGCGTTGAAGATGACATTTTCACCTTGGATTTCACCCTTGACGGTCTTCGACAGGGGAATTGCCACGACTGTCTCATCCGACAATGTGAATGTCAGGTTCTTGTACACTTCGGCATGCAGACCGAACAGTGTAACGACTGCCAGTAGCAACAGAATCGTTCGTAATGGAGTTTTCATTGTTTTTTGATTTTTTGTTTTTATGCCTTCTAAGAAAGCGGTTTTTATGATGTCATCCCGCCGGGACACCGCTGGGCCGACGCCCCGGCGAAACGACAATATCAACTCTCGTAATTCATATCATATTGACAGTACCCGTCCGGTCACTCCTTGGGCGTGTAGTGCCCCACGGCGTAGACTATATTACGATTGTAATCAACACGTACGGTATAGGTTCCTGCCTTGAAATCCGGACCGGCCACAAGGTCGCCGGTGGCACGCGGTCCCGTCACCGGATCATTATATACTCCGGCGGCAAACATGCTTTCGGGCAGCGGGGTGACAACCGTGGTGGATGCCTCTTCGTTCCAATCGCGCGCCTTGAAGAACTTGATGCAGAAATCGGCCGGGAGATAAAGGGTGACTTCGAACACGCCCTTTTCCACCTTGCGCATCTGCATGCAGTTGTTGGGTGCAGAAAGATCCCATCCGGTAGCAGTGATACGAGGCGCACTTCCGGGATGTCCCCAGTTGACGCCGGCAACCCATGCGGCATTGCCTTTCTGCACGCTCATCACAGTACACATCGTATAGACCACCATGTAATTCGGGTCAAGGTAAATGTCATAGATGCCTGTCTCGCCCTTGAATATAGCCTTGCCTCCCATATCATCCACGATTTCCCAGAAGTCAGGCTGCAGCGCACTCTCGATACCTCCGAAATTGCCGAAGGTAACCTCGTCGCCCTTCTGCAAGCGGATGGAATAATACTGGTACGATCCGTTGGAAGTCATCGCCTCGCCGTTGACATAGAATGTCTCCGGCTCTATAATCATGTTAGTACCTACCTCCAGCGTATTGTCGTTAAGATCCACTGTAAGGTTGAACACACCCGGTTGGAAACCCGACCCGGGGATGAAGTCGCCATAATTGTTACCGCCGATAATCTCCGGCTGGAGAATCGAGAGGTCAACGGACTGGATCTCATACTCGCGCATTCCCATCAGATGATCCTTGCAGAACTTGAACGTGAATCCCGAGGCAAGATACACCGATCCTTCGAAGACACCGGGCGAGACACGGCGCAGGCTCATCATGTCGGTGGGCCGTTCCCAGCTCCATCCGTGAGTGGTGATCTTATAGGCGCCCTGATGGCCCCAGCCGGTGCCGCAGAGGAACAACTCATCGGGGAACGCCTTCTCCAGCGGCTCCGTGAAGAGACAGGAACTCTCGTTGTCCCAGATTATGTCGTATGTCCCGTCAAAGCCGAGGAACTTGGCCTCCGTCTCAGACAGCACTTCCCAGTAATGCGACTGCAGCACCGTGCGGAGCTTGCTGAGGCCGGAGAAAGTCACTGTCTGCCCCTGCGTCAGATCCATTTCGATTCCCTTGTATGTCTCGTAGAACATCTGATCAAGACTCGCACCATTTATCGCGACATTGGCCGGAGCAGGCCACTCAGGCCAGACATCCACCTTGTCGATACTTTTCTGACATGAGCACATCGTGCCCAAAGCCAGGAAAATCGTGACTAATTTATATATGCGTTTCATATCTGTTTAGTTTTTATAAGTGGAGGTAATGGCCTGATATTCCGCTTCCGAAACGCGCACCACGCATCCATGGCGTGCCTTGGGGCCTTCAAACGGCTCCATAGCCCAGTCAGTGCTTTCGATTGAATTGGAGGTGTAAAGCTCGTAGTAGTAGGGATAGCGTTCGCAATAGATCCAGAACTTCGCATCATCGGCGCTCATCACCAGTGTGGGAGCCTCGCGCAGCGGAGGAGTCAGCGCCGGACCCGGGTTCTCGTACGGACCGAGTGCTCCACCCGTGGAGCGGGCGATCCGCACCGTCTTCGCGGTCTCCGGATACTCGTCATCCCATCGCTCATCCTTGAGGATGGCATAATAGACGCCGTCGATCTTACGTATAATCACGTCGATGGTCGCAAGGTTCTCGTCGTAGCCTGTGAACTTGAAGAGGAACTTCGGGGCGGTAAAAGTCTTGAAATCCTTAGTCTCGATATAGAACGTACGTTTCGACGCCCATTCCTCGCGCGTCTCGCCGTTGCCCATGTTGCCGGCGTGCCAGGTAATGATATAGTTGTCCTGATCCTTATCATAGAACAGTTTGGGCGCTCCGAACCAGTCCTCTTCGTTCTCATATCCATAAAGAGGTTTGATCTTATTGAAGATGCTCTTGGAAAGCTTCGTTCCTTTCCAGCTCACCAGATCCTCGGAACGCCACAGCATGGGAATGCCGGTGCCGCGCTTCACTCCAATCATATAGTAGGCATCGCGGCCCTTCATGATATCCGGGTGTCCGGCATAGGCGGGCAGCACAGAGTTGCCGTTGTTCAGTGTTTCCCAATGATAACCGTCGCGCGACACGCTGTAGAACAACGATCCGTAGTTCTCATTCGTCATGTGGGCGAACAGGTAACCACCCTCCTTGCACTCGGGATGCTTGACCGGCGACCAGTCGCCCCCGTTATCGGAACAGGCGCTGAACATCGTCGTGACCATCAACCCGAGAATTATATTTTTTAATGTTTTCATTTTAGGTAGCTCTTTGTTTCTGTGTTTGTATTCGCGAATAGCGGCAACGAAAATCAAATGCCGCCTTCGACGCTGCTGCGGTCCTCGTTCCATCCGTCACGCTGGAAAGTCTGCTCCAGCACCACGCCGTTCTCCTCGCACGCGCGCACTGCGTAGTCCGGCAACGGCATATACTGATGCGTCGGAATGGTCTTCTTGACCTCGTAGACCTTGCGCGCATACTTGTTGTGGCGGATCAGGTCGATCTTGCGGCAGCCCTCGTAATAGAGTTCGTGGCCTCGCTCGGTCAGAATGGCGTCGAGGAAAGCTTCCTTGCCCGATGTCTGCGCCGCGGTCAGGTCGCCGAGTCCGGCACGCCGGCGCACCTGGTTGACGGCGTCGATTGCCTCTGTGGTGACGTTGCCGCTCTCACGGACGGTAAGCTCGGCGAACTGCAGCAGCGCGTCGGACCAACGGGCTATGGTCATGTCGGAACCCTGGTAGGACGACTCGGTCTCGATGGGATATTTCAGGCTGATGTAGCCGTCCCAGCGGGTGCCGAGGTCGGCGCCGGTGATATGCTTGCCGTCGGTGGTCCAGTAATCGGTGACGATACACTCCTTGCGCTTGTCGTTAGCCTCGAAGCTGTCATAGAAATCCTTGGCTACGTTGTAGAAGGCGTTATAACCGCCGCCCTGGGGCCAGAGCGCCGTGGGATTGCCGTCCGGATCATAGGCCGAAGCCTCCGACGGCACTACCAGACGCGAGTACATGTTGATGTTGCCGTGCTTCTCGTTACCATTGGCGCCCGCGTCGCAGCTGACGGCCATGATGATTTCGCTGTTCCACTCGTTGGCGACCTTGAACAGTTCCTTGTAAGGATTGTCGCCCTGGGTGAAAAGCGAGTACTTGCCTTTCAGCTCGCTGAACATCTCGAGACCTTTCTTATAATACCCCGCCATGTGGCCGCCCTCGTTGAGGCAGTGGCGCATCAGGCAGAAACGTCCGTAGTCACGGGTGTAGCGTCCGCGCTCCGTCTGCGTCTCGGGGGCGTTTTGTGCCGCGAAGAGCAGGTCGTCGTAAATATACGTACACATCTGATCGAGCGTGGGACGCACCGTGGTGCGCTGTGCCTCGTCGTCGAACACCTTCTCGTAATCCACAATCACGGGCACCGGTCCGTACATGTGCATCAGATAATACATCATCATGCCGCGGCACAGACGGGCCTCGCCGAGAAGACCGTCGCGGGTCTTGGCCGGAAGAACATTCTCCGGAGCCACCTCAAGAGTATGGATAATCTCGGTGAATCGCGTCACCTCGGCCGTCTGCGGGAAGTGGTTGGGGCTCTCCTGGTCGTTGGGCCATCCGCGGTAATAGTAGCGGCACTGATTGAAGTTGGCCTGCGTGAGATGCAGCCATTCGCCACCGGCCTTGGTAGCCGTGGGGGCCATGATGTCCGACGTGCTGTCGAAGAAGCGCACGTCGCCTCCGGCGCCGATATAGAAACTGTACTGTCCCGTCTCGTTGAAGGAGTAAGCGAAATTACCGGCGAACGGCACGTAACAGGTCATCATGTATGAAACATAATCTTCGGCGGTGTTGGGGAACTCCCCCTCCTGCAGGCTTCCATAGATCTTGGCGTCAAAATTGTTCTCGCAGCCGCCCAGCAGCAACGCGACCGACGCCAAAATGGGAATATATATTCTCTTTTTCATGTTGTTCCGGAATTAGAATGTGATTTTTACACCGATGGTGTAGGCCCGCAACTGAGGATAGTGGGCGTTCGTAAGATTGCCGAAGTTGGTGGGCACCTCAGGGTCGTTGTCGGAATATCTCGTGATGGTGAACGGATTCATGATGTCGGCGTAGAGACGGATGTTCTTCACGTAGCCGTGCAGGAACTTCCATTTCAGGGCGTCGAAGGTATATCCCAGCGTGATGTTGCGCACGCGCAGGAAGCTTGCCTCCTCGAACATCACCTTGTATCCGACGTTGCCGGGCAGCGTGACATTCCTGTTGGCTATGCCGGGAAGGTCGCCGTTGGGGTTGGTCTGAGAGTTCCATGTTCGGTAGATCTGGTCGTTCTTGTTGGAGGCGAGCGTGTTGATCATATCGCCCGGCGAGCTGTCAACCGCCATCGCGACGTTGTTTTTCTCCACGCCAAGCTGTCCGTACATGTAGATGTCCAGATCCCAGTTCTTCCATACGAAGGAGTTGCCGAAACCGTAATACACCTTAGGAAGCATATCCTTCATGTAGATATCGCTCTCGTCGATCTTTCCATCCTTGTTCTTGTCGACGATGATGGGGAAACCGGGTTTCTGAGCCTCTTCGGAAAGTGTGGTCTGCGACTTGGGCATGTTGCTGCGGTCCATGTTGATCAGGCCGTCGGTGTCGTAGTAATACATCGCACTGATAGGCTCGTTCTTGCGTTTCTGATAAGGCTTGAAATCCGTGTTAGGCATGTGCTCCACCCAATTCTGCCTCAGATGGGACAGCGACAGGCTGGTGGTCCATGTGAAGTTAGGCAATTTGATGTTCACTGAATTCAGAGTGACCTCCACACCGGTGCGCTTGAAATGTCCGCCGTTCACCGGGGCGGTGTTGAAGATGCTCAGCATCGAGGCGGGAACCCATCCCAACAAATCGGTCACATCGTTGCGGAACACATCGACACTACCCCACAGGCGGTTGTTCAGCACGTAGAAGTCGAGTCCGATGTTCTTCATCTCGGTCTTCTCCCATGTGATGTGGGGATAGTAACCGCTGCGGATCAGGTAAGGCACATAGGAAGTGGTGCCGTCGTTGAACTTCACGTCCTCGCGGCTCACACCGATGGTGGCGTAGAGCGTCGAACCGAGGTTGTCGTTACCGGTCTTGCCATAACTGGCGCGGAGCTTCAGAAGGTTCAGCCATTTCACATCGCGGAGCCAGGGCTCGCTGGAAAGTTTCCATGCCAGCGACACGGAGGGGAACCATGCATATTTCTTACCCTTGAAGAACTTATCCGTACCGTCACGACGCAGAGTCAGAGCCAGAATGTAGCGGTCCAGCAGCGACACGTTGGCACGCGCGAACTGCGAGCGCTTCTCGTTCATAGCCTTATCCGATGCGGGATTAAAAGGTCCGTCGGCCGACCCCAGGTTGGCGTCGTTGATGATATCCTTGGCGTTCACATAGTTCTCAGTCAGGCTGTTGGTTTTCTCAACGTAACGACCCATGCCGACAACGGCGTTCAGGTCAACCCAATCGCCCCAACGCTTGTTGAAGGTGATCATGCCCTCCATCGTCTCATACTGACGCTGCGCATAGCTAAGAGAGCCGCGCGACTGCTTGACCATCGAGAAAAACACATCCGATGGAATATATGATGAACGACGGGTATTGTCCTTGTTGACACCGTACACCAGACGTACGGCAAGCATATCCTTGAGAATGTCGATGTCAAGGGCCGCATTCGCGTAGAAGCCGTTCTGACGCGATTTGTCGGTTATCGCCATGGTGGCAACCGGGTTGGGAATCATTCCCATCACCGTATATTCACCACGCTCGTCCTTGACGGGCCAGTTCGGAGGAAAAATGAATGCCGTAGTGAGCGAGCCGGCCGCGTTGATACCTTTGTTGGCGGTGTCGGCGCCCACAAGGGCGTTGTTGTAGCTGTTGTCGTTCAGGTTGACTATCGCCGAAAGCTTCAGGAAGGGAAAAAGCTGCGCGGTGATATTGCTCCGGAATGTATATCGGCGCATGCCCGAGTTCCTTACGATACCTTGCTCGTCGTAGTAGTTGAAACCGAGGTAGTACTTTATCATCTTGTAACCACCGGTGACCGAGAAGTTATGGGCGTTGACATTACCTGTGCGCAGCACCTTGCCCACCCAGTCGGTGGTGGTGGCGTTGTCGATCTCGTCCTGCGTGAACTGAGGTGTCCAGCCGCCGTCGTAGGCGATGTTGCCGTAAGGATACTGGTTGTTGTTGTACAGGTACATCTCCTTGCTGAACACGTTCACGAAATTCATGTATTCCTGGCTGTTCAGTCGGTTCACACCATAATTATACCGCTTCTGAAAGGAGTGGCTGTAATCATAGGTGATGGTGGGTCGGCCTTCAGCACCCTTCTTGGTGGTGATGAGCACTACGCCGTTGGCCGCGCCGATACCATAGATTGCCGCGGACGCGTCCTTCAGGACCTCCACGGACTCAATATCGGAAGGGTTTAGGCCCACCAGCCCTCCACGCTGGACATTGGCCGGTAGGTTGAGCTCGGCATTGCTTGTCTCAAGCGATGCCGTGGGCATGACCACACCATCCACAACGTACAACGGGTCCCCGCCGCCACGGATGGAGATATTGATGGCGCCGCCCGGCTGAGTACTTTGAACATTGGACTGTACGCCGGCGGCATGACCCAACAGAAGTCCCTGTACCGTAGGGCTTGACGATTTGGACACCTTGTCGGCCTTGACCGTGGCGATAGAGGTGGTAAGGTTCTTGCGCGAGGTGGCGCCGTAACCTACCACCACTACCTCGTCAAGCGTACTGTCAAGCGATTGCAGCACTATTCGCTTCTGCGCCACCGCATCCGAAACCTTGATATTGCGCGGTGCGTAGCCTATGTATGATACGGTCAGAGTCCCGTCCGCCGGTACATTGTCAAGGGTATAGTTGCCCTCTATATCCGTCGCTGTCCCGACATTGGTTCCTTTGACCATGATCGTGGCGCCGATCAAGGGTTCCCCCTCCGAGTCCTGAACCTGACCCGCAATTGTCAAATCGTCTTTCTTGTCAACGTTTTTTGCAGGCTTCTCTGATTTGACTATGGTGATGGTGCGGTTGTTCAGTGAATAAGTCAGTCCCATCGGGGAAAGTACCTCCCTGAGGATTTCCGACACAGGCCGATTCTTCTTGTTTACTCTGACTGCCGCATTGGCATTGATATTGTCACGGTACACGAAGGTATAGTGCGTCTGTTTCTCTATTTCCTTAAATACCTGTGATAGATTTTTACCCGTCACCGAAACTCGCTCCGACTGTGCCCTTGCTTCGATTGGAATGACAAGTGCGCCGAACAGAAGCAACGCCGTGACAAGCCGGACAAGCCGATGTTTCCAGCTGACGCCGGTGGGCGACTCTCCCATTTGTCTTGTGTCTGATTTCATGATTGTTAATAAATGGTTATGCGATTTTTCTTGATTCTGTATCGGAATTTGTACATATCGCTCAGGGATGCCAGGACATCGTCAACATCCTCGTTACTGAATTTTCCGGTGAGCATATCGTTGGTCAGCGAGTCACACTTAACATCGATCTCGACTCCGTAACGGCACTCAATCATGGCTATGACTTCGCTAAGCCGCTTGCTCTTGAAAACAAGATCTCCCCGGGTCCATCCGGTATCGACATTCATATCTGCCTTGCTGATTCTGACAGAGCCTTCAGCGCGGCTATAAACCGCTTTTTCGCCCGGCTCCATGAAATATTTGCGACCCTTTAGTCCCCCTCCTCCAAGGCTTACCTTGCCGCTGACAAGCGACACCGTTATATTATTGTCATCGTATGCATTCACATTGAATGACGTGCCGTGTACTTCCACCTCGATGTCGGAGACAAACACCCTGAATGTGTGTTCTCTGTCCTTTGCGACATCGAAATATGCCTCACCATTCAGCCGCACGGTCCGCTCTCCATCCGTGTCCCATTCAAAATCCAGTTCCGATGCCGAATTCAACTGAACTTTGGATCGGTCGGGAAGTGTGAGGTTCGTTCGGCTTCCCGCCGGAATGGATGCCGTGAACTCCTGCGAGGGTACCGTGCGCGAATTAATGCCGAGGGCTATACTACCCGCTATCAGCACCACCACGACCGCCGCCGCCGCAACATAGCGCATGCAGGACTTCAGACGTGTCCGCAGTAATCTCCGCCATAATCTGGCTCGGATCATTTCCTTCATTTCGGATGCCATCGGCTCATATACATCTTCTCCACTGTTGGAAAGCATAACATTCCACAGACATTCGTTGGAGATGCCATCGATCATGTCCCGAAGCTCGTTAAATTCCTCTGAACAGATATGTCCCGAGGCATATTTTTTATAAAGTCGTTCTAATTGAGATGCCATATATGCAGCTGTTAGAGTTTACATGGTGCGGTTAATGAATCCTATTAACCTGCCTTATTTCAGGAACCTCAGCTCATTTTCTTACTGTCGCCGTAGTTCACGAATCCTCTATCTACTATTTATTCCGTTAATACCGTTCTTTCGTACTATGTAAAATTTTATGTTTTGTAACATATTTTTACATAAAAAAGTTCAACCTTACCCTGGATACGGTTGAACAAGCTATATGATGGAAATTTAAGAAACAGGTCCTATATGGAACGAGGTATTATAACCAGAATATAAAGATGAGCGGAGCGCCTCCCAATGCGTCGCGTAAAATGTGCAGAGCCGCAGAAAGATGATTTTTTACGGTTTGTTCGGAAATTCCCAGCCGTTCGGCTATCTGTGAATTGCTTAATTGGGATTCCCGGCTCAGGTCGTATATCTGTCGCTCGCGCGGCGTGAGTTTCTCCTTGGCGGCAGTAACCAAAGAAACGAACTCATCATACATCATGATATCCTCCGGCGATATGTCGGCCGGATATTCGGTGCCATGTTCAATATATTCCTCAAATTTAGGTTCACGCATCTGGCGTCTCAGCGTATCGATAATACGATAACGCGCTATTGAAAACAGAAAACTCTTAAGATTGCCCGTACTCTCAACCATACTGCGGTTGATCCAGAGCTTCATGAACGTATCCTGCACGACATCGAGAGCGGCAGTCCGGTTTCGCAATTGTCGGAGAGCGAATCCGAAAATACTGTCGGAGTATTCGTCGTATATCCTGGTGAACGCTTTGTAGCTTCCCCGCTTAAGACCGAAGACACATTCAAGTTCGTCGAACATGGAATATATTAGATTAAGATTTTAGATTTCTATAATATGACTACTTATAATTCTGTTCTGACACCTTATAATATATATTAATAAGAAGAGCCTGTTATTTGTAAGAGTATTTATGATGAATCGCCATTCCCGTCCGGAGAGAGGCGAAACAGCATCTGCCCCATGCTGTGTGCGTTTACGAGGCGAAATTAAGCATTTCATGCTTAATTTCCAAAAGTTATGCCGGAATTAACGTTTTTATTCTCCTTCCGGATCCGGGGCGCTGTCAAGTGGGGTGGCCTCGGTAATGATGTCATTTGTTTTGCGGGGGATCCGGCCATGACGCTTCAGTGAATCGGCGATGATCCACTGAAGCTGTCCGTTAACTGATCTGAATTCCTGACCCCGTCATATCATAAATATTACGAGTCGCAGGCTGCTTTTTAATATTAAGGGTGGTCCCACTTGGGCTTGCATCAAGGACCCACTGCCAAAATATGAGTACGGAGAGGCAGTTGCTCTGGCCAATAAACAAAAAAACAGCAACCGATTATTCGACTGCTGTTTTTGTGGTCCCACTTGGGCTTGAACCAAGGACCCACTGATTATGAGTCAGTTGCTCTGACCAACTGAGCTATGGGACCGGCCAGATCAGAGGGCGTACCCTCGCTTTCCGTCTGCAAAGTTAATACTAATTTTTTAATTCTGCAAATCAAGTTATTTCATTCAATCGAATTTCTTAATCGAATGTCTTGCCGTTTCTGCAAATCAAGTTATTTCATTCGATCGAATTTCTTGCCGTTCCAGCTGTATTTCACCTCCGGACGCAGATAGGGCTTGAGGCGGTGCAGGTCCTCGGCGCCCATGTAGTCGGCCACCGTCAGACGCGCCGTCAGGCCGTCATTGTCGGGACTGGCCACATATTCCACCGTCGGGAAAGGTATCAGACCCAGTAGCTCTTTCTTCAGCATGGCGCCGTCGCGGTCGCGCGGGGTCTCGATAAAGTCGTCGATGGACGCGAGCTTTATATATTTCTCCTGCCGCAGCTCCTTCATCTCCGGGTCGAAAAACATCAGCTGCGAATCCGCGGCCTGTCCTTCGCCGGCAATGGTGTATATCAGCATCGCCACATCTTCCTTACCGCAAGACAACACCTTGACGGTCGCCTTCGACACCGGCGTGATGATGCAACTCAAGTAGGAATCGGTCAACGGCTGTTCCAACGACGACATACCTCCCAGCGCATTGACTACCTCACGCGAAGCTCCGGCATCATGATATGCCAGCAGGTCGCCGCGCATTACAGGTGTCAGCAGATCCAACGCCGGCACATCCACATCCTCGAAAGCCTGACGGGCCGTCAGCCGCGTGGATTCAATCACCACAACCGTATCGACCTCCTCCTTGTTGCTGTTCGTCTGCGCCATACATCCCATTGCGGCCGTAAGCACCGCCGCCAGCAGCGTAATCATCCTTCTCATTTCTTGAATTTATCGTAGTTGCCGTTATACTTGGGTTTCTTCTCTTTGTCTGCTTTGGCTTTCTTTTTTTTCTTCGGCTTGCCGGGATTCAGAGCCTGGTCGCTGTCCAGAAAATAGTCGGTGTTCAGCCCCTTGTCCTTGCGCTTGGCGCCTTTCCCTTTTTTACGGCCACGCACATAATCCGCAGTTTCGGCGACATAATCGCGGTTATCGGCTCGCTCGCACACCACTTTCTGCCCGAAGAATTCCGTATGCTTCAGAGCCGACAGCACCCTGTGGGCGTCACATTTGCGGACGTCAAACAGCGTATAGCCCGGCATCAGGTCTATGCGCCCTATCACGGGCTTCTGACCCACACTGTTCCGGTTTATCAGGTCCATCAGATTGCCGGGGAAGAATCCCGAACCCTTGCCGATGTTCACCACAAGGCGTTCGTAGCCGTCGCGCGCGTCGCGACGGTCCTTGTCGCGTCCCTTGCCGCCACGCTCCTTCTTCGGCTTGTCGGCCTCGTCCAGATCGATGTTGGGCATATCCTTGTAGTATGCCAGCAGACGATTGAACTCCAGCGACAGTACCCGCTTCAGCAGGTCCGATTCCGACAGCCATTCCAGTTTCTTGCTTACGCCCGGCAGATACTTTGCTATCTCGTTTTCGTCCACCTCCACGCGCTCCAGGCGGTCGGCTAAGTTGTACAGCTGTTTCTCTATGATATGCTCCGGAGTGGGTACCTTGCGGTATTCGAACTCCTTGCCTATTATCTTCTCTATCTGCCTGATCTTGTTTTTCTCTCGGCTGTGGATGATGGCCACGGACACGCCCGTCTTGTTGGCGCGTCCCGTACGGCCGCTGCGGTGCGTGTAGACGGCCACATCCTCCGGCAGTCCGTAGTTGATGACGTGCGTCAGGTCGTCCACATCCAGCCCGCGCGCCGCCACATCGGTAGCCACAAGCAGCTGGGTGACGTGGTCGCGGAATTTCTTCATCGCCAGGTCGCGCTGCTGCTGCGACAGGTCGCCGTGCAGACAGTCGGCGTTATAACCGTCGGCTATCAGCTTGTCGGCTATCTCCTGCGTGTCCTTCTTGGTGCGGCAGAACACGATGCCGTATATGTTCGGGCTATTGTCCACCACCCGCTTCAGCGCCAGATACTTGTCGTGCGCCTTGACCATGTAGTATATGTGGCGCACGTTCTTGGCTCCCTCGTTGCGGTTGCCGGCCACGAACTCCACCGGCTCGTGCATGAACCGTCGCGCTATGTCGGCTATCTCCTTGGGCATCGTGGCCGAGAACATCAGCATCTTGCGCTGCTCCGGCACATGGGTCAGTATCTCGTTGATGTCGTCCACAAAGCCCATGTTCAGCATCTCGTCGGCCTCGTCCAGCACCACCGTGTGCACGTTCTGCAGTTTCACCACGCCGCGCTTGATCAGGTCGATCAGGCGACCCGGAGTGGCCACTATCACCTGCACGCCGTTTCGCAGCGAGCGTATCTGGCTCTCGATGCTGCTGCCGCCATACACGGGCAGAATCTTCAGCCCGTCTATATATTTGGAGAAGTCGGCCAGATCGCCCGCTATCTGCAGGCAGAGTTCGCGCGTGGGTGCTATTATCAGTGCCTGAGGCGTATTGTCGCCGGCATCTATGCGCTGCAGCAACGGCAGTCCGAAGGCCGCCGTCTTGCCCGTGCCGGTCTGGGCCAGTCCCACGGCATCGCTGTCCTCGTTCAGCAGATGCGGTATCACCATCTCCTGGATGGGCATGGGGTGTTCGAAGCCAAGTTCCCCTATGGCCTTGAGCAGCCGAGGCTCCACGCCAAGCGTCGCGAACGTCTTGACCTCGTTGTTGCGCTGGGCTATTATCTCCTCCACGTTTTCGGGCAATACGCCGATTATATCCGAAAAATCGTCTATCGGATTTTCGGGTGTCACGGTATTTTCGTCTATGGGTTCGACCTCGCGGCCGGCCTTATCTTCGTAATCTTCCTTCATATCGTAATTTCTATCTAATGATAGAACGTTGATAATGACATAATGTTGAAAAACGAGGGTCCCGAAAATGCGGAACCCTCGTCAATATGACAGTCAATGCGCTTTATTTAGCGGCTTTCGGGTCGGAGAAATTAGGCACGATGCACTTCCAGGCCAGCGCGGCGAGAACGGCACCGACAAACGGACCTACGACCATTACCCAGAAATCACCCCATGCGTTGATGGAATAGAGGGCCGGACCGAACGAACGGGCGGGATTGACCGAGCAGTTGTCAACGGGAATTCCCACGATGTTCACCAGGCCCAAGGTCAGACCGATGGCTGCGCCGGCCATCATGCCGTTACCCCATTTGGATGTGGAACCAAGCACGACGAAAACGAATACGAACGTCAGCAGGCCCTCGGTCAGCAGCGCGAAGCCCTTGCTCACACCCGGCTGACATACGTTGGTGGCCAGGTACGACATATTGTCGGTGAAGCCGATGTTGTTGGTGATACCGCCGAACTCGAACGTTCCGCCGTTGAAATAGCCGCCGGCCGACATCAGCCACAGCAGTAGCGCGCCACCCACGGCGGCACCGGCCAACTGCGCCACGATATATCCGCACAGGTCCTTGAACGTGAAGTTACGGTCGGTCAGGTACACGCCCAGCGACACGGCCGGATTGACATGACATCCCGACACTCCGCCTATGGCATAACACAATGCAAACAGTATCAGACCGAAACAGAGTCCGATTCCCAGTGTCCCGATTTTCGGGCCGGCCAATACGGCGCTTCCGCATGCCAGCAGCACCAGAAACATCGTGCCGAAAAATTCAGCTACATACTTTTTTCATAATTATTTCAATTAAGGTTTATCGTGAATTCTATCTGTCCGCCCTGATACCAAGCGTGTGTTAAAAACGTTTATAAAAATATAACACACGTTATTCCGAATTGTTTTAGAATCAGAAAAATAGAGTATGGATTGCTGTAACGACAATATAATTCTGCGTGACGCGCGGCCTGAAGACGCGCGGTTTATCGCCTGGGTGGTGCTGACTGCCCTTGACATGGACACCGAGCATCTGGACCTGGTCACGGAGTCGGTGTCCGACCCCGAATCGATGTATTCGTGGACCAACACCGTCATGGCCGAGGCCGACGGCACACCGGTGGGATGTCTGGTATCGTACGACGGCGCACGCTACGAGGCGCTGCGCACGCGCACATGGCCCACGCTGTGGGGCGGCCTTGACCCCGAACAGGTCAGACTGACGCCGGCCGAGACCGGACCCGGCGAATATTACCTCGATTCAATGGCGGTGATTCCCGAATACCGTGGACGCGGCTCGGTTGGCAAACGCCTGATGCGACACGTCATGAGCAAGGCGGCAGCGCAAGGACATAAGAATTTCGCCTTGCTGGTGGACGTTGACAAGCCTCGTCTGGAGCAGTATTACGCCGGCCTTGGATTCGCGACGCAGGGTACAGTCGACTTTTTCGGTCACGATTTCCACAAAATGACATGCGCCGCGGACTGACCGCAGCGCATGACATCTATTTTATAAGCCTTTACAATCTTACAACTGTGTCTTTACAATCTTACTACCGTGTCTTTACAATCTTACTACCGTGAGGGAATAGGGAGGCATAGATATGCTATTCGTCTCATGGGTTAGATTTTGTCATTATTTTTTGTCACTCGCCACTCGCCACTCGTCACTCTGACCTCTGACTTCGTCACAGTTCCGACGGGTCGCCCAAGAATGCTCCTTGCGGTTTGTGCGGACGGCATGGATGCACTATGCTTTTGCGGCGGTCCCAGGCGCGGTCGGATTTCAGTTTCACCCGCAATCCCCGTTCCGTCCTGTCGGCCGGCCATCCGCGAAGCCTGACATACTCGCCCAACATATAGCGGAAACCGGGAGTAGGATAACAGAACTTGGTCATATTCTCAAAACATTCATCCTCGCCCATATCCTTGAACCGCATCCGGTTGATGTCTATCAGTTCAAACTCTATTTCGTCCGGAGTGCGCACGTACCTGATGTTGGTATTGTTGGAATCCCGGAAATAGATTCCCTTCTCGTGCAGCGTCACGAACAGTCCTGCCAACGCCGCCATGAATTCGGGATCATACTTCCGCTCGTCTATCACCTGACCGGCAATCGGTCGGGCATCGGTGTATTCGCACACGTAATATTGATCGGTGCGGAATCCCGCGCCGTTCCTCACCTCCAGCCATCCGACGGGATGCGGAGTGTTTATGCCGCATTCGATAAGCCGGCACGCGTTGCGGAAACTTTTCTCGGCCTTCCCTTTCACGAACCGGCGCACTAATTTCTGAATCAGGCTGTCGCGTTTGAAGCGTTTCACCACCAGCCGCCGTCCGCCGGCCTGCATCTCGCGCAGCTCGTTGCGACCTTTGTATATGACGCGGCCTTCGCCCGCAAACCGTCCGGGCAGCCCTTCCAGCCACCCGCGCATCTGCTCCTCGCCCTGATATGTCTCCGCACGCTTACTCATTACTTTTAAAACACAGACAATCTGAATTTATTATTTTTGATAAGGAACTCGGGCACTGATGCCGGTGTTAATTCTATAAAAAGCATATTATTATGACACGACTGATACTGCTCCGGCACGGCCGGAGCGAATGGAATCTGAAGAATCTGTTTACGGGCTGGACCAACGTTGACCTCAGCGACCAGGGACGCGAGGAGGCGCGTCAGGCCGGATTGAAAATAAAGCAGGCGGGAATCGAGCCGCAGTATTATTTCACATCCTACCTGAAACGTGCCATCCACACGCTGCACATCGCCGCCTCGGCCATGGATCGCGACTGGGTGCCCGAAGTGAAGGACTGGCACCTTAACGAACGGCATTACGGCGCGCTCCAGGGTCTCAACAAGGCCGATACAGCCAAGAAATACGGCGACGAACAGGTGCACATCTGGCGCCGCAGCTATGACGTGGTGCCACCGGCGCTGACCCGTGACGATCCGCGTCATCCCGCCAACGATCCGAGATACCGCGACCTCACACCCGACGAGCTGCCGGACGCCGAATCGCTTGAGCTTACCATCCGCCGGGTGCAGTGCGTATGGGAGGAGAAGATAATTCCCGCCCTGCGCCATTACGGCGACGTCCTGGTGGCCGCCCACGGCAATTCGCTTCGCGGACTGGCCATGATGCTCCGAAAGCTGTCGCCACAGGAAGTGGTCGGCCTCGAAATTCCCACCGGCCGGCCCTGGGTGTTCGAGCTCGATGACAATCTCGCCCCCATCCGCGAATACTTCCTCTGACTTTAATTTTGCCGTCACGAGGGAATTTGCTAAATTTGCAGTTGTTGAGACTGACTAATCCAACTTATGATGACAGACAAAATTAAAAGGATATTCGCAGCCGGCATGATGTTAGTTGCATCGGTCGTGGCTGTGACGGTGCCATGCAGCGCCCAGTCGACACGCCGCACAGCTATGCCCGCGAAATACTCGTACTTCCCCACATACCACAATCCCACACCGGGGCAGATTCCGCTCATAGCATGGACGGTGGTGTCGCCGGAGTTTACCGACTCGGTGTTTCTGAGCGACGAGTATTTCGACCGGATACACCGGTGCGGCATCAACGCCATCACCAACATAGTGGGATTCGACGCGCGTGGCGAACGCATCCTTGACCAGGCACAACGCCACGGGCTGAAGGTATTCGTGCAGCAGTCGCCGAAAACTTCCGACGCCGGCCGTCGCATGGCCGAATATTTCCGCGACAAGCCTGTCGTGGCCGGCTATCTGCTGCAGGACGAACCCACGGTCAAGAATTTCGCCGACCTCGTCAAGGTGCGCAACGCCATATACGACGTCGACACCACGCGGCTGGTATACACCAACCTGCTGCCCATCGTGCCGGGCAAAGTCACCGGCACCGACACCTACCTGCAGTATATGCAGGGTTCCGAACAGGCGCTCCGGCTTCCGCTCCTGTCGTACGACCACTACCCCGTGGTGCGCAAAAACGGCAAGACCTCGACAAAACCGGAATTCTACGAGAATCTGGAATACGCGCGCCAGGTATCGACCGAAAACCGCATCCCCTTCTGGGCGTTCGGCCTGATAATGGGCCATTATTCCTACCCGGTGCCCACGCTGGCGCATCTGCGGTTCCAGACGTTCAACGCCCTGGCTTACGGGGCGCAGGGAATACAGTACTGGCGCTACATATTGTCGTCTAACGCCGATTACGAAGCCACCGAAGCTCCCGTCACGATGGAGGGCCAGTCCACCCGCGTGTGGGACGCGCTTCAGACCGTCAACAGCGAAATCCAGGGCTATGCTCCCGTGTTCCTCGGCTGCACGGTGCGCAACATCGGCCACCTGGGATCCATCCCGCAAGGCGCCGGCAAACTGGAGCATCTGCCGGCTCCCTTCACCAAGATAAAGCCCGGCAAGAAAGGTATCCTTGTTTCATCCATCGTAAACGAAGACAGGCATTACGTGGTGTTCTGCAACCACGATGTCAACAAGAAGCAGAAAGTGAAGATCGGCTGGACCGGCAGGCTGCGTCAGTTGATGCCCGACGGCTCCTCGCGCACTGTCAAAAACAGCAGCGTCACCCTTGACCCCGGCTCGTACGCAATCTTTACTTATTGAGCCATGACCGAGTCCGAGACAAAACCGACGATAGGTGCGGTCATGGTGCTGTATGCCCCGGACCTTGACGTCACCGACCGGGCCATAGCGGCGATTCTGCCGCAGGTCGACTTGCTCTGCATAGTGGACAATACGCCCGGCGCCGACCTGTCCGCACGGTTCGACGGCAATCCTCGCATCCATTACATCGCCATGAGCGGCAACTCGGGTATCGCCGCCGCACAGAACCGCGGCACACGCTGGCTGCTGGACCGTGGCGTCGACTTCCTGGTATATACCGACCAGGATTCCGAGGCGCGTCCCGACACCATAGCCCGACTGATGCACGGATACGCCATCCTTACGGACGGCGGCGTCAAGGTGGGGCTCGCAGGCACGCTCCCAGTCAACCGCGAGACCGGCGAGCCTTACCGGCTGTCGGCCCGCAGAATCGACACTCCCGACGACCTGCGCCGCATCCCCGGCACCGAAGGAATCTCGGAGTATTATTCCGCAATCTCCTCCATCTCCCTGATACCGCGCCGGGCCATGCTGGACAACGGCGGCTTTGACGAAAGCCTCTTTATCGACGGCGTGGACCACGAATGGTGCTGGCGTGCATGGCACACGCATGCCTACCGAACGTTTATCGTCCGGGACGCCGTAATCGACCATTGCCTGGGCCAGGGAGACCGTCAGCTTGCCGCCCGGCAGGTGCACATAGCCTCGGCCGACAGGGTATATTACCAGTTCCGCAACTACCTGTGGCTGAAACGGCTGGAATACACGCCGGCATACTGGATCAAGAAAAACGGCTTGAAGTATGCCGTCAAGTTCTTCTATTTCCCCATCATGGTCAGCCCCCGGGGCAAATATCTGAAAAACATCCTGCGGGGCATCCGCGACGGACTGCGCCGGCGCCATCCCGACGGTTCTTTCCCCCGTTTCTGACGCTTTTTCGCCGGGCGAGGCGCGAATTCACATTTTTTCACGTTATCCATTATGGATATAGTGTGAATGAACGTTTAAAATGGCGCAGTTTTCAGCTAAAGAACGATTAGTCGCTTCATTGTTATCATCAATGCCCGGTGTCAAGGCACTGGTCAAATCGGCATATATCCGCGCCAACTCCATAATCCATAAAAAGCGCAAACCGTTCTACATTCATTCCTCCCTGACCACGGGCATCGAGCTGATCACGCCCGACTGCGCGGCCCATGAGTCATTCTTCGGCTACTACGACAAGCGTCCCGACAACGGCCGCGGACTCCTGATTTACAACGAGACCGAAGCGCCTACAAGCCGGGAACCTGATCCGGCATATCCGCTGACCGTCAATATACTTGACCTCGACACCCGGAGCACAGTATGTTCGGCCCGCTCCGAGACCTACAACTGGCAGCAGGGATGCCGCGCGCAGTGGATTGACAATGACCGTGTCATATTCAACGTGTTACGCAACGGCGCATACCGCGCGGCCATATTGTCGGTCCGGGATGGCAAGACAACAGATGAATTCCCGCTGCCCGTCCAGGACGCCTGGAAAGACCGGTATTATCTGTCCATCGACTATCGCCGCATCCAGCGCATGACACCCGATTACGGCTACCGCAATCTGCCGCCCCTCTCCGATGCCGAAATGGCCGATATGGAACACGACGGCATCCGGCGTGTGGACATAGCCACAGGCCAGGACGAACTGATACTCTCTCTGCGCCGTATAGCCGACACCGAACCCGACCCGCTTTCCGCACAGTCCATGCACCAGGCCAACCACGTCATGATCTCGCCCGACGGCTCAAGGTTCATCTTCATTCACCGCCGTTACCACAAGGGACGCCGCTTCGACCGGCTGATGATGTGCGGCGGCGACGGCTCGGACCTGCGCGTCGTAAGCGACGGCAGCATGGTGAGCCATCTGTGCTGGATCGACGACTCCACCCTGTTCGGCTATCTGCGGCACGAGGGGCGCGACGGCTTCTGGTTCATCGACCTCGACGGCAACCGGTTCACGCCATGCGAAGCCCTGAACAGCCTCGGCAGCGGCGACGGCCACCCGTCGGTGTACGGCGACTGGATTGTGGTGGACTCGTACCCCGACAAGAGCCGTATGCAGCACCTGTACCTCTACAATATCCGCACACGGCAGGTAACGCACCTGCTGGAAGTGTTCCAGTCCGTGCGATACGCGGGCCAGACCCGTTGCGACCTGCATCCGCGCTTCTCATGCCACGGCGATTACATTTACTTCGACACCGTCTATGCCGGACGCCGGATCCTGGCACGCGTCAATGTCGCAGATATAACTGTTAACACACATCCCTGACAATGGCCACGATTTCCGTACTGATGTCCGTATATAAATCCGAGAAGCCCGAGTATTTCGACCGGGCCCTGCGCAGCGTATGGACCGACCAGACGGTGATGCCGAACCAGATAGTGCTGATCAAGGACGGCCCCCTCGGTCCGGAACTCGACACAATCGTAAACAAATGGCAGTCCGAACTTGGCGACAAGATGCGCATCATCTGCAATCCCGAAAACCTGGGCCTGACCAAATCGCTGAACGAGGCCATACAAGTTGCCACAGGCGACTACTTCGCCCGTATGGACAGCGATGACGTGTCGCTGCCCAACCGCTTCGCCGACCAGCTGCGATACATGGAGCGGCATCCGGAGGTTGTCGTTTTGGGCGGCGCCGTGCAGGAAATAGACGAGAACGACAGGCCCGGCGAAATACGCATCTATCCCGCCGACCTGAAACAAATCAGGAAATACATTGTCAAGGCCAACCCCATAAACCATCCCACGGCATTCCTGCGGGCCTCCATTTTCAAGGAGGGATTCGGTTATGACGAGAACTACCAGAAAAACCAGGACCTGAAACTGTGGTACGACATCCTGGCCGCGGGACGTGTCATCAACAACATCCCCGAAACGGTGCTGAAATTCCGGCGCACCTCCGAGACCTACCGCAAACGCAGCACCAAAATCACGCTCCGCAACGAATACGACATCTATTCCAAAGGTATCCGCCGCCTTTACGGTCCCTGCAACTGGCGCCAGATTTACCCGATGGTCCGGGTGCTGGTCAAATCCACATCCCCTAAGATCACCGAATTCATCTACCGCCACCTTTTCCGCAAGCGCACCCGGTAAATTCCCCTCGAGGTATTTACTTTTACGCACCGCGTGGCAAACCTGCGTATTTTCATGCACCGCGTGGCTGACCTGCGTATTTTCATGCGTCGCGTGGCAAACCTGCTTGGTTTTATGCAGCTCAGACTGAAGCGACAAAAGGTTGAAGCATCCGCATATTTGCAAACTTATGTTAATATAAAATCAAATACAAATCCATTTTGTTAATTTATATTAAATACAGCGAATTTTCTTATGTTATATAACATTGTTTTTGAAATATTTTGTAACTTTGCATCGAGTTTTTCATGGTATTAGATTTTTAAGGTTAACGCAAGATTGGTTGTCGTGATGACAATCAATTTTTTTATGTCCATATCCCAACTCTGTTTTTCGATCAAAACAGACTAATATTCAAAGCGATATAAGATTACACTTGTTTTAATAACCGTTTCTTATTAACTTAGCGGAGCAAAACGGTTTTTCAGACGAAACAACGATACAATATGAACATAACGAACAGCCTTACAGCAAAAGCACTCGCGGCAGTGGCGCTACTCGCCGCCGCAGTCACCGCCGATTCGTCGGCATGCACCAACCTGATAGCCGGCAAGGGAGCCACCACCGACGGCTCGGTGATGATGTCCTATTCGGCCGACTCCCACAACCTATTCGGCTTCCTGCACCATTCGCCGGCAGCCAGGCATCCCAAGGGCGCCATGCGCAAGATAACCGACTGGGACACCGGCAAGCCTTTGGGCGAAATTCCCCAGGTGGCCGAAACCTACAACGTGGTGGGCAACATGAACGAGCATCAGCTGGCCATCGGCGAGAGCACATGGGGCGGCCGCGAGGAGCTGGCCGACACCACCGGTCAGTCCGTAATGGACTATGGCTCGCTGATATACGTGGCCCTGGAACGTGCCAAAAACGCCCGCGAGGCCATTGACGTGATGACCGACCTGGTGGAGAAATACGGCTATGCCAGCGAGGGCGAATCATTTACCATCGCCGACAAGAACGAGGTGTGGGTGATGGAAATGATAGGCAAAGGTGCCGAGAAAGGCGCCGTGTGGATTGCCGTGCGCATCCCCGACAACGCCATCTCCGGCCACGCCAACGAGCCACGCATCCGCAAGGTGGACCTGAAGGACAAGGAGAACGTGCGTTACGCAAAGGACATGATCAGATTCGCCCGAAAGCGCGGCTACTTCACCGGCAAGGACCAGGACTTCTCGTTTGCCGACGCTTTCGCCGAGCATGATCCGTCCACGCGCCGTGGCTGCGACGCCCGCGTTTGGTCATACTTCCGCCGCTTCAACGACGGCGCCGACCGGTACTTCGCCTGGGTCAACGCCGACAGCAACGAGCCGATGCCCCTCTACATCATCCCCGACCGCAAGGTCAGCCCCGAAGGGATGCAGGACGCCATGCGCGACCAGTTCCAGGGCACTCCCTACGACATGACACAGGACGTAGGCGCCGGGCCGTACCACGTGCCTTACCGCTGGCGTCCCATGGAATATGAGGTGGACGGCAAGAAATACCTGATGGAACGCGCCATCGCCACGCAGCAGACCGGCTGGAGCTTCGTGTCGCAGAGCCGCGACTGGCTCCCCGACCCCGTGGGCGGCGTATTCTGGTTCGGCACCGACGACACCAACACATCGGTATATATGCCCCTGTACTGCGGCATGACCGAAGTTCCCGCCGAACTGGCGCAGGGTGACGTAAACACATTCGACATCAACTCCAACTTCTGGGTCAACAACATCGTGGCCAACGAGGCATACCACCGCTACGACATGATGATTCCCGACATCCGAAAAGTGCAGAACAAGCTGGAGAAAGGATTCTTCGAGCAGGTCAAGGCCAACGACCCGAAACTGAAAGCCATGGTCGAGGCCGGCGACATGGACGCATACCGCAACGCAGTCAACGCGCTCGGCGCGCAGGACGCCAAGGAGGCCACCGACCGGTACCGCGACCTGGCGGTATATCTGTTCGTAAAGTTCATGGACGGCAACCGCAAGAAGACCGATGCCGACGGCAACTTCATCAAGTCGCAATACGGCTTGCCCGTCTACCCCGAATTCCCCGGCTACGACAAGAAATACTACGAGAACATCGTCAAGGAATCCGGCGACCACTTCCTCATCAAGTCCGCCCCCGCCAAATAAATCCGACATTTCAGATTCAACAAAAAAAGTCAGCGCCCGTTTCCGAGTGCTGACTTTTTTGTTTTCGTCATCCCTGACAACCTATTTTGAAATGTCATTTAGATAAGGTTCTCAATGCCTTTGCTTCTTCCAGCGACACCCGCAACTGTCTGATCAGAACTTCTTTCGGCGGCAATTCCGTAAGATAGTTCGCCACTTTAATACCTGAGGCATCCAGTTGCAGCAATTCTATTTGTTCGCGATTTCCTTCAGTACAAAGTATCAGTCCCAGTGGAGCTTCCTCTCCCTCCTCACGTTCATAACGATCAAGATAACGCAGGTATAATTCCATCTGTCCCTTGTATGCAGCCTTGAATCTTCCCAACTTAAGGTCTACGGCAATCATCCGATGGAGTTTCCGATGAAAAAACAACAGATCGATCTTGAAATCCTCGCCGTCTATTATCAGCCTTTTCTGACGTGCCACGAAAGTAAATCCATCGCCAAGTTCCAATAGAAAATTCTCTATATGTGCCAACAATGCATCCTCAAGCTCACTCTCCGAATAGTTACCTCGGAGGCCGGCAAAATCGAGAAAATATGGGCTTTTGAACACCAGATCCGGAGTAACCGCATGTTCGTCGCGAAGTGATGCAAGTTCGGCTTTGATTAATTCCTTAGGCTTGGCAGCTATAGCCGTACGCTCATAAAGCATTCCGTCTATCTTTGAACGGAGGGTACGTATTGACCAACTTTCTTCCGCTGCCATGGTTAAATAAAACTCACGTTGAATCTCATCAAGAGACAGAACCTCCTGAAAATGAGACCAAGACAATTGTGTCGACAGTGTCGACACAATCTGCAGGTCGGGCATCAGCTGTGCAAACTGCATCATGCGCCGGAGGTTACGGGCTGAAAATTCCCGGCCCCCATATTCCAATTGCAATTGACACGCCACATTCTCTATGACTCGTTTGCCATACTCTGCCCTCTGATTATCAAGAACCTCCCGATTGATACGCTCTCCGATGTGCCAATAAAGCAAGGTTATCGTGGCATTGGCGGACACTGCCACCCGCTGCCGCGCCTCAGATATCATAACCCGGATGTCATCGACAACACCTTGATTGTTGTTCTTATGTATGATTGTCTGTTCCAATTATCTGTATATTCTTATACTTTTGATTTATCTCTAATATCGGGTTCCACTCGGCCGATGGCTTAGAGATCTTATAATGATTATATCATACTATCATACGCAAAATTACATTATTTTTTTATATCATCCATATTTACGAATAAAAAAGTCAGCGCCCGTTTCCGAGTGCTGACTTTTTGAGTGTCTGTTCTATACGTTGTCGGGGAGGATTATTCGTCGTCCTTCTCGACGCGGTGCTCCTTGATCTTGACCTTGACGGTGTTGTAACCGATCACGGCCACAAGGCCGATGGCCAGCAGAACGGCCGCCACCACCACTATCGACTGCACCGCAATCTTTAGCACAGCCAGCACGGCACAGGCGATGATGCCGCACACCGTAATGATTATCAGCCACATCAGCAGCTTCAGACCGGCCGACTGCGCCCCCAGACGCGCTTTCTCCATGCCCAACTCGGCACGGCGTGCATCAATGTCACTCGAATTCCCGGTAGTCAAATCCTTATTTTCCATAACCTTTGCTTTTTTGTTATGGAAACGTTTACACACTGTAGAAGGTTCTGACGTGCGGATCCAACCGCACAAGACGCGTGAACCTATCGTGTGTACAGAAACCGCTTGATGCTTCGCTTCGGAGTCTTCTGGAACTCGTTGGGCATCAGGATTATTTTCGATATCCTTTCGTATGGGGCCACCAGGCCGTTCAGCTCCTTGCGGATATTCTCCATGGTGTTGTCCATGTCGGTCACAGGCACCTCAAGGCGGTCGAGCGCGTCGAAATCGGGATACACCAGGGCCACCAGTTTGCCGTCGCGCTCCACCACAAGGCTTTCGGCCACGAAGGGCATGTTGTTCAGCTTGGCCTCGATCTCCTCGGGATAGATGTTCTGGCCGGAGGCAGACAGTATCATGGTCTTGCTGCGGCCGCGCAGGAACAGCGTGCCGTCGGGCGTCATGGTACCCATGTCGCCGGTCTTGAGCCATCCCTTGTCGTCCAGCACCTGTTCCGTGGCCTGGGGATTCTTGTAATAACCCTTCATCACGTTCGGGCCCTTGACACAAATCTCGCCCGGAGTGTGTTCCGGATCGTCCGACAGTATCATGGCCTCCATGTCGGGCAGCAGTCGTCCCGACGAACCGGGCACGAACTTTTTCCAATGCGTGTAGCTGATCAGCGGGCCGCATTCCGTCATGCCGTAGCCCACGGTGAACGGGAACTTGATCTTGTGCAGGAATTCCTCCACCTCATGGTTCAGAGGCGCGCCGCCCACTATCACCTGCTCGAAGTTGCCGCCGAAGGCATCGACCAACTTGCGGCGTATCTTGGCATAGATGTACGAGTCCAGGAACGGCACCGCCAGGGTCCAGCGCACCGCGCCTTTCGAAATCATGGGCAGAATCTGGTTCTTGTATATCTTCTCCAATATCAGCGGCACGCATATCACCAGGTTGGGGCGCACCCGGTTCATGGCCTGTATCAGGATACGCGGCGACGGGGTCTTGCCCAGGATGGTGACATGCGATCCCACGGCCATAGGGGTCAGCATATCGAAAGCGCATCCGTATGCATGTGCCATGGGCAGGAACGCCAGGGCGCGGCTGCTGCGGAAATGCAGCTGCGTGTCGATGCCGAAGCATACGTTACCCGCCAGGTTCTCGCCCGTCAGCATAACGCCCTTCGAGAATCCCGTGGTGCCCGACGTATAGTTTATCTCCACCACCTCCGAATTGTCGCGGTCTATGTAGCACACGTTTTCGGGGCGGTATCCGCGGGGATACAGCGACCGGAAGCGGCGCGTCAGCAGCCGCAGCGTACGGTTCATCTCGAATCCCGGACGCTCCTCCAGACACTTGAAGTCCTCGATGCTCAGCACGCCCTTCAGGTTAAGCAGCATGTCGGGTTCCATCGGCTCCCACACCGATTTGGACACGAACAGCAGTTCGGCCTCCGAATGGTTCACGATGTGCGTCACGTCGTGAGGATTGAATTCTGCCAGGATGGGGACTATCACCGCACCGTATGTCACGGTGGCCAGATACACCATCACCCAGTTCATCGAGTCGCGGCCGCATATCGCTATCTTCGCACCCGGCTTGATTCCCATATTGTTGAAAAACAGGTGCATCTTGGCTATGTTAATAGCCAGTTCGCTATAATTGATGGTCTTGCCTGTCACGTAATCGCTGAGTGCGGGCAGTTCCCAATTCTCCCGGAAACTCTTTTCGTACAGCTTGATAAAATTCGTAATCTCCATGTAATGCTATGTGAGCGGTTATCCCTCCAGGGCCAGTCTGTATATCTCGCGGCAGTCGTCCATCGACAGCGGCACGTAAGCGCCAAGTGTATCGCCCACGTTACGCTGCAGTGACGCCACCATCTTCTCGATGTCGGGTTCCTCGCCGACAAGCTCGCGCAGGTTGGTGGTAAGTCCCATGTCGTGATAGAAATGCTTCAGCTCGTCGATGCCTTCGGCAATGATGTCGTCGGTGGACTTGCCGGCGGGATTCACGCTCATCACGTTGATGGCGAAACGCCACAGCTTGTCCGGATTACGCTTGGCACAGAACTGCATCCAAGCCGGAATTATCACGGCCAACCCTGCTCCGTGCGCCACATGATAGAATGCCGAAATTTCGTGCTCCATGCGGTGCGATGCCCAGTCCTCGGTCTTGCCCACGCCGCAGAGTCCGTTGTGCGCCAATGTCCCGGCCCACATCACGTCGGCGCGTGCATCGTAGTTCCCGCCGTCCATGCGCAGCGTCACCGCCTCGTCCATCACATCGCGGAGTATCGCCTCCGAATATGCGTCCACTAACTGTGTGCCCTCCGTGGGCGAGAAATAGCGCTCGTATATGTGCGCCATCATGTCCACGATGCCGCAGGCCGTCTGGAACCACGGCAGCGAATAGGTCAGCTCAGGATTCATCACCGCGAACCGGGGACGGAGCAGGAACGGATAACGCACCGATATCTTCTGGTGCGTCTTCTCGTTCGTTATAACCGAATTGCCGCTACCCTCGCTGCCGGCGGCGGGAATGGTCAGCACAACGCCGACAGGCAGAGCCGCCACGGGCCGGGAGGTGCCGTTGTAGAAATTCCAGAAATCCTCGGTCGTCACTGCGCCGAGGGCTATCCCCTTGGCTGCGTCGATGGGGCTGCCGCCGCCGATGGCAAGAAGGAAGTCGACACCCTCCGACACTGCTTTGGCTATGCCGGCGTAAACGCTCTCCGCCGTCGGGTTCGGGCTGATGCCGCCGAACTCCGTCCAGGCTATCCCCTCGGCGTCAAGCGACCCGGTCACCTCATCAAACAGACCGTCCTTCTTGATGCGGTCGCTGCCATAGACTATCATCACTTTCCGGGCACCATAGCGCTTCAGCGCCGCGCCTGTTTCCGACTGAACGCCGCGTCCGAAGATAAACTCCGTAGGCGAGCAATATCTGAAATTTTCCATAATATTTTCTTTTGGGTTGCTACATTCCCGGACACACTTGCCGATACGGCACAGTATATCCCTTTATACTAACAACGGAAATCCGCCCCTTTTCGCTCATAGCGCCGGCAAGTTTCTCACGCATGGTCCGCTGCGACGGTCCAGGCGTCGATGGTGCGGGTGTCGGGCGATATGTTGACGCCCACTTTCACCACTGGCTTGGGGTTCAGGGAGTTCTTGAACTGGAGGGCGTATTTCTTGTCGTCAATCTGAGCAAGCGCCTCTTCAGGAGTGCCGCCGTATTTGAACTCGACGATGTAAATCTTTTTCGGGCTTTCCAGCACCATATCCATGCGCCCGTCGGACGTGCGCCGCCCCACATCGACGCTGATGCCCACCAGACGGCCTATTATCAGTATGTCCTTCTGCCACTGCGACTCCTTGTTGGTATGGTTCATGTACGGGATGCCCGCCAAGAACGACTGCAGCTCATGCAGGAACCCGTCGATGTCGTCGTCCCTGATGAATCTTTTCAACGATCGCACGAAATTGTTGGTCTCCATTGCATCACGCCGACGCACGGCCAACAGCAGGTTGTTGAAGAATCCACGGCGAACCTCGACGTTGGGATAACCCAACGTGTATTCGATCTCGTCGTCATCCTGACAGTAATCCTTAATGGTCAGATATCCGGTGTAGTAGCAGGTCAGCGCAAGGTTATTGCCCAACACATCACCACTGTCCAGGTCGGATTGCGACACGACAGTGCCTTCCAGGTCCGGCGTACCCCAGTCGTTCTCCAGAAACTGATTCAACAGACGGGTCGGTGTGCCGGATTGGAACCAGTAATCACCGATACTGCGAAAAAACAGAGACTTAATAAGGCTGAACGGATTATAAATGTCCACCATATCCTTTGCGAAATGGTAGCCGTCGTAATGCTTCTTCAGTCTGTTTAAAGTCTCATCATAATTCCACCCGTTGTCGTCACCCAGTTCCCGGATGCCTTCGGCAAAGTTATCTGTCAGCTCCTGTGTGGTGATGCCGCAGATGGCGGAATATCGAGTGTCAAGGGAAATGTCCAGCAGATTGTTCAGTCCGCTGAAAATGTTGATCTGCCCCAGTTTCCCAACGCCGGTCAGGAACACGAACTTGATATAGTCCGTATTGGCCTTCATCACGCGGTAGAAATCGTGCAGCACCCTCCGGTTCAGCTGTTCCAGCTCCGGATTGCCGTGTACGTCCACTATCGGACTGTCATACTCGTCGATCAATATCACGACCGGCTTACCCGTTCGCTGATATATATCGATAATCAGATTGTTGAAACGCCCCTCCGGAGTATCGTCGGAATTAGACATACCGTATTCCGTTTCCCATCGGGACACGGACTCGGCCAAAGTTTTAGGAAGATCCTCCGGCGTATTATATCCACGGCGCGTAAAGTCCAGGCGCAGCACCGGATACTCCGTCCACTCCTCCGGTTCCAGTCGGTCGATGGCCAGGCCCTTGAACAGTTCACGCTCGGCGCGGAAGTAACTGTCCATCGTGGATATCAGCAGGCTCTTGCCGAACCGCCGCGGACGACTGAGGAAGAAGAACTTTCCTGTCTCCACAAGCTGATGCACGTACATCGTCTTGTCGACATACGCAAATCCATTCCTTCTTATCTCTCTGAAGCTCGACTCGCTTACCGGATACTTTATCATACGCTTTCTTTTACGAAGTCTACAAAGATAACAAATTTAGACGTAAACGGCAAAAAAAGAAAAAGGGACGCACCGGGCGTCCCTCGTGAGTTTCATGAATTCGAGAATCGTAAGCGTCCTATCGCTGACGCTGTCAGTCTTCCATCGCGCCGCTGATAGCCTTGGCTATCTCGCGCATCTTCTCCGGATCCGGATCGGATATCTTGTTGGAGAAGTCCATGTCGCCCTCGCGCTGCAAGGGAACGAGATGGATGTGCGCGTGCGGCACTTCCAGACCCAGGACCGTCACTCCGACCTTGCGACACGGCATGGCCTTCTTGATTGCCTTTGCCACTTTCTTCGCGAACAGCACCATCCCGGTAAGTTCTTCGTCGTCGATGTCGAATATGTAATCGGTCTCATGCTTGGGCACCACCAGGGTATGGCCCCAATTCACCGGATTGATGTCCAGGAATGCAAAATACCTGTCGTCCTCCGCTATCTTGTAGCTCGGAATCTCCCCGGCGATTATTTTTGAAAAAATGGTCATGGTTTTTGATTTTTAAGCCCGGCTCGGCCGGACCGTGGGTTACGCAAGTGTCCGGAGGGCAGCTTTCAGTCCGGACAGACCGCTTGTATATAAGTTAATCAGGCCCGACGCATATACCGCTATATGCATCGGGCCGGGTATTAAATTTCGATTTTGATGATTTCAAAGTCCATTACGCCTGCCGGCACCTGGACTTTCACCACATCCCCCACATGATGGCCCATCAGAGCCTTGGCGATGGGAGTGTTGCTCGCTATCTTCATCTCGCGCAGGTTAGCCTCGCTTTCGGTCACGATGGTATAGGTCATCTGCATTCCGTTGGCCACGTTCTTGATGGTGACCTTGTTCAGCAGCTGCACTTCCTCCGTGTTCAGCTTCGAGTCGTCTATGATGCGCGCGGTGGCCACCAGTTCCTTCAGCTTCGATATCTTCATCTCAAGCATCCCCTGAGCCTCCTTGGCCGCATCGTACTCGGCGTTCTCCGACAGGTCGCCTTTGTCGCGCGCTTCGGCTATCGCCTGTTTGATCAGGGGGCGCTGTGCCTCCAGTGCCGACAGCTCCTCCATCTTCTTGTTATACCCTTCCTGAGTAAGATATGTTGCCATTGCTATAATTAGTTACCTGACAAAAATAGTGTTAAAAAATACCCCCGGGCAGCATTGATTCCGTCTCAATGTCCCAGGAGATGCTCCTTGCCGACTTGCGTCAGTGGTGTATTTCACGCCACAAAGTTAGCTAATTTTATTCATTCCACCAAAAAACTTCCGTTTTTAAATGATTTTTTATTAACTTTGACCTTTGGTAAAGACATTTGTTCTCCGAATACATATAAAACGCTCTTAAAGATACATATCTAAGACATGACAATCAACGAATCACAAGACGAGATAATAGATGAATTCGAGGCCCTGGGTCCCGACTGGATGGACCGTTACGCCTATATCATCGAGCAGGGCAACACGCTGCCTCCGTTTCCCGAGGCCGACAAGACCGCGGCCAACCTGATAGAGGGCTGCCAGAGCCGCGTGTGGATAGCGGCCTCGCGCCCCGACGGCCGACACATCCATTTCGAGGCCGACTCCGACGCCCTGATCGTAAAGGGGATCGTGGCCCTGCTGATGCGCGTGCTCAACGACCGCACTCCGCGCGAGATACTGGACGCCGACCTGTATTTCATCGACCGCATCGGACTGGCCTCCCACCTGTCGCCCACCCGCAGCAACGGCCTCCTGGCCATGGTGAAGCAGATCCGCGACTACGCCACCGCCTACAACCTCCTTGACAATGCGTGACGGGAAGTTAAAGGAGTTAATGGAGTTGAAAAAGTTAAGATAATTCCGAAGACCGACCAACAGCCACACTATTCTCTTAACTTTCTAAACTCTTTAAACTAATTGGAACATAATCAACAATAACACAATATATGCTACTATCGATTTCGCAATTCTGGCAGGAACATTCGGCTTTGGCCATCCTGCTGTGCATCCTGGTGATAGTGATACCGCTGCTGGTATTCTACTGCATCAAGGCACACCGTGACCACCCCAAGGGACTGATACCGGCGGCCATCGCCAACATGGGCGAGCGCTTCGGCTATTACATCATGAACGCCGTGCTGCTGCTGTTCCTCTGTTCCAAGTTCGGCATCAGCGACGCCGCCGCCGGCTGGATCTACGCCGTGTTCTATTTCCTGATCTATGTGCTCAGCCTCCCCGGCGGCATGATAGCCGACCGCACCCAGAAATACAAGGGCACCATCATCAGCGGTCTGCTGGCCATGGCCATAGGCTATGCGCTGCTCTCCATCCCCGTATTCTCCGACGGCCCCGCCGGCGGCGTGTCGTGGGTACTGGTGTTCACATGCTTCGCGCTGTTCATCATCGCATTCGGCAACGGTCTGTTCAAGGGCAACCTGCAGGCCATCGTGGGCCAGCTCTACGACAACTTCGAGGCCGAGGCTGCCAAGAAAGGCCCCAAGGAGCTGGAGATTGCCAAGAGCCGCCGCGACTCCGGTTTCCAGATCTTCTACGTGTTCATCAACATCGGCGGCGTGATCGCACCGTTTATCGCCCCGCTGCTGCGTGAATTCTGGCTCAAGGCACATCACTTAGCTTACAACGCCGACCTGCCCCGTCTGTGCCATAAGCTGCTCAACGACGCCGGCAACATGTCGGCCGGCGACCATGCCAACCTCGTGGAACTGGCCGGCAAGGTCGGTTACGAAGGTGCCGTAGACAGCGGTTTCTGCACGCAGTACCTCGAGATATTCAACACCGGCGTCCACTTCTCGTTCATCGCCTCGGTTGTGGCCATGCTCATATCGCTCGCAGTGTTCGCATGGGTCATGAAGCGCCTGCCCAACCCCGTGAAGAAGGCCAAGAACGACAGCAATGTATCCGCCGCCGACGCCGCTCACGACGCCAAGGAGATCAAGCAGCGTATGTTCGCCCTCTACGCCGTGCTGCTCGTAGTTGTGTTCTTCTGGTTCTCGTTCCATCAGAACGGCCAGTCGCTGTCCGTATTCGCCCGCGACTTCGTCAAGACCGACAACGTGGCGCCCGAGATATGGCAGTGCATCAACCCCTTCTTCGTGATCGTGCTCACCCCCGTCATCATGTGGATATTCGCCGCCCTGGCACGCCGCAACAAGGATATCTCCACCCCCAAGAAGATTGCCTTCGGTATGGCCATCACCGCCATGGCGTATGTATTCCTGATGGTGGTGTCCATAGTCTACAACTATCCTTCGGGCGAGGAATTCAAGGGCCTTGCCGAGGCTGTCAAGGAGTCGATGAAAGCCGGCCCCGCCGTGCTGATACTGACATACTTCTTCCTCACGGTGGCCGAGCTGTTCATCTCGCCGCTCGGACTGTCGTTCGTATCGAAGATCGCGCCCAAGCATCTGCAGGGCATCTGCCAGGGTCTGTGGCTGTCGTCCACGGCCATCGGCAACCTGTTCATCGCCCTTGGCGTGACGATGCTCAACTCCTTCCCCTATCAGTGGGAATGCTGGGCCGTATTCGCCGGTCTGTGCCTCCTCTCCATGACCGTGATGTTCTCCATGGTCAACTGGCTGGAGCGCGTCACCAAGTAACGCCCCGCATCTGCGAATCAATCATAAAAGGGAACTTCCGTCGAATATGGCGGGAGTTCCCTTAACTTTTTTGACATTTGTGTGTTACTGCCCCTCTCTATCGTAGTGGGAATGTGGATTAACTTGTGTAGGTCAGGATTTTGTGGTAACTTTGCATAAAGAAAGGAGGCACAGAGACGTGTCCTGTGTGATTCCTCTTGACTCCTGATATGAACAACGAGAACCAGAATACTGAATATAAGCGTATATGGAAAGACGAATACCTGAAGTGGGTATCCGGCTTCGCTAACGCGCAAGGTGGAAAGATCTACATTGGCATTGACGATGACATGACAGTTGTCGGTGTTGACAATCTCCATAAGCAACTGGAGGATATACCTAACAAGATTATCAGCAACACCGGGGTATTTCCGGAGACCAACCATCTTGAGATAGAGGGCAAGGATGTCATTGAGATTGTTATTGAACCTTGCGGGATGCCTATATCTTATCGCGGTGTCTATTATTATCGGAGTGGTGCAACCAAACAAGAATTTCGCGGAACGGCCCTTCATCAGTTTCTCTTGAAAAAGATGGGGCTGAACTGGGAGGATATCCCCTGTGATGGCGTTACCTTGGATGATATTGACGATGGTGCGATTGAATATTTCTTGGATCATGCTATCGGGGAAGGTCGTATGGAGCCTGAATCCCGCAAATCTTCCAAAGAGGAAGTTCTATCCAATTTGGGACTTATCAAGGACGGGATTCCTACGAATGGGGCCGTTCTGCTGTTTGGAAAATATCCTCAACGCAGATTTGTAACCTCCAGTTTCAAGATAGGCAGGTTTGGTGCGGATGATGCGGACTTGTTGAGTCAAGACCAAATTGAAGGAAATCTCATTCAAATGACTGATAAGATAATGCAGGTGCTGAGCAGCAAGTATCTTATCAGACCTATACACTATGAGGGGCTACAACGTAAGGAGCCGTTAGAGATTCCGGAAGAAGCCCTCCGCGAAATCATCTTCAACAGCATTGTCCATAAATTGCAATTCGGCACATGGAATCAGATGAGTATTTATGATGACCATATCCGTTTATGGAACGAAGGCGTATTACCGGAAGATTATACTGTGGAAACTCTTATGAGTAAGCATACCTCCAGACCCCGCAATCCAAAGATGGCGCAGGTTTTCTACCGCGCCGGATTCATTGAGGCATGGGGACGTGGCTATGAAAAGATAATGAAAGCTTTTGATAAGGCGAATCTTAAACGACCGGAATTTACAGTGGAGCAAGGTGGAGTTACAGCCACTATTTATCGAGAGATTTTCATGTCTGTCAGGGGCGATACAGAACCGAAAAGAAATCAAATAGGAACTGAACAAGAGAATCCGAATAACCACCCAGGTTCAGAGAAAGGTTCAGAGAAAGGTTCAGAGAAAGGTTCAGAGAAAACGCGCGACAGGATAGTTCGCGAAATGAAGGGGAACCCCACAGTTACCATTAATGAACTTGCAACAATGCTATACATATCAGACAGAGCCGTTTCTAAACATCTCAAGAAATTACAGGAAGATGGCAAAATAAGGCGTGTAGGCGCAGACCGAGGAGGCTCATGGGAAGTAATCAATCCTGAATAATGTCATTGCATTTTCCGCATTATCCGCATTTTCATAGTGACTACCGTAGAGATGCAGATTTTCTTGCCCCATTATCACCGAGTTACAAATTTTTGTAGTAACTTTGCGTATGGCAACGCTCTATAAGATATTGACTCTGTATGTTGGCTTAATATCTGCCAAACTCTCAAATAATCCTCAATACGAGAACACTAAACAAATGTATAAAAACTGTAAAGCAAGAAGATTTTACAGACGAAATGAAGTCCTCATTCTCTCAATTAACTGTCTATCTTGACCAATTATGAAACTAATCGATAAACGATTTTGGGCAATATGGCTTTTGTTTCTCCTTTTGGCGATTGTGTGTTGCATTGCAGAAGGTTGGAGCGACGATACAGTGCTGCTCGATGCGGCTTATGCAATGTCGCTGTTGTCAACGTGGTTGTGTCATAGGATAAGACCAAGAGTTGCTTACGGAAATTTGATTGTAATGGTTATCTATAATGCGATATTGGCTTACAATCTTGTCTTTAACAGCCAATACGGTAGTGGAATGGCATGGTAGTTTTACGCATTGCTCCTAAACACCGCCCATTCAATCGCATTGCTCTTATTTGTAATTATAAATGTTATAAAACGCAAGAAGACAGGAAATGCCCGATAAATTATTTCTGATGAATGAGAAATATAAAGGGATTTCAAGTTGATTCCACCCCATCCTCTCTCAATCTTACTGTCATACCGCCTTCTGCGACCTCACCAACCTCCTTGAGTGTATGGCGATGTTTTATTTCATCAAAGGGCTGCAAGCATTCCGTATAGTCACAGAGCCATGTGCCGACCGCCTTTTGCTGTCAATTAGGTATCTTTATTAGAAGATCTGTTATTCATAGCTCCAGACAAAACAGACAGGCAACCCCGGCTGAATATTTACAAAGAAATTCGTCCAGCGATTTATGAGTCTCGTACCCTGATGACTTCACTTCAATCGGCGAAATCTTACTTCCATAAGCCTATATCTCCGACGTAGATTTTAAAGTAGTCCTTATCATAATCCAACGCAAGGCCATTTGCCGGATGCGCCGTATGATAATTCATTGATTCTCTGGCCAAAAGTAATAACAAATATCTATTAGCAAAATTTTTATACTCAAAACATCCTCTGAGCGCAAAATTTTTACATAACACATATCAGATGAGCGCAGATTTTCCCCTCAATGGACTATTACAGATACCCATTATGTTACGGATCCATTTCTGTCGCAGCCCTTCTGCGGCTTGCTCAGAAAAAACAATTATTATTGTTGGCATATTCGGGTTTATTTCACTATTTTTGTGAGGTCGAAGCACAATGTCACAACACTGCGGACAACGATATGAATAATGCGCAAAGCATGAACCATCATTTATTCCGATACTTATATACAGTCTTGTCGACAATATTTATGTTGGCGCTCCTTGCGGCGTCAACAGGCTGCTCGCGCCGTCCCGACACAAGGCTTACGCGCATCGCCGCCATAGTTTCCGACCACCCGGAAATGGCATTGCAGGATCTTGACAGCATTAACCCTGACGGCCTGTCGGAGTCCGACCGGCATTTCCATGATTTCCTTACCATCAAGGCCAGGGACAAAGCTTCCGTGCCCCATGTATCCGACAGCCTGATTCTCGACGTTATCGACTATTACTCCGCGCATCAATCCGACCCCATATATCCCGAAGCCCTCTACTATGGCGGTCGTGTTCATTACGAGCTTGGCGATTATCCCACTGCATTGCAGTATTTCCAGCAGGCCCTCGACAATCCGGGCCACGCACCCGACACCACCGACCTTAAAAACAGGCTGAACAGCCAGATAGGATGGTTATTGTGTGACCTACGGCTTTATCAGAGGGCAATTCCCTATTTCTCGCAGATGTTGAAAGACAAGATGGATGAACGGGATTCCATCGGTATAGTTTTTGCTCAACAGGGATTAGGAGGAGCCTACTACGATTTAGGAACGTTGAGCGATATCGATTCCACCCGAACTGCTTTATTAAATAAAGCAGACTCAATTCTTTCCCGATCTCTTGATTATACCGTTAAACTCCCCAACGCATTTGGAGCCAACTCCCGAATCTTTCTGGCAGCTGTAAAACAAGCAACAGGAGACATCCGGGCTGCCGTTAATCTGATAAGACACACCCCTGATCAGGTCAAACCAGTCCAGCGCAATGTCGCCCTCGCGTATGCCGCCGACATATATCTGGATGCCGGCATCATGGACACCGCCTATATGTATGCGCACGAACTTATTGTCAATGAAGACATCACGAATAAGAAAACCGGATACCGCATCATCCTATCTCCGGAATTCAGACACACACTCCATCCCGACACCTTGAATCAGTACTACACGGATTATAAGAATCTTCTTGAGGCATATTTCGACGATAATTCCAACGAGCAGGCGTTGATACAGGAGAGTCTGTATAATTACAAACTGCATGAACGCGAGAAACTTAAAGAACACGCTGCAAACGAACGTCTGAGATGGACTATCGCCGGCATCGTCATCCTGGCGCTTATCGCGTCATCCATAATGCTGTTCATCAGGAATCGTGACAAAGCCATCATCATTCAACTGCGCGATAATCTTGACAGCCTCCAAAAACTGAAGTCACAGCTACCTCCTCCGGCGGAAACCCCTGCTATGCATCCCTTATCGGATGCCGATTCAACAGAGCCGGATACCATTAACAATGAACCGGCACTTCGCGAAAAACTGCGCGACGAGCTGATGGCTCTTTACGAGCAGTCAAAGTTACAAAAAGTTTCTCCCGTAATCCTGAACTCTAACATATACTTTCAAATCAACGGACTGATTTCGGAAGGGAAACACATCGACGATGAAACTTTTGACGAATTGAAACGGACGGTATTACAGGCTTCCCCTAAATTCATAGACAACCTGAAAATACTGACTCAAAACAAATTGACCGAGCTTGACTTACAGACAGCCCTCCTAATCAAGTGTGGCTTCAGGCCATCTGAGATGACTGTTCTCTTTGCCCGTTCCAACGGAGCGATAATTTACCGCAGAAACACACTGGCCACAAAAGTATTCGGACACACAGAAAGAGTCGATGTCGTAAACGGAATCATCCGTCTGCTGTAAACATCAGACACTGCGAGCCGACAGCGCCTGGAACGGAGGTTTTTAACCTCCGACACGTTGAATAATTCCATCATAAAAACACCTAAGCATATTTTTTCAATAGCTCAGATATAATTTTCAATCCGCGCGATTACTCCTCCCATTGTCGGCGACTGGAGCGGCGGTGTCCTCACCGCCTATTTGTGACGGCGTGGACGTCGTCATTCCAGTAGTAGCGCAGGCTGTTCAGCGACTATAATCACAGGGTTTATTGATTGGAGAACTGATTGTAACGCACTTCATACTACCTATTATTCAACCAATTGCAAAAACAATCATTTTCCCAATCATTCAAAACTTGACAATTATCCTGCCTATTCCTAACTTTGCCTCGTAAATCAATTCTAACGCTATTATGAACAAACTGCTTACTATTTTAAGCCTCGCGCTTCTGGCTTTGGTGGCGATGCCTGTCGATGCTGCGACCCGAACCAAACGCACCATTACTTTGAAGAAAGTGCCAAGACAGCCAAAAGACAAAGACGGTTTCATCTATAAAGTCCCGTCCATAGCATTCACATGTTATGTCGACAAAGACAGCGGTATCCAACCTCTCGATATTTCAGAAATCGAATCGTACGAAATCTGGGACTGTACGGACACTGCTCCCATTGCGGTTTTCGAAAATGAAACCGACTTTGTCGATTACATCTTAAATGAAGATGCTTACGGCATCATCAAGTTGGTCACACCTGCCTACCTATATGTAGGGAATATGGACAATTTATCTTCATTACCCTAATTCTCCATAAATATTCACTGCAGAAACACTTCGTATATGGTGTTTCTAATATTTGAATTCACGATTCAACATTTAACTATCTATTGCGTAGGCAGTCGACGTTTGTTCGAATGGAAACCGTAAACAACAATATCAAATTATTAAATATTAAAAAAATGAAAACAAAACTATTCATCCTGTTATGCTCCGCCTTCTTGTTCGGTGCATGTACGGGTGACTACATTCAGCCAACTTCAACTGAAGATGGCGGTCGTAGCACGCGAAGCTCCAATCCAGGCATCTGCATGACCCAGGACTCCGTATTGCAGTTCAGCGACGTCAAGACCCTCTACGCAGTGCTGTTCAAACTCATGGACATGGAAACAGAAGAAGAACGTTTTGAGTACATGAGACGGTTAGTGCCTGGATTTGTCTCGCTGAAGGAGAAGTATATCCGCGCTCTGGAAGAGGTAGACAGTCTTGTAAACACCGAAGAAGATCTGGAATTGTTTAAACAACGTCATCCAGAATTCTACTATGCCAATGAAGGAGAAGACATTGGGTTCTATTTGCCTATGGAAGAACAGGAATATGCCTATTTCACATCATCTTCGGGCAACATAGAAATAGCCGGTCAGAAACTCAATATGATTACAACGCCTTCCTATGAACGTCTTAAGGAAGAAGGCCTGACATATTCAAAATACGATAAAACAATAAAATATAGGGATTTTAATACCAGATCTGATTTCCCCAGTGTTATAGATGAACCGTATGAAACTTTCAATTTCCCCAACTCACGTATTAAGGAGGTCCCTAAAGGTACGATGTTTACCTCTAACTGGATTTTAAATGAAGCTGAGAACCGCAAATTCAAGGTTGAAGCGCGACGGGATATCCAAAAAGTAAGATGGCCAGGAGGGGCTTTTTTATGGGAAGGCCGTCTTCACGTTGAGTTAAGTTTCCGCAAAAAAGTTAAAGTTGGTTGGATCAACTATAGTTCAAGAACCGAGTCTACAATAATGATGAAGAATATCGGAGAATCAAATTTCCATGTATCGACACAGCAGAACCGCAACGGACGCAGTGACCATGACATTTTCTTACCCATCCCTTGTAGCGAGACCATTAATTCCGGGACATATTGGTACACATATCCCACCCTTGTATGCCAGGCATCTATCAAGTATCAGGGATTCAGCGATAAAATGGATTTCAACTGGAGGTTAAAAGGAGCGTACTGCACCTCCCCGGGGAAATTGTCAGTAGTAACACGTTGGCCGGGCGAGTAACAAATTCCACAACTATGACAAATAACAAGTTTTATCTAATCGCAGTCCTTCTGACGCTGGGGATGGTCGGATTTTCATGTCCCGCCATGGCGCAGAGCGACAGAAACGGGGATGTTAAGAACAGATGGAGCGTACATGCCGCAGTCAATCTTTCTCATCGCTGCGAGAATCCTGTATTATGGAATCTCGACACGAATGAGCTGATTTTCGGCAATGCACGGTTCGGCTGGGGTGTCGGAGCAATGGTAGGAGGCAATTACGACATCCGTTTCAACAGGACATGGAGCCTGACTCCCGGACTTGACATCCAGTATGTCAACAACGGCGCGGAAATCCACAGTTCCTGTTACAAGGACATGCAGGGGGCAACCCTGCCTTTTAAACGTGGCAACGTAATTCACTCATGGAATGTCACAATTCCCGTTCTGATGAACATGCGTGCTCCTATCAGCCGCAAGGTCGGATTCCGTGTAGGGGCCGGTCCATATCTTACCGAAACTTTCTACGCCCAGTCATACATATATTTCTCGGATAAGATGACAGATTACAACGGAGGCTTCGGCACATACTTCAACCTCGGAATCATGGGAGAGATGGCCGTCGAGACCGGCAATCACTTCTCATATTTCTACCGAGTCCAATATCCGTTCCTCAAAGATAAGATCGACTCCAAGGTCATGACCATGTCATTAGGCGTGGCTTATACATTCTGACATTCTCAACAACATCATAACGCACAGAGAGGTTGTGTCAACAAAAAAAAGACACGACCTCTTTTGTCATCTTCCCTTAACTTTTTTTGACATTTATGTGTTTATATGGAAAAATAGAATTAATTTTGCAGAGTTTTTTAGAAACTGTCTGTACTTCACATTAAATATATAACTGATACAGGCCGTTTCCCACAGGAAGAAAGAGAGGAATACAGCAGTGATTCGTCATTATTTCCACATCAGCGCATTGACCGCGGCCATCCTACTGCTGGTGCCGTCCGGTGGCTGTAACCGACAGAGCCGGAACGAGGCCATAACCGATTCCGACTCCGTCGCGACCGCGCCGGCCGAGTATTATCATGCCGACAACGATATCGCCATGACCGTCAGGAGCCTTGTCGACGCCCTCAGCATCGGCGAGCGCCTCGATTCCGCCAACTATGATTTCAAGGGCGTCCTGACCGACGGCCAGGGCCGGCCCCTGTACACCGACATCACCGGCACTCCCGGTATCTGGGAAGTGGACGTAACCTCACCCACCTCGGCCGTGATACGCAACACCAATATAGGCGACCTCCTGCCCTGGGACCTGGAGCATTACCTGGTCCAGACCCTGAACCTTGACGAAAGCGACATGATCCCTCCCTCGCCCGAGGTGCCCGCCGACGCCGACATCCACCGCGTGGAGTATGACTTCGGCAGCGGCTACCTGCGCATCGAGACGCGCAAGGTCATAGCCGACGGCATGGAGGGGGCACTGATGAACATAACGACTGCAAAGAAACCCGATGGAGCTGAAAGCCGCGCTATATCTCGTCCCGTCTGAGCTGAGCCACGCTCCGCTCGCCGATGTGCTCCCCGCCGGAAACCTCGGCGTGGTCAGAGAGTTGCGCCATTTCATCGTGGAGAACCTGCGCTCGGCGCGCCGTTTCCTGCGCCGCTGGGACCCGGCATTCCCCATCGACGAATGCTCCTTCCATGAACTGAACACCCACACCGACCGCGCCGTCATATCCGCATGGCTCGACCCTCTGCGCCAAGGCACTCCGATGGGACTTCTCAGCGACGCCGGATGTCCTGCCGTGGCCGATCCCGGTTCCGACATCGTCGCCATAGCCCAGAAAGAAGGCCTGCAGATCATACCACTCGTCGGACCTTCGTCCATACTGTTAGCACTGATGGCCAGCGGATTCAACGGCCAGGGGTTCGCTTTCAACGGTTATCTGCCGCAGGACCCGCAGACGCGCCGCCAGCGCATCATCGAACTGGAACGCCTCGCAGCACGCACCGGCCAGACACAGATTTTCATCGAGACCCCCTACCGCAACAACGCCATGGTCAAGTCCCTGGCCGAGACCCTGCGCCCGGATACGCTTCTGTGTGTGGCCGCGGACATCACCGACCCCGACGCCGAGTCCATCAGGACCCGCGCCGCAGCCAAATGGCGCTCGGCCAAATATGACTACGACAAGCGTCCCGCCATATTCCTGATCCACGTGCCCCAGGCCGCACCGCCGGCTGCCAGGAAAGGAGGTGGCCGCCGATGAGTCCGCGTTACGTCCCCACTCTCCAGCCCATGCTGCCCTTCGAGGAATTCGAGTCCGACTTAGCCGTCAGCCCCGCCGACGAACTGAAGGTGGACGACCCGCTGTATTTCATGTCGTTCGGTTCCGGATCGAGCGGCAACAGCTGCTATATAGGCACCGTCCGTGGAGGCATAATAGTGGACGCCGGCGTCAAGACCGACCATATCGAGATGTCGCTGCGCAAGCATGGCATCAAGATGCAGGACGTCAAGGCACTGCTACTGACCCACGACCACTCCGACCATGTGCGCTATGCCTACTCGCTGCTGCGCACCAACCGCCACATGTCGCTTTACTGCACGCCCCGCGTGCTGAACGGCATACTGCGCCGCCACAACATATCCAAACGCATCAAGGACTACCATTCCCCCATCTTCAAGGAGATACCCTTCAAGGTGGGCCGCATGGAGATCACCGCATTCGACGTGCCGCACGACGGCAGCGACAACATGGGCTTCTCGCTGCAGTTCGGCCGTCACCGTTTCGTGTTGGCCACCGACCTGGGCGAAGTGGCCGAACGCGCCGATTTCTACATGCGGCAGGCCAACTACCTGGTGATAGAGGCCAACTACGACGCCGACATGCTCCGCACCGGCCGTTATCCCGAATACCTCAAGGCGCGCATCGCCACAAGCAACGGACACCTGGACAACATGCAGACGGCCCGCTTCCTGGAATCGGCCGTCAATCCGGAACTGAAATACGTGTTCCTCTGCCATCTGTCGCTCGACAACAACACCCCCGCCAAGGCCCTGAAGGCCGTGCGCGACGTGCTCGAGACCGGGGGGCGCCGTGTCGGCAACGCCATGACCGCAGTCACCGACCACACCGCCGACATCCAGCTCTCCGCCCTCCCCCGATTCGAATCCTCCCCCCTCTACATCTTCCGCTAAGCATAGCTACTTATTCTCCTATCGAAATTTGCTGCCTCGGAGAGGCTGTTTCTCATTAACCCCACGATGGCCGGGGCCAGCGTAGCAGGCACCGGCCTTCGTGGGGACAGACCGGTGCGGCACAGCTTGGTCGGAGACCATGCCGCTGTACTGCCTGAGATGATGGTGACATATCATTTGGTCATGTCGTATTTTATGGTTACTTTTGCCTTATGAGCAAGGTAAGGGCATTATATCATATAGTATTCGACATAAGCGTGTGCCATCCATCACTGACGAATTCCGCAAGGATCTCTACATGGTAATCCTTGGTATAATCAAAGATTACAAAGTACAGGGGCAGGTTAGTCGAATGATCCGCATCGGAGGTATTGAAGATCACGTGCATCTGTTAATCGACCTTCATTCCATGATGGCATTGGCTCCGTTGGTGGGCGAGATAAAACGGCGCAGCAGTTTATGGATGAAAGGACAACGTGACAGATACCCAATTTTTGATGGTTGGAGTCGCGAGTATTACGCTGCAACGCTTGCTGAAAAAGATAGCGCGGCCGTGATCGAATACATCAACAATCAGCAGGAGCACCATCACGGTTTGGAAGATTACGAAGAAGAATTGAAACGATTAGTCGAGGACGCTGGCCTTACGTGGTATCCCGATATGATAGAGGATTAGATTGATTAAGGCGAGCGGCATGGTCTTCGACCAAGCTGTGACGCGCCAGGCCTACTCCCCACGAAGGCCGGTGCCAGCTATCGCTGTCGCCGCCCATCGTGGGGTTAATGAGAAACAACCTCTCCGAGGTATCGACTCACATTGCCTGCTTTTACCGCCAGTGCCATACCTTGAAATTTTAATAATTCCAATATGCGAAAGTTGAATAAAAAACATTAACTTTGCGTCAGAAAATGATTATAATCGGTTTGTACCGAGTCAATGATAACAGAACCCGTTAGCATCCCGTAGAACTGCTGGCGGGTCACTTTTTTATTATGAACCAGCACCCACGTACCATAGAGGAACAAGTTTCGATACTCCGGGCAAAAGATTTCATTCAAAACCTGTTTGCCCTCACATTTCCGTTATTTCCCGAAATTTGTTAATTTTGCAGATATGGAGACAGCGATACCCGAGGGGTTCAAGGGGATGGTGCGGGGGATGCGGGGCATTGACGGCAAGGCATTACTCGCCGCGCTCGACACGCAGTCGCCCGTCAGCATCAAGATAAACAGGCGCAAGTTGCCGGACTGCACGCCACAGGCCGTGGCCGGGACGTTGGGCTACGGGGACCTGAGGCCGGTGCCGTGGTGCGCGTCAGGTTTCTACCTGCCGGCGCGGCCGCAGTTCACGCTCAATCCGCTGCTGCATGCCGGCGTGTTCTATGTGCAGGAAGCCGGCTCGATGTTATATGAGTCGATTGTTCAGGAATTGGCCGCCGACCTGCCTCCCGGCCTCGTGTTGGACGCTTGCGCGGCTCCAGGCGGCAAATCCACCTCCATACTCAACGCCCTGCCCGACGGCTGGACCCTAATCAGCAACGAATTCGTGCCGACACGCGCCGCCGTGTTGCGCGAGAACCTGCTGAAATGGGGCTATCCCGACATTGTCGTCACAAACAGCCCGGTATCGGCATTGGCCAAGGTCGCCCCTCTGTTCAGCATCGTTGCCGTGGACGCCCCCTGCTCGGGCGAAGGAATGATGCGCAAGGAACCGGTGGCTCGCTCGCAATGGAGCCCCGGCCTGGTGCAGCAATGCGCAGCGTTGCAGCGTGAGATACTCGCCGACGCCGTCGACGCCCTCCTGCCCGGCGGAATTCTGATTTATTCCACCTGCACGTTCAACACCACAGAGGATGACGACAACCTGCAGTGGCTGGTCGACTCCTTCGGTCTCGAGCCGATTCAGCTGCGATGCGCCGCACTCGTGCCGGGTCATGCCGACAATCCCTCCCGCAACCATGCCGTGCGGTTCATGCCGCACATCACCGACAGCGAGGGCCTGTTCGTGGCCGCGCTCCGCAAACCGGGCGAACTCCGGCCCGTCAGAAATCCTAAGGCGAAACTCTCCCAATTGCTGAAATGCTGCAAGGTGCTGTGCGACGGTTATCCGGAGCCGGTCATGAAGGGCAAGAACCTGATTCCCGACCCTACCGCCGCGCTCGACGTCACATTCGACGCAAACAAATATCCACGGGCTGACGTTGACCTTACGACGGCCCTGGACTATCTGAGGCATAACGCCATTACCCTGCCCGCCGGTTCCCCCGCAGGCGTGACGGTGCTGACCTACAAAGGATTCCCCCTCGGCTTCGTCAAGAACCTCGGGAACCGCGCCAACAATATGTATCCCAAAGAATGGAGAATAAGAAACCTGTAAAAGCCGACCGCAGCGCCATCTTTCCCGTCGTGGGGATGATGTGCGCCGTTTGCGCCAACACCGTCGGCAAAACTGTGTCTAACATAAAAGGCGTGACTTCGGCCGACGTGAATTTTGCCGCCGGCACCCTCAGCGTGTCGTGGGATTCCTCGCTGACCGATCCCGAGGAGATGGCCCGCGCCCTCGACCAGGCCGGTTATGCCCTCATTTCCGACCACGACGAGGCTCAGGCCCAGCAGGAGGCCGCCATACGCGAGGAGCAAGAGTTCAAGTCCCTGAAACACCGCATGATCACGGCATGGGCCATCACCATTCCCCTGGCCGCGCTCTGCATGGCCCACCTGCATTTCCCCGGCGCCGACTGGCTGTACACTGTCATGGCCGCCGTGGTGATGTTCTGGTGCGGCGCGGGATTCTACAAGCGGGGATTCAAGGCCCTGTTGGCAAAAGCTCCGTCCATGGACACCCTCGTGGCTATCTCCACGCTGGTCAGCTTCCTGTTCTCGCTGTTCAACACCATCTGGCCGGAATATCTGTCCAGCCGGAGCATGACGCCCGAGCTGTATTACGAAGGTAGCGCCATGATCATAGCCTTTGTACTGACTGGCAAGTTCATGGAGGGAAGCAGTCGCCGCCATGCCGGCGATGCACTGAAGGCCCTGATGGGGCTGCAACCGTCGTCGGCGGTCAAAATCGAATCCGATGGCTCGCAGCGAACGGTTGAGATCTCGTCTATACGCCCCGGCGACACGTTGCTGGTACGTCCCGGCGCCCGCATACCCGTTGACGGTACGGTCGATAACGGTCCGGCCTCCGTTGACGAAAGTATGCTTTCCGGCGAACCGATTCCTGTCGAAAAGACCGATGGCGACGAGGTCACGGCCGGAACGCTCTGCATCAACGGTTCGCTGCGCATCACGGCACGCCGCGTGGGAGCGGCCACCGAGCTGGCGCGCATCATCGCCTCCGTGCGACGCGCACAGAGTTCCAAGGCTCCCGTGCAGCGCCTCGTGGACCGCGTCAGCGCGTTCTTCGTGCCGACCGTCATCTGTCTGGCCATCCTCACCTTCATAGTCTGGATATGCGTCGACCCGGACTATCTGCCGCAGGCATTCGTCACCTCTATCTCTGTGCTGGTCATCGCCTGTCCCTGCGCGTTAGGACTGGCAACGCCCACGGCCATCATGGTAGGTATAGGTCGCGCCGCCTCCAACGGCATCATCATCAAGGACGCCTCCGCACTGGAACAGATCTCCAGGACGGACACCATTCTGTTTGACAAGACCGGTACCCTCACCACCGGCCACCCGAAAGTAACCGACATATTTTTCAGCGACACACTCACTGAAGAACAGCGCCGCGAGGCCGAGCAGGTGCTCTATGGTGCCGAATCGCGAAGCGCCCACCCGTTGGCCGAAGCCATCTGCGAACATCTGCGTGACCGAAATGTGCAGCCTGCCGAACCCGACGACTTCCGCTATGAAGCCGGTTCGGGAATATTCTGCACTACGGGCGGCAAGGAATATGCCATCGGTGCTCCGCGCCTGGCTGATAAATCGGCCGACATCGCTCTGCGTATGCACATCGCCGACATGGAGCGCGACGGACTGAGCATCATCGTGATGTTGCAGGGGGACACCCTGCTGTTGGCCTTGGGCGTGCGCGACACGTTGCGGCCGGAAGCCGCCGACACCGTCTCTAAACTGAAAGCCGACGGCATCACGCCTATACTGCTGACAGGCGACCGCCGCAACGCGGCCCTGTCCGTGGCACGTCAGGTTGGCATCGAGACAGTAATAGCCGAGACACTTCCCGCCGACAAGCTCAAGGAAGTGGAACGGCTGCAGCAAGAGGGCCGTTACGTGGCCATGTGCGGCGACGGAATCAACGACGCCGAGGCTTTGGCAAAGGCCAATGTCTCGATCGCCCTCGGAGGCGGCTCGGAAATAGCAATGGAGACGGCTCAGCTCACCCTGGCCGGCGGCAACATCGCCATGATTCCCACGGCAATCTTGCTGTCTAAAAAAACGCTCCGCATAATACGCGAGAACCTGTTCTGGGCGTTTATATATAATGTGATAGGAATTCCGCTGGCAGCCGGCGTGCTGTACCCGCTCGGCTTCCTGCTCAACCCCATGATAGCCTCGGCAGCCATGGCGCTGAGTTCCGTATGCGTGGTGACCAACTCACTGAGACTCCGCAAGATAAAGATATAATCCGAAATAAACAGACACATAACCCCGAAATAAACAGACATAACGATATGAAATTCAAGACAAATGCGCGTTGCACCGGCTGCAAGGCTGCGATAATGGATGCCGTGACCAAAAAGTTCCCTAACACCGAATGGCAGATGGAGGTGGAAAGTGCCGACAAGGTGCTGGAATGCCACGGTATTCCGGAGGATGCCGAGCATGCCGCCGAGGTGATCAAGACCATCGAGGAGACCGGCTTCAAGGGAAGCTGGATGCAACAGACCGGCTATTGATGACTGAAGACCGGTTATTGATGTCCGAGGGCTGGCAGGAACGTACCGAACGGCTTATAGATCAGGAAGCTATGCAGCGCCTGACGCGGGCGCGTGTGCTCGTGGCGGGCGTGGGTGGCGTGGGCGGTTATGCCGCCGAGATGTTAGCCCGTTCCGGCGTCGGCCACCTCACGGTAGTGGATGCCGACAACGTGGCGCCATCAAACATCAACCGCCAGATCATAGCATTGCATTCCACCGTCGGACAGCCCAAGACCGCGCTGTTCGCCGCACGTTTCCGTGACATAAACCCTGACATTTCGGTCGATGCCAGGCAGGAATACATCACGCCCGACAATGTGCCGGAACTTCTTGACGGCCATTACGATTACGTCATAGACGCCATCGACACGGTGGCGCCCAAAATGGCTCTGATATGCCATTGCCTGGAGCACCGCATCCCCGTAATCAGCAGCATGGGCGCCGGTGGCCGCATCGACCCGACGCAGGTGGGATATTTCGACATATCGCAGACGCGCAACGACGGGCTGGCGCGTGTGGTGCGTCAGCGGTTGCGCAAAATGGGCATCAACCGTGGCCTGAAGGTGGTGGCCAGCACCGAGGTGCCCCATTCCCGCGCGCTGATTAGCCTGGATGAGCCCAACAAGAAGTCCAGCTTCGGCACCCTCGCTTCGATTCCATCAATTTTCGGCATTTTCCTGGCCAACCATGTCATTACAACCATAGCATGCTTGAAATAATCGACATAAACAAACATTACGGCTCGCTTCACGTGCTGAAAGACGTGAACCTGACCATCGGCGAGAAAGAGATCGTGACCATCCTTGGCCCGTCGGGCGCCGGCAAGACAACGCTGCTTCAGATAGCTGGCACGCTCGACACTCCCGACTCGGGCCGCATACTCTACGACGGCGAGGCCGTACAGGGGCTGTCGGACAAAAAGCTGTCGGCCTTCCGCAACAGCCACATCGGCTTCATCTTCCAGTTCCACCAGCTGCTGTCGGAGTTTTCGGCACGCGAGAACGTGGCCCTTCCGGCCATGATAGGCGGCATGAGCCGCGCCAAGGCCTTGCGTCGCGCCGACGAGCTGCTGGACCTGCTCGGACTGGCCGACCGCCGACAGCACAAGCCGGCGCAACTGTCGGGCGGCGAGCGTCAGCGCACCGCCGTGGCACGCGCCCTGGTAAACAATCCGCGCGTCGTATTCGCCGACGAACCCACCGGAAGCCTCGACTCGCGAAACCGCGACGAGATACAGGAACTGTTCTCCAGCCTCCGCGACTCCCTGGGCCAGACTTTCGTAATCGTGACCCACGACCCGACGCTGAGCGACATCGCCGACCGTACCATCCACATGGCCGACGGCAGGGTAGTATTGGAATAGTCGCGAATTTGTTGTAAATTTGCAATTATTATAAACCGAAACAATTAAAGAAATGGAAAATAAAGAACAGAACCAGCAACTGCAGATACAGCTCCGTCCCGAACTGGCCGACGGCAAATACACCAACCTGGCCATGATAGGCCACAACCCCAGCGAGTTCCTGATTGACTTCATCTTCGCCGCTCCCGGCATGCCCCAGGCTCCCGTGGTGTCGCGCGTCATCATGAGCCCCGAGAACGCCAAGAAGCTGATGTTCGCCCTGCGCGACAACATCCAGAAGTACGAGGCTCAGTTCGGCGAGATTCTTCCCGCTCAGGTCAAAGGACAGGCCGGCAACAATTGATATGGATTCCAATCTGTTGATATACAACACGCTGACGCGCACCAAGCAGCTGTTCAAACCGCAGCAGCCGGGGCACGTCGGCATGTATGTGTGCGGTCCCACCGTCTATGGCGACGCCCACCTGGGCCACGCACGCCCCGCCATCACGTTCGACATCCTGTACCGTTACCTTAAGTTCCTCGGTTACAAGGTGCGTTACGTGCGCAACATCACCGACGTGGGCCACTTGGAGCACGATGCCGACGAGGGCGAGGACAAGGTTGCCAAGAAGGCGCGCCTCGAGCAGCTCGAGCCGATGGAAGTGGTGCAGCACTACCTGAACCGCTACCACCGCGACATGCAGGCGCTCAACGTGCTGCCCCCCAGCATCGAGCCTCACGCCTCGGGTCATATCATAGAGCAGATAGAATACGTCAGGAAGATTCTGGACGCCGGCTACGCTTACGAAAGCTGCGGCTCCGTCTACTTCGACGTGGCCAAATACAACAAGGACCATCATTACGGCATTCTGTCGGGCCGCAACATCGACGACCTGAAGAACACCACGCGCGAGCTGGACGGCCAGCAGGAGAAACGCAATCCCCTGGACTTTGCCCTGTGGAAGAAGGCCGCTCCCGAACACATCATGCACTGGCCCAGCCCCTGGAGCGAGGGATTCCCGGGCTGGCATCTGGAGTGCTCCACGATGGGCCGCAAATACCTTGGTGACGTATTCGACATCCACGGCGGCGGAATGGACCTGATGTTCCCCCACCACGAGTGCGAGATAGCGCAGAGCGTGGCCGCGCAGGGACATCCGGCCGTGAACTACTGGATGCACAACAACATGATCACCATCAACGGCCAGAAGATGGGCAAGTCGTACAACAACTTCATCACCCTGGAGCAGTTCTTCAAGGGCGAACACGAGTTGCTGACGCGTCCGTACAGCGGCATGGTGATACGTCTGTTCATCCTGCAGGCCCACTACCGCAGCCCGCTGGACTTCAGCGACGACAACCTGCAGAGCGCCGAGAAGGCATTGCAGAAACTGGAGGAGGCACGCGCCCGCCTCAGGAACCTGCAGCCCGCGTCGGACACCGACGCCGACCTGCCCGACTACGTGGGCCTGGCGCTCGAGGCCATGAACGACGACCTCAACACCCCCATAGCGCTAAGCCACATATTCGATGCCGTCAAGACCATCAACGCCGCCACCGACGCCGGCCTGAAGCTGTCGCAGCGTAACATCGACGAACTCAACAAGCTGTTCGGCACGGTGCTGACCGACCTGCTGGGCATCATACCCGCCGACGCCGGCTCGGACGTAGACCTCGGGCCTTACCGCAAGGCCGTGGACCTGGTGCTTGAGGTGCGCGCCAACGCCAAGGCCGCCAAGGACTGGGCCACTTCCGACCTGATCCGCGACCGCCTCGCCGAAATCGGCTTCAACGTCAAGGATACAAAGAACGGCGCCGAATGGAGCCTTAAGTAACAAGCGCTTCCTCCCCGCCGGGGAAGCTGCCGTGTCATCAATGGAGCTGCTATATCAGTATCTCTGGAAGCAGCGGATGATGGGCCGTAAATGCCTCACAGTCCGCGGCGACGATGTGGAAATCATCTATGCCGGCATCCACAACCGGGATGCCGGCCCTGATTTCCTCAACGCCCGTCTGCGCATCAACGGCAGGGAATGGATAGGCAACGTCGAGATCCATGTCAAGGCCAGCGACTGGCGGAGGCATGGCCACGACGCGGATCCGGCCTACGGCAACGTCATCCTGCACGTCGTGGGCGTGGACGATATGCGCGTCAGCCGCGGCGACGGCTCGGAGATTCCGCAGACCGTGGTGACATTCCCCGAAAGCTTCTACCGCATGTACGAGGCCCTGAGCCACCGGATTTCAAACGTGCCCTGCGAGCCTTACATCAGGCAATTGCCGGGCCTTTCGGTCGCCGACTGGCTGTCGTCGCTATGCGTGGAGCGGATGCAGGACAAGGCCGACCGCATACTCCAGTGCAACCGTTCGTTGGGCGGCGACTGGAACGCCACCTGCTTCGTGTCGCTGGCACGTGCTTTCGGCTTCAACCTCAACGGCGACCCATTCGAGATGCTGGCACGCTCGCTGCCGCTCAATTTCCTGGCGCGCCATTCCGACAACCTGCTGCAGATCGAGGCCCTGATGTTCGGTCAGGCCGGTATGCTCGACACCTCGCTGCACATCTTCGACGAATATTACCAGACCCTGGCACGCGAATACTTCTTCTTAGCGCGCAAATACGACCTGCGCCCCATGAACGTGGCCCTGTGGAAGTACGCCCGCACACGTCCGCAGAATTTTCCGCACCGGCGCATCGCGGCCCTCTGTGCCGCGCTGTACGGCGGATTCACAATGCTGTCCGACCTGCTGGAATGCCGCCGCAGCACCGACCGCATCCGCGCGCTGTTCGACCTGCGCCCCTCGGCCTACTGGGAGACGCACTCCGATTTCGATGCGCCCGGCCACGGCGCCGCAACGATGTCCAAGGCTGCCGTAGACCTGATCATAATCAACTTCGTGGCGCCGATGCTCTATGCCTACAGTTCGGCGCACGGCGACCTCGAATCGGCCGACAACGCCCTGAACCTCTGGTACGGACTCGCACCCGAAAACAATACCTTCATCCGGCAATGGCAGTCGGCCGGAATCGCTCCCGAATCGGCCGCCGATTCGCAGGCGCTGATTCAGCTGCGCAAGAAGTACTGCGACTTCTCGCGATGTCTCGACTGCCGCTTCGCAGCCTCCCTGCTCCGCCTCTCCGCCCTCCCCGCAGTCAACAATCTGTCCCCCATGCCGTTTAATTAATATGGCAACCGATTAATATGAAAGTTCAAAAACAACCCTTCCGCGAAGACAAGATAATAACCTGGACCAACGACACGGCCGAGACCGTGCCGCTGATGCAGTTCGTGGCCGCGCGCCGACCCGACGTGAAACGCACCGAGCTGAAAAAATGGCTGAAATTCGGTTACCTCCGTGTCAACGGCAAGGTCAGCACCCAGTTCGACACCTCCGTCGGCCCCGGCGTGACTGTGGAATTCAACGCGTCGCGCCCCTGGGTGGTGTTCCGGCATCCCAGAATCAAGGTGGTGTACGAGGACGACCACGTCATCGTAATCCACAAGGGCTACGGCCTGCTGTCCGTACCCACCGAGTCGCACCGCAAGGAAGAGAACGCTTTCGACATACTGAAGAATTACATCAAGGCCCAGGATCCGCGCCGCCGGCTGTACATAGTGCATCGCCTGGACCGCGACACTTCCGGCCTGATGATGTTCGCCAAGAGCGAGGAAGCTCAGGATGTGCTGCGACACAACTGGAACAACATCATTCTTGAACGCCTCTATGTGGCCGTGCTGGAAGGATACCTGGAGGAAGACCACGGATATGTCAAGAGCCGTCTCACCGAGAACTCGCAGTTTGTGGTTTACAGCACCGACGAGCCGGACGAGGGCCGCATCGCCGTGACGCATTACGATGTATTGGAACGTGGCCGTGGCTACACGCTGGCCCAGTTCTCGCTCGACACCGGCCGCAAGAACCAGATACGCGTCCACGCCCACGACCTTGGGCATCCCATCACCGGCGACCGCAAGTATGGCGCCAAGCACAGCCCGATACATCGCCTGGCGCTACACGCCCGGACGCTGCGCTTCGCCCACCCCATCACCCGCAAGGACATGAACTTCTCGACGCCGATTCCGCCGCAGTTCCTTTCAGTCGTAGGCAGAAAGCACCTTGACAATCAATCCTCTCCGAAATAATCCTCTCCGAAATAATTATCCCGTTCTATGAAACTCGACACCAGTTCATATTACCCCAAGTCGCCCCTCGACGACGAGCCGGACCCCGACCACTCCGCCTATATGCCGGGCCATGCCTCCGACCCGGAGCCGGAAGGCTCCGAACAGCACTCTCCGGAGCAGCCGGCCTCCCCCGCGTCTCCCTCCGTCCTCCCTGACCAGCGCGGAGCCGTCCGGTTCCAAGCCGAAGGCGCGGATTCCTCCGCCACCCCGGACCTCCCTCCCACCCGCAGGGAGCAGCTCGTCGACAACCTATCCACCGCCGTGTCCTGGCTCATGAGCCCCCTGCTTATGCCCGTATACGGCATCGTCCTGGTGTTCATGCTCACGGTCTACAGCTACGTGCCGATGGGAATAAAGCTCGGCTTCACCCTGATTGTGGCCGGCGTCACAATCATCCTGCCCATGCTCACCGTGCTCCTGCTGAAACACCTCGGGATGGTCAGCGAAATCGGCCTCAACAATCAGAAAGAGCGCACCATACCCTACCTCATCACCATACTGTGCATGGGTGGCACCGGAGTGTTCCTGGCCATTAAGGGATTCCCTTTGTGGATTGTTATGTTCTATGCCGGCGGCGCGTTGGCCGGACTTATAGAGGCGATAATCAACAACTGGTGGAAGATCTCGGCCCATGCCGCCGGCGTGGCCGGACTCGTGGCCATGCTGGTGCGCATGTCACACACACCGATGGTCAACCCCGATGTGCTGACATGGCTCATCGTGGCCGTGGCCTGCGCCGGACTCACCGGCTCCGCCCGGCTTTGGCTCGGCCGCCACACTCTCGGACAGGTCCTGGCCGGTTATGCCGTCGGATTCTGCTCCGTTTACTTCCTGACTATGATTTAAGAGCCTTAAACTTAAAGTTCTGTCAAAAAATATTACAATCCTGAATTATGTCTATCTATAACTATAGCCGCCGCCGCACGCTCCCGGTGCGTGTGGGCCGCATCACAATCGGCGGCGACGCCCCGATTGCCATACAGTCCATGACCAACACCGACACCAACGACACCGATGCCTGTGTGGCCCAGATCAAGACCATAGCGGACGCCGGCGCCGACCTGGTGCGCCTCACCACGCAGGGCGTGCGCGAGGCATCCAATCTCGAAAATATCAAGAAAGGACTCGGCTCCGACATTCCCCTGTCGGCCGACGTGCATTTCAACCCCAAAGCCGCGTTCGAAGCCGCCCTCCACGCCGACAAGGTGCGAATCAATCCCGGCAACTTCGTCGACGCGGCACGCACGTTCAGGAAACTGACCTTCACCGACGAGGAATATGCCGAGGAGATAGACCGCATCCGCCGTACGCTGGTTCCATTCCTGGAACTGTGCCGCGAGCATGACGTGGCCGTGCGCCTGGGCGTGAACCACGGTTCGCTGTCCGACCGCATCATGAGCCGTTACGGCGACACGCCGGCCGGCATGGTGGAGTCCGTGATGGAATTCCTCAGGATAGCCCGCGAGATAAACTTCGACCGCATCGTCATCTCGGTCAAGGCATCGAATGTAGTCGTGATGTATCAGACCGTCCTCCTGTTAGTCAAGGAGATGGACAAGGAAGGGATGTCGTTCCCGCTTCACTTAGGCGTGACGGAAGCCGGCGACGCCGAGGACGGCCGCATCAAGTCGGCGGCAGGCATCGGCGCGCTGATGGCCCTCGGCCTCGGCGACACCATCCGCGTGTCGCTCAGTGAACCGCCGGAAAACGAGGTGCCCGTGGCCCTGCTGCTGCGCGACTACATCACCGAACGCGACGGCCACGCCTCCATCGACGAGCCGCAGACCGTCATGCCCGGTCCGGCCCGTACATACTCCGCACCATACGACGGCCCGTTGCCCGACGGCACATCCATCGTGGCATGGCACGCCGACATGCCGTCGCCCTCGTCCAATCTGATAGAGATTTCGGCCGCAGGTCCGAATCCGGTGGGAGCCATGGCCGCGGCCATCGACAATTACACCGCCACCGGCGGCAAACAGCCCGTACTGATGCGCATGGCCTACGACGATGCCGACCTCGACACCCTGCGCGTAAAGAGCGCCGCCGACTTCGGCACCCTCCTGCTCAACGGCTACGGCTCGGGCATACGCATCGACAATCCCAACTTCGACGACAAGACATTAGCTCAGCTTGAACTTGACATACTCCAGGCAGTGCGTCTGCGCACGTCCAAGACAGAATACATAGCCTGCCCGAGCTGCGGACGCACCCTGTTCGACCTTCAAGAGACCTTGAAAAAAGTAAAGGAAGCCACCAAGGACCTGAAAGGACTGAAAATAGGCGTGATGGGCTGTATCGTAAACGGACCCGGCGAGATGGCCGATGCCGATTACGGCTATGTCGGCGCCGGTCCCGGCCGCGTCTCCATCTACAAAGGCAAGGAATGCGTCGTCAAGAACATCCCCGCCTCCGAAGCCCTCCCCCGCCTCCTGGAAATAATAGCGCATTAATCTCTGTGCAATTAAAGCCCATGGCATCAGATTACATGTCAACTTTGTAATATTATGGATGTTACCACCGGCAACAAACCTTATATTGTAAGCGTCAAGGATTTTAAAATTGACGCTGACTATGCTTCTTGGCTCTCAGAAATCAAGCGGCGTTATATTTCTGCCCAAATCAAAGCCTCCATCAAGATCAACACAGAAAAGCTACGTTTTAACTGGAGTGTAGGCCGTGACCTTGTTATGCGCAAGGCAGAGGAAAGATGGGGAAGCGGAGTTGTAGAACAACTTAGTTTCGATTTAAGGGAGGCCTTCCCGCAAGAAAAAGGATTCAGTAGCAGAAATATGTGGCGCATGAAACAGTGGTATCTGTTTTTCTCGACATCAGAGGCTAATGAAAAACTGCCACGGCTTGTGGCAGAATTGGGGAAAGCTGAATCTCCATATCTTATAAATGTGCCACAGGCTGTGTCAGTTTTGAGCGAAGATTCATGTTTTCCTGTTGTGCTTGGAATGGTTCCATGGGGACATCAAACGGAAATTGTCTCCAAATGCAAGTCTATTGATGAAGCCATATTCTATTTACGTGAATGTATATTAGGAGGCTGGAGCCGCGAGACATTGAATAATTCACTAAAGGCTAATTTCTATAAATCTCACGGCAAGGCAATCAGTAATTTTCCTGAATATCTACCCGAAGCACAGAGTCGTATGGCGCAGGAAATCACTAAAGACAACTATGACTTCGGGTTTATAACGGTTCCTGTCAATTATAAGGAAGAACAGCTTGAAGCTGCACTTGAACAGAATATCACCCGGTTTCTTCTTGAACTCGGCACCGGTTTTGCATTTGTAGGCAGGCAAAAGGAACTTATAGTAGGCAATCGTACTCGCAGGATTGACATGCTGTTCTATCATATTCGACTGAAAGCCTATGTAGTGGTGGAATTGAAGGCCAAGCCGTTTGACCCGGAGTATGCCGGAAAACTAAATTATTATGTAAATGCTGTTGACGAACTGCTGAAAGGCCCGGATGACAATCCTACAATCGGACTTCTGATATGCAGTGACAAGGATGAGACCGATGTGCGTTGGGCTTTCAAAGGCATACATACACCGATGGGAGTCGCTTCTTATGACAATGTCCGGATAGCGTCTTCCAATCTGCTTCCATCAGCAGAGGAGCTACAAGCCCGGATTCGCTTAGTAGAAAAAGAGTTGAATAATACCCCGACTAAGGTTTGATCTGCCGGATAGTTCGAAGGGACTCCCACGTATTACGTTTGCGGATAGCGCAGGGATGACGGGCTACGTCATCCCTGCTGCTTTTGCGTCAACCGATCCTGATTATGTCGTTTCGTTTAAGGAGTGGCCGAGTTGCTTATCTGATAAAATAGGCTGCCGATATTCAACGCTCCTAATACAAACGCAAATATCATTATGGCCAGTAAACCCCATCATTGCTGACGCCAGGCTGCGACAATGTATGCCAGAATAAAAAGAGCCATACATCCCAACAGAACCTCCGCTGCCCATGCTTCGATATTCAGGTCCACTCCGAATGTAATATCAAGCGTAATAAGAACACATATTACCCCCATCGGTGCCAAAACCCACATCAGCCTGTCTTGTGTTTTTTTGTCTACCTGTTTCATGAATACTGCTTATATAGGACAAGAGAAATGACCCTGTTGCTAAATTAGGGAAATTCAGTTAAAGGCCCGCTTTCACAATCCGAAAATGGATTGTGATTGCCGTGTGGAGGCGCGGATTTGAATTTGTGGGCAAAATCTC
>QWCV01000416.1_pt1 | contig 61181 bp, 50 predicted proteins | sample 1972621 | NCBI WGS metagenome assembly QWCV01 (sample SAMN09866699, study PRJNA288562) | Human gut metagenome isolate pre2_stool, whole genome shotgun sequencing... | isolation source: gut | host: Homo sapiens | place: USA: California | reverse complement strand
CTCAATCATTAAAAAGTTTGTAATGATGAAGAAAATAAGCAAAATCAAGTTTATGCTTTATTAACGAGAAGTTTTCTATAGGGGTGCTGAGTAGTTACTCGAAATAGTCGAGTAAATCTCTATCACAGCTACACCTGCCATAGAATATAACGGTTCACGGAGTTTTTGCTTGTGTAAAATATTTGTGATTTCACATTATTACATCACAGGTCAGCAACCATTTTTATGTATTTGTATCTTAATGATATCGCATTCTTCTTGCCGTGCCATAGTCGGAGGAAGTTAGTCTGAGGTACGAGGACTGTCTTTCTTCGACGACGGCTGACTTTTATACAAAACACACGAAAGAATGAGAATATGCAAACGAAATAGACCATTCAAAAAACAGGAACCCTTGCCACATATGTTTGAATGGATTGAAATGGAAATAGCAAAGAATAGAGAAGAATATGGTTTAATAAAAACAGATTTACCCAAGCAAAAAATCGAGGATAAAAAATTTTAAAACATTCTTTATCCTCGATTAAATATCGTACCTTTGCAACCGAAAGAGTTCTTTGGATGGTTATGCAAATCACAGCAGGATGCTACATTCTGTTTATTTCTAATTCGTAACCTCTTCTTTTTATGAGATAAAAACTTATCTCATTCTCAATCACTTATAAAAAATACGTACTTTCCGGATATGAAATTCCGCTTCCAGTACTTTTCTGTTAATGGAACGGTTATGCTTCAGATACTCTCTTATTTTCTCCTTCAATGTATCTTCAGAGAAAGGGTAGGAGCGGGAAGTATATTGTGATTTCTCGAAATGGGTATTATATTTCACCTGTTTCAGCAGGTCTGCATTGGGGCGAAACTTGATGCCTCTTACGCTTACATATTCAGCTCTCACTTTATTGTCGGGTTTCAGGTCATCCATATCCAGATCTACCGAGAGCGAGAGATAACCTATTTCCGGAATGTTGACACGTCTTCCATCCTGCAGGTCTTCTTCTATGATATCACGCAGTTTCATGAGTACGGACGAAACTTCTCCTTCTCCCAGACAGCTATGTCTGGCGATTCGGCTGATCATCTCCTTATCAGTCATAGCTGTTTGCTCAAAGATATGGGCGAATCGGCGAGTCTCTTCATTTCCTCCTGCATTGGGAAGATAATGGATTTCATATTTTATAGCCATCGTATTCTTCTTTCTGTTTAGCGATACAAAGGTAATCTTTTATTCTTAAACTACCAAATAAAAATGGCACTAATATGGATGAGCGGTTTGATTGATACGAATGAGCGGTGCTATTGATGTGGGTTAGAACTGCTTATCAATAGGAATAAGCATCGTAAGAAGCCTTTATAAGTTGTCGTAAGAAGTAGGATAAGTTGTTGGAACAGTAAGTATATGTTGCCGGGAAAGTCACTTCCGTCAGTCGCACAACAGCTGTTGTGCGCTTGCATATCAGCTGTTATGCGCTTGCACAACACGTGTTGTGCACTTGTAATCCAGCTGTTGTGCAGTAAAATTTGTAACTCCCTTCATCATATTGCAATTCCTTCCCTTGTTACATTATGATTAAACCATATCTATCAATTAGTATATGTGTTGCAAAAATACATTAATAATACGAAACTGCAAGGACTTTTTATAACTTTTTACGGTTAATTTTCTGTAATTATATAATGTGGCATTATCGTAATTGCAAAAAAAGATGTATTTTTGTAGGCAAGAATCGTATAAAAACAAGACCCGATAGCTTGACGAATCAGAGGCTACCGGGAATCAACGCTACAAAGATAGTGCTTTTTCTTGTTAAAACCAAGTAAATGAACGAATTTTATGGAATATTCAGAATAGCTTATGAATAAAGAAAAAGAAGATTTCTTCCTCCATTCCAACGAGGTGAATCATATCAACAGAGAAGATTACGATAAGATTGAATTATTGGTGAATGCGGCAAAAGCCTTTGCCCGCAGCACCTACCAGTGCGTCTATATCATCGATTATTTTCATCAGGACTTCATCTATGCATCAGATAACCTCGCTTATCTCTGCGGATTGGAACCGGAGCAGTTGATGGACGCAGGCTATCAGATGTATATCGACCATGTTCCGGATGCTGACCTGCAGATGCTGCTCGAAGTGAATAAGAAAGGTTTTGATCTTTTCAATGAATTGCCTGTGGGCGACCGCCTCGACTATACCATCTCGTACGACTTTCATCTTACCAATGGCAGGCATAGCCGATTGATTCATCATCACCTCACTCCAATACTTCTTTCTGATGATGGAAGAATCTGGCTTGCCCTCTGCACCGTATCATTGGCAGCAACCGATGAACCGGGACATATCATCATGCAGAAGAATGGTGAGCGTAGCTATTTTGAATATTCCACATTGCGCCACAAGTGGGAAAAGAAAGAAGGCATAACCTTGAGCGAGACTGAGAGAGATGTTTTGAGATTGTCTGCCCAAGGCTATACGATGAATGACATTGCCGACAGAATGTGCAAGTCGGTGGATACCATCAAGGCTTGCAAGCGAAGTCTCTTCGCCAAGTTGGGCGTGAAGAATATCGCCGAAGCCTTGTTTCATGCTGCGAACTATCAGCTGATTTAAGTTGCCTTTCCCTTTTGCTAAAAGAAAGGGAAAACCACTCTTTATAGTTCTTCCAATAAGGGAGATAGATAGAACTTCGGGAAGTATTTCACTTCTCTGCCTTCCGCAAGGTTTTGGAGAATGTTTACGCAATAGCCAGCAGCTATCCATGCGCCATTCCCCTGCCGTGAAAGGACAGCCTCATCTATCCAAGGCACAGGCTTCTGCCAAAACTTGCCATATAGCGAGATGTATTTGCCAAGGTTTCTGCGGAATGCAGAAGTCTCATTAATATTCCTCTTCATGATTTCAAAGAAAGGATATCCCTTGGGCTTTTCGACGGCAAGGAATGCTGCCTTGCCAAGATTAACGGCATGAACCACCGTAATACCCACCTCCTTGCATTTCTCATCGAAAGCTAATGATGCTTCTGTATCGTGCAAGGTGGCATTCACTGCATATTGGATACCCGACAAGTTGCATTCCTCCACATCTTCCCTTGTCAGCGTATCTTTTTCGAGGCGCAAGATATGGAAGTCGATGCTGTTACTGGGAACTTCAACTATCCCTGTTTCGTGCAAGGCACAGGAGGCTATCAAGCCTCCCATGTCTGCACCTGCTATGATAATATTAACTTGATGATTCATTTTACAAAAAGATTAGAAACGGTTTATTTCTGCGTTGCCTGCACCCTTGCCCTTATAACGGTCTCTTGATGTATTGAAGTTATACTGTAATGTCAAGAGCAAGGCACGATTGTCGCTTGTGCCGTTTTGCCAGAGCGTAACATCCTTGTTGTAGAATGTTATGTCACGATTACTCTTGTTGAAGATGTCGTTAGCTTCGAGTGATATGGAGAAACGTTCCTTGCAGAAAGCCTTGTAAAGTTTGGCATTGAGGCATGAGGAATAACCAAGTTTCATATTGTCCTTGTTTCCTCGGCTGTTCCACTCCATGTCAATGTTCATCCAAATGTCACCAGGCAAATGGATAGCATTCTGAAACTGTACAATTCCTAAAGGATTGCCGTAGGATTTGTGTCCACCCAAATACTCTCCAGAGAACCACTGTTTGATGATGCCCATGTTAATGCTTGGCTGCCAAATTCCTATTTGGAATTGTGCGCCGAGGAAAGCCTGTAACTGTTGTATCTTTGGAGTATTCTCCATTGTGAGCAACTTCACCTCTCCATCTTCTCCATAAGGTTTAGTGGTGCCAATAGTGGCATTCTTTCTGTTCTCGTAGGCAACCTTGACAAAGAATTGCTTCCATGCGCCCATTAACTCCACTGTGTGAATCTTCACAGGGGATAGGTAAGGATTACCACTTCCTAAGGTTAGGCGATTGATATAGTTGATGGTTCCGTCAAGGTCATCATACGATGGACGTTGCATCTTGCTGGTGTAGTTCAATGCCAATTGAGTCTTTCCAATCTGTGTGGAAATTGACAGAGAAGGGAATACATTGTTGTAAGTTTTGCTTTGATCTTCCTTGAATTGACCATTTTCCGTGTATTTGAAGTTGACATGCTCGTAACGAAGTCCTGCCTCTACGGCGATTTTCCCGAATAGCTGACTGACGGTAACGAATCCTGCCATGTTCTTCTCATCGCTCTTGGTGTTGCTATTTCCGATAGTAGCCATATTGATGTTGAAATCATTCAACATCTGAGAGGCGGTATATTCGTTGCCTACTTCAAGCTGTCCTTTCCAAAGAGGATAACTCAATATCAGTTTTTCGGCAAACATACGTGAATGTCCGATGCTCGTGGAGGTAACCAAGTTTTTCTCGTGGTTTATGTTTATTTCCGACTGATTGGAAGTTTCACGTTTCTTTCTCCACATATAGTCCATGTTGAAGTCAATGCCAAGTTTGCCAATTTCTCCGTTATAATAGATGTTGGCATGGTGCTTTGGCACAGAATGTGTTCTCTTGCGTACAGCAGAGGAAACCACATCTTCCAAATTCCCATTGGCAAACGAAGTGGAAGTATAATCGGATGCAGGTTTTTGTAAACCAGCTCCATTTATGTAGTATGCACCGATGGAATGGTGTTCGTTGAGCATCCAAGACAGTCCAAACTTACCGAAGAACTCGTTGTTTCTCATGTGGTTAAAGCTCTCTATTTTTTGAAGCCAATTGGTGGAACCTTGCGTCTCCATGTTCGTGGATTCATAGCTATAGAATTTTCCACCATAATAATTCAGATTGGTGAATACTTCCAAACCTCCTTTGCGATATTTCAAGTTTGCTTGTTCCATACTCACAAAATAGTGACGGTAACCATTTTGGGCACGAAGTGTTCCACCAAAGCCTTCGCCTTGCGATGGTTTGGTGCGAATGCGGATGACTGACTTTACGGAAGCATCATATTTTGCACCTGGATTGGTGACAACTTCCACGTTCTTGATGTCTTGTGAGTTAAGTTGTGCAAGTTCGTTTTTATCTTGTACGACACGCCCATTGATATAGATAAGTGGCGTACCCTTGCCAAACACCTCGAAATTACCGTCTCGTCCTGTGACCATTGGCACTTGGCGCAACACATCATTTGCTGTGCCAGCATGAGAAAGTTGGGAGTTGGCTACAGTCGTAACCAAGGCATTGCCTTTGATGGCAGTAACAGGGCGTGATGACTTCACGACTACTTCGCCGAGCATCTTACTGTCTTCTTCCATCTTGATAATGCCCACATTCTCGCCCGTGCAATCCTTGCAGATTGTCTTATAACCTACGGAGGTCACCTTGATGATTCCGCCGTTGCAGGAAGAGTCGATGGCAAAGCTGCCATCCTCTCCACTCACTGCGCCCTTGACGAAAGCCGAGTCTGTTCTATTCAATAATACTACATTGGCAAACGCCAAAGGTTCTCCCTTGGTATTCATCACCTTGCCGGTGATATTCTGCGCCATCATCGGAGTCATAGCCGAGAGGCACAACGCTGTGGTAAAAATTACTTTTTCCTTCATATTGCTATAGTTTTGCTTGATTTTTTTATTTTTCTGCTGCAAAAGTATAGCTTTATAGGAAAAAGCCTTTGACACAAAAGTGTATTTCTCAAGAGTGCGGTTTAAGAATTACACTTTTGTGTATAAAAAGAAAGGATAAATAGCGTTTGGTGATAGATTTTTGATGAATTTACCTTATTTTTCCATCACCAAATCAGCGAGCACGATGGCGGATTCCTTCTCATCCCTCGGTGCATCCTTTGACTTCCATGCCACGATGAAGCGGATTCGGGCAGCGGTTACCTTGTAGCCTTTCAACTCCCATTTGCCTAGTTTCTCTTTCATCTTGATGGAGAGCTGGGCTATGTCTCTGCCTGTTGATGGGAGACAGAGGCAATGGTCGTGATAGGTTAGCGGCATACCGCTTCTCAAGGAAAGAATAGCGTCCTTGTGAGGCTTGGAGAAGCCCAGGTTTACATCCTTGTGTGAGAGCTGAAGCACTATTTCGTTGGGCTCATCGTAGGCTTGGGCATCATAGAGATGCTGGGCACTTTTCAGACTGTCGAAGAGATTGCCGTTGGTGTGGATGGCAAGCGTACGCTTGGCACGGGTCATGCCCACATAGTATCGGCGCAGTATGTCGTCTGTAGGATGCTCGGGATGGGTAATGAGCATCAGTACATGGTCGAACTCATGGCCTTTTGCCTTGTGGATGGTGCTGACCACGATGTCTGATTTCGAGATGTCACAGAAGTCTTCTACTGATGATTCGAACACGAACTCCCTCAGGTCGCTGTAGTACTTGGCACGATTGGTCTGCTCAAATACCTGGAGACTGCGGCGCAGATATGGCAATGCCTGGCTGCTGGCATACTTTTGGAATGTCTGCTGCTTTGCTGCTTCCCAAATATCATCAGGGATGATAGGGGATTTCGTCTCCTTGATGCCTTGGTCTATCTTCTTCAAGAAGTATCTTACCTCTGCCAGATTCCAGAAACGCAAGCCGTCCATTGATTGTACCAGCTTGGCCTTGATGTTATGGCTGTGAAGAAGAGCCAGCATAATGACAGCCTCCTCATTGGTCTGCGTGAGGATGCTGATGGTTTCGTTCTTCTTGCGGGAAGAAGCATCGTCTTCTTTTGAAGCGTTACTTCCAAGTAATCGCGTAACATCTTCTAGGATAGGCTGATACATATAAACTTTTTTCTCCAGAATCTCGTATGGATGCTTCACGATTCTTACCTCTCCATCTTCTTGACTCATGGAGATGATAGGGGTAGATTTGATTCGTTGGCGGATGTTGCGGGCAAAGTCGTTGGCAGTATCCACAATATGGCGAAGGCTGCGGTAATTCTCCGTCATCTCGATGAAACGGCTGTGTTCTGTCTGGGTCAGTTCATAGAGATACCGCGAGTTGGAACCTCTAAACTCATAGATGTTCTGGTCATCATCGCCTACGGCTATCACCCTCATCTCTTCGTTGGTTTTCATCAGAGCAGAGACAAGGGCATAGTCATCCTTGCTCATGTCTTGTGCCTCGTCAATAACGAGTACGGTCTTGCTGATGCGATTGGGCTCCACTTCTCCATTGTTGATCATTTCGGCGGCTTGCTTAACCACATCTCCTGCCTCATCCAGATTGCCAACTCTGCCCAGCAGGTCAAAGCAGTAGGAATGGAAGGTCTTGATCTCTACGAAATGGGCGGCATTGCCGATGAGTTGCATTAGTCGCTGCTTGAACTCGGTAGCGGCTGCACGCGAGAAAGTGAGCATCAGGAGTTGTTCGTGCTTTACATCTTCCAGCAGCAGGAGAGAGGCAAGCTTATGTACGAGCACACGTGTCTTGCCGCTGCCAGGACCGGCAGCGACTACGATGCAGCGGGACTCGTGGTCGTCGATGATTTCCTTCTGTCGCTTGGAGAGCATTCCGAAGAGTTTCTTATACTTCGAAGGTGTTACGTTGCGCTCTATCTCAGTCTCCCGGTTGCCCTTGAAGTACTTTGAGATGAAGCGTTGGTAGTCCATCTGGAAGTAATCCTGCACATATTGCAGGGCGGCGTCATAATCCCTTACCATCAGGTTGGCATATTCGCCCACGATGTGAATCTGCTGAATCTTCTGCTTGTAGAATTCATTGAGCATGCGATAATCCTCCTGCTTATAGCGCAGGCGAAGTTCCTTGGTGCGCTTAATCGCCATTGCATTGTAGAGTACCAGGAATCCTCCTTCCAGCTTCATGGCTCCTATCTTGGAGAGATAGAGCAAGGCTTCCTCCACGTCCTCCAACTGCAGGGAAGAGAAGTCGGAGAAGAGTGACTGGCTGCAGGATTTCAGATCGTTCAGAAGTTCAACTACCGAGAATTGAAGAGGCTTCTCTTTTGAATCTACAGAAGAGCTATTGTTGCTCTCTTCTGTTATAGTTTTACTTATTTCCTCAGCCAGGCTGTATAGTCTTTCGATGATGAATCGGCAAACTTCAATTCGTCTTTCGAATCGCTTGATGATGGTCTCTATATCCTTGTCTCTTGTCACGATAAGATTGCGGACGCCGTCTTCCTTCTTGTGCGCATATCCCTTCACTGCCAGGAAGTATAGCAGTGTGCGGATCTTCTTTTCGGTTGAAGTGTTGATGCCGTCGTGTACGGCATTGTCATTGAGTTGTTTGTATGTGATGTGCAGCGATTCATCCGGGATATGTTCCAGGATGTATCTTTCTAGTTTGGCGAAGTTCTCCAGCATCTGCTGAGGCTTGCGTTGCTTGTCGCTGATGTCTTGCAGATAGGCTGAGATGTCACGGGTATCGGCAAGGATGCCTTCCTGTCGCATTCGGTCAACGGAGGAGATGACGTCTCGCTTGCTGAGTCCTAGGATGTCGGCGAGGTAATCGATGCGGGATTCAGCCTCGCTATCCTGTGCCTTGGCTATATGCTTCTGTGTGATGAGCGACTTGATGATGCGGATGGCATTCTTCATCTCATCTTCCGAGAACAGAGGTGATTCGGTGAGGCGCAGTCTTGCCTCGTCCATGTTCTTGACGGTGATACCTGTGGCATAGACGTGCGGAATGTTGTTGCCACGCTCTATGTATCCGCTCTGTTCTAGAGCAGATAGGGCGGTGCGAACACGGGTTTCTATGTCGGATACCGAGTCATCCCAACCGGCTTGGCGGGCTATCTCCAGTGCCGAACAACTTACATGTGGGCGCTGCTTGGTAAAATCCTTAACGGCTTTCCATACCTGTTGTATCTCACTGATGCTCAGTTTGCTTTGGTTGAGCAGGATGAAGTGCTTATCCAAGTCCTCGTCGCTATAGAGTACATAGCATTTGGCATTGAGGTGTGGATCTCTTCCTGCACGTCCAGCCTCTTGTACATAGTTCTCCAGAGAGTCGGAGATGTCGTAGTGGATAACCAGCCCCACATCGCTCTTATCTACTCCCATGCCGAAGGCGGAGGTGGCAACGATGATTCTTACCTTATCGCTCATGAAGGCATCCTGATTGTGTATCTTCTCATCGGCATCCATCTTGCCATTATAGGGCAGGGCGGATATACCGTCACGGGTCAGTTTCTGGGCGAGTTCACGGGTGCGCTTGGTGCGGGATACGTAGATGATGGTAGGGCAATCTGCCTGTTCCACCAGTGAACGCAGTAGATTGTATTTGTTGCCGTCACTATCTACGTGGATAACGGAATAGTGCAGGTTGGTACGTGAGGCTGATGAGGCGAAGAGCTGGAGGTCGGTGCCCAGCCAATGCTTGAAATAGTCGCAGATGTCCTGCACCACCTTCTGTTTTGCAGTGGCGGTGAAGCAAGATACGGGTATCAGGGTTTGACTATGGTTGCGGGCCATTGCATCCTTGCCAAACTTACGTTCCTGGTATTCCTTGATAAACTTGCCGATGTATAGGTAATCCACCCGGAAGTCTTGTCCCCATGCAGAGAAGCAGTGAGCTTCATCAATGACGAATCTCACCACATGCCGTGCCATCAGAATGCGCTCGATGGTTTTGGAGCGCAACATCTCTGGTGCTATATATAATAAGGTGGCATCTCCGCTCTGCACTCGTTCGATGGCTAGGGACCGGGAGATAGGGTCGAGGAGACCGTTGATGGTTACGGCATCGGTGAAACCACGGTCTGCGAGGTTATCTACCTGGTCTTTCATCAATGATTGCAGAGGCGAGATAACCACAGTGAGTCCATGTATGGTTCTGCCATCCATCAAGGCTGGCAACTGGAAGGTGAGCGACTTGCCGCCACCCGTAGGAAATATCGCCAATAATGACTTACCATCCACTGCTGCCTGCGATGCCTGTTCCTGCAGCGGTTCGCCGTCATAGGTACGGAAGGCATCATAGCCGAAGAGTTGTTTCAGGTTGTGATGAATGTCGAGCATGCGGTTGCAATACTCGCAGCCATCGGTGCATTGGGTATGGCAAAGCATATAGATGATATGTTCTACTTCGGGATAATGGAAGAGTACCCAACCTGGGGTTACAGATTGGTAATCGTCTGTGCCTATGAGAGCCAAGGCATATGCCAAGCCGCAAGGAGACTGGGCTGCAAGAGCCGGAATGTCGGCATGGGCGCAAATATGATTCTTGTATTCAGAAAGAATGAATTCTGAAACGTCTCTGATTGCATCATCCTTTTCGATGGCTCCCACATACATCAGAAATCCTCTGAATTCCTCTTCATTCTGGAGCAGCAAGGTGAAGATTTTCCTCCTCCTTTCTGATAATTGATTCCATGCAGCGATTTCATCCATCAGCAGCTCCTTGGCTTTCTCGCAGTCGTTGACAGGATTATTCATCTGCTCGCTCATCAGTTTGTCGTCCTTTACCAGATGATGGTAAGGGCGCTTGGGGAAGAGGAGCGGGGAGAGATAGAGGGTATCTATCAGTATGCCGTTGAGTTGGAGATAGCGGGCATCGTGATGAATGAGGTTATGACCGCAGATATAGTCAACCTTTCCTTCTTGCAGGAACTTGTTCAGTGCCGTCTGTGATGCTTGGTGAAAGTTGGCTCCGTCATAACGCAATGCTCCGATGTCATGTATTTTATGGTCTTTCAGTCCCACTTCGGTATCCACGAAGGCAATGTTCCTGCTTCTGGCATCTTCCTTCTTGATGTCAGAGCTTACGGTGAGATTGTTTTTCCTTCCAAAGAGGCGACTGAATATTGACATAATCTTCGATGTTTATATTTACACCGCAAATGTACAATTATTATTTGATATATGCAAATAATCAAGTGCTTTTATCTTCTTTGAAAGCTGTTTTTATACAATTCCAAGAGGCTTACGAGGATATCTTCAAGGCAGATTAATATGCACCTAAAACCTTCCAGTCGTCTATGAGTTTGAACAGTCGGGGCATGGCTGGCTTGTAACTGTCGGGATAGGTGAGGGAATAAACGAAGAGTATTCTACCACTTTTGATGAATTTATCGTAATGACTGTAGCCATCTACTCTTACTCCGTTTTCATAAACAGGACCGGAGAGGATGAATGCCTTATTCGATGCCTGCATCGTCCTTTCCGAATGAAGCTTCTGGGCTAGAGAATCGGCACAAGCCTGAAGGGTGTTGCTATAGTTGGGGGTAACGTAACTCTCCAGGATGATGTTGGCATGATTGGTGAATGAGAAGCGGGCATAGCCCTGGTATCCCGATACCGAAGTATCCTCCTGTTGGAAGAAGCAAGGATATTTGATAACGTAGCCGAAGTCAGGATCATTGTATTCCTTCATGGGCGCCATCTCTACTTTGGTCTTGAAATCCGCCATCGGTGTATGCTTCTCTTTTGTAACCTCATGTTGATAGTTGATGATGAAGTTTATCATCATCAGCAAGACAACTGCTATCAAAAAAATCTTCTTCATATCTTTGCCACTTTTATATTTTAGCTGCAAAGGTATGAAGAAGATGGGAAACTGCCAAATAATAAGTATGACATTTGACTGACATTTCTGAACTTATCTGATAATCAGTCGATAAGACTTGCCTCTTTCCGACTCAATCATGAGGTTGCTATTCTGCTCAATCACCGGTTTGATACGGCGAATTAAGGTATAGAGCGTTTCGCTGGCATCCGGTTTCTTGGGCCAAAGAGCATCACAAATCTCCTGTTTGGAGAGTTGATGATGCGTATTGTTGAAGAAGAGTTGCATCAGTTGGTGCTGCATCGGAGTAAACTTGATGGCTTGTCCGCTTTCCTGATTGTAGAAGGAATCCTCGTCTTGAGAATAGCACATGGTGCCGAACATATCGGCCTCATGATTCCAGGGTTGTTTTCTGCGATGATAGTATAGCGATGCAATTGCCCAAATCATAGCCATGAGGGTAAGCGTCAAAGATGTCCGCTGGTTGCTCATACTCAAAACATCTGCCATCGAACAGTTAGCATAACTTTGGATAGAATGCTCGTTGAGGAGCATCTCTTTGCTGCTGAGCAGGTTGGCGCTATTTACCAGCTGGAAATTGTTCTTGCCTCTTCTTCTGTCTTCCATCACATAGCAGAGATTACTGGTCGACTTCAGCAGGTCGATGCTGAGATGTGAGCGGTAGCTCTGGATGGTATCAGGCGTAATCCATTGATATTTATTTTCCTGAAGAGTCAGAGCCAAAGCTTTGTTCATATCTTGTACAATGGCATACTGTGCCTTGCGGTAGTTGCTTACGCTGGAGAATGCCGCAGACATCACAAGGATGGCGAAGATGAGGATGGAATGATATGCTTTCAGTTTCATATTATCTATTCTGTTTAAATGATATACTGTTTAAAGATTCAAATGCAAAAGTACAGAAATTCTATGAAAGATGGTATAAAACTAGATATAATATTCGTTAATTGATAAATGTCAGACTCATGTCAGCCATATTTTTCGCTTCGGTCTTCTCTTTTTGATACCTTTGCAACAGAAAACAAGTTTTAGGAAAGTATATGATGACAATGAAGAAAAGTAAATTGTTAACAGCTATGCTGATGTTGTGGGCATTGATCTCTTGTGCAGAAATACGTGCCCAGGAGATCCAGAAGGTATCGAATGATTCTATAGCCTTGCAAGAGGTTGTTGTGAAGGCGGCACGAGTAGTCAACAAGGAAGATGGCAAGTTGATATTCCCAAGCGATATTCAGAAGCAGCGTTCTTTTTCTGGTTTTTCGCTTTTAGGAAAGTTGGCTTTGCCTCATATCAGGGTTGATGAGGCTGGCCGTTCCATTTCTGCTACCGATAATAAAGGAGAAGTGCAGATTCGTATCAATGGCATTCTCGCCAATATGCATGACGTGCAGATGCTGGATGTTGCTTCTATTATGAGTGTAGATTATATCGACAGTCCTGGCGTAAGATATGGAAAGAATATTGCATATGTAATAGATATTCATACCCGCAGGGCTTCATCGGGTGGCAGTTTGGGCTTCAACTTGACCAATGCGCTAACTACCAAGCTCGGTTCAAACGATGTCTATGCATCTGTCAATAGGGGCAAGAGCCAATTAAATATTTTATATGAGCAGACTTATGTGAATAATAAGGCATCCGAATATAATGAGGATGCTCAGTATCTTCTACATGATGGTTCTGAGTATCAGATATCTCGAAAAATCATGAATGGGGCAACTCAAAATTATGGTAATACATTGCAGTTGAAGTATAATCTGGCTGATTCTGCATTATATGTATTCCAGACAACGCTTACCACGGATTTCTGTAATCAGCCTTATACATCGAATGAGGTGTGGTTTTCTGAATCAGGAAAGCCTGCATATCCTGTTTACAGAACCAGCAAGGGTAGGAACTTTACTCCTGCTCTCGATTTGTATTTCTATCATCAGTTGGGCAAGCATCAGTCTTTGTCGGCAGATGTTTTGGGCACTTATATCCACACCAAAGGAGCCTATTATGAAGGTGAGGGCGACCCCTATCAATATCAGGTAGATGGAAAGACCTATTCGCTCATAGCCGAGGCTATCTATGAAAACCGGTTGAAACCCTTTACTTTTTCTGCAGGAACCAACTTGAACTGGAAATATATGGATAATCAGTATTTGGGTGATGTGGTTAGCGAGAATGGTATCCGTTCATTGGGTATTTATGGTTTTGCACAAATCAAGGGAAGTTTGGGACAATTCAAGGAAGGAACATCCCGTTTAACTTATGTGGCTGGCTTCGGGTTGAGTAATCAGTCTTATCGACAGGGAGATGAGGAATTTAGTTTTTGGCTTTGTCGTCCGAAACTCACATTGGCTTATTCCTTGACATCTTCGTTTCAGATCCGCTTGGGAAGTGAATTATCACAGCATATTTCGCAGATAGCTATGATTTCGGATACCCGTATTCGAAAGAACAGTATGGAATGGACTGTGGGTAATCCTTCGCTTAAGCCTAGCAGTAGATATGAGAACTGGGTGGTATTCTCTTTCAGTAAACCAAGGATAAATACTGATTTTACCTTGAATTATCGCATCAATCGTCATTGTGATTTGGCGAAATACACCCGCACGGAAAATGATCAGTTTCTTTATTCCCAGACGAATCAGCCCCATTGTAATATGTTGTATCTTACGAATGATACCCGGTTTGACATTATCCCCGACCACCTTATATTCTCTGTGAATGCAGGTATTTACCGTTTTTTCAATAAGGGCGATGAGTACAGTCATTGTTATACTGCTTATAATTATGGTGGAACATTACAGGGATATTGGGGAAAATGGACAGTGATGCTGTATGCTGATAACGGTTGGAACTTTATGGAGGGAGAGAACATCGGGCATAATCCACCTTCATTGGCAACCTCAGCCAGTTATCATATAGGTGATTTCGATTTTACGCTCTATATGCATAATCCGTTTATGGCTCATCCGAAATCCTATTCTGCAGAAATCGTCAACGCATTACTCCGTAAGCAGGTTCGTGGTTATGACAATTCGGGAGGTAATTTGCTCCGTATCGGTGTTGCCTGGAATATCAATCGGGGAAAGGAATACCGTAAGATACAGCGGAATATCAACAATGAGGAGCGAGAAACGGGTATATTGAAATAGTTGGCTTTGCTTTCTATATGGGTTGCATTGGCAACAGCCGGAATTTATTTCTTCCCTTTATTGATGATATAAATTCCGGCAGTAGCCAATGCGCCTGCTATCAGATACTTCCAGTAGAAGGTTTCACCAAGACAGAGGCAGGAGGTGATGGCTCCTACTACGGGGATGAGCGAATTGTATATTGCTACCTTTCCTACGGGATTGCAGCTCAATAGTTTATTGTAGAGAGCGAAACTGATGGTTGAGATGGCAATGAGCAGCAGAAGGATGGTGATGCCCCAGAGGCTGATGACTGGCAGATAGCCACCCATTAACAATGCAGGAATCACCAGCAAGGCTCCACCGATACTCAGCGAATAACCGGTTCCTACGAAAACATCCACTCTCTTGCTCAATCCTCGGGTCAGCAGGGAAGCACTGGCTCCACACAGGGCGTTGAGGATAATCATACCATCGCCCAGGAAAGTGAAACTACCGCTTTCCTTTCCGCCAAGGTTCAAGGCTAGGATGCCTAGGAATCCGATGATGCAGCCCAATGCCTTTTGCCACGTCATCCTGTCGCTCTTGAAGAAGATACAGGCAAGGATAACCACCGTGAAGACGCTCATAGAATTGAGTATCGCCGAACGTGCTCCTGCATTATGCGAGAGTCCGAAATAGAAGAAGGCATAATGAAGGGTGGTGTTGAGGAGTGCATAGAGGAGAAGAAACCAGACATTCTCTTGAACAGCTTTCTTCTTGAATCCGAATTCACGGTGTGAACTTCTTGCGATGGCAAGGATGATGATACCGGAGATGAAGAAGCGGATGCCGGCAAAAAGCATCTTGCTTCCGGTCATGTCTGCTGTAATCTGATATTCCTCCATTCCCATTTTTATCAATGGGTAAGCCCATCCCCACGAGATAGCAGCCGTAAGGGCGAACAGGCTTACCCATACCGGTCGCTGAAATATACTGAGTGTATTTGTTTCTTTCTTTTCCATTATAATTTAATTGGTATTCCCTTGCTTCTGTGTTTGCTAAATGGCAATCTACAAGTCCCCCAGATGTCTTTCTATCGGAATTCCTCGGTTCTTGTCCTTGTCATCCTTGTTGATGTCTATCCAGTTGCGCAGGGTATCCATGGCGATGCGGGTGGCATGGCGAAGCTGATCGCCATCCTTCAGTCTGCCCACGATGATGCTGGAGAAGATGTCGCCGGTGCCCGGGAACTGAACGGGGATTTCTTCGTAGGGCAGGAGGAAATACTCTTCTGTAAGATGATTGAAACCTACCACGGCATGCTGACCCTCTACGATGCACGAGGTGATGAGTACGGAGTGGGAACCGATGGCTCTCAGTTTATCTATCAGTTCATAGGCATCCTTCTCCGAGATTCCCTCTTCCTTGTATTCCGAATCCGTCAGCAGACAAGCCTCGGTATAGTTGGGAAAACAGAGATGCGATACGCTCAGCATCTCCTTCATGCATCTCACGGTACTCTCACTGGCTCCACCATAGAGCTTGCCGTAATCGCCCATCACGGGATCCACATAGATGTCGGTGCCCAGTGCTGCCTGTTCTCTGCAATAACGTGCCACCAGCTTAGCCTGACGCTCCGAAGCCATGAAACCCGTGGTGATGGCATCAAAATGAATGCCCAGTTCGTTCCACTTCTGCAAGGCTTCCTCGATATACGAAGTGCATTCCAGAATGGCATACTTGCCGTATGGGAAGGTGTTACTGATGAGCATGGTGGGCAGATTGAACACATCGAGTCCCATATAAGAGAGGATAGGCATCTGAACAGCGGCAGATACTTTTCCGTAGCCACACATGTCGCTGATAATAAGGATATTACTTTTCGCTTTCATTCTTTCTTTTTTCTACTTGCTTTTCTTTCTTATCCTGATTATCTCTTAATAGCTGGCTGTACACTTGATGCCCAGAGCCTCTACACGCTCCTTGATGGCATCGAGAACTTCCTTTGGTGCCTTTTCCAGCAACTTGTCTGGTGTTTCACGGGCGATGGTATAAACCATTACCTGCTGAGGCTGGATGTCTTTCACTGCCTCCAGCCAAGGAGCTACGAAATGCTCGCTGGTATTGTCCAAACCGTCACCTCTCAGGAACATGGTCTGGATGATGACGTGCCCCTTAAACATCTTCAGATATTTGATTACATCCTTCACGTCGTAGTTAGGCTGCTGAGGGCGGTCCAGCTTCTTGATGTAATCCATATCCACGGTATCCAGTTTCAGGATGTTGTTATCCACGAGCATCAGCGCCTCTCTCACTTCCTCCTTATATATATAGGTGGCGTTGCTGAGTACGGATACTTGTGCTTCAGGGAAATATTTCTTGCAGAGTTCCATCGTATCTTCCACGATTCCCTTGAAGTCTGGGTGCCCCGTAGGTTCACCGTTTCCTGCGAAGGTGATGTCGTCCAAAGGCTGGTTGTTGTCGTGGCGCTCTTTCAGAACCTTCTCCAATCCTTCTCTTACCTCCTCGCGGGTAGGGCGCTTCTTCTTAGGACGGAAGTCAGCGTTGAATCCGCATTCGCAATAAACGCAGTCGAATGAACAGACCTTGCCATCAGATGGCATGAGGTTGATGCCCAGTGAAACTCCCAGACGGCGGGAGTTTACCGGACCGAATATCGGTGATGGATAAATAATCGTTGACATAATCTTATTCTCCTTTATCTAATCTATTCTTTATTTTATCTTGGTAATACCTATTTTATACCAATCTTATTTACTTGTTCGTAATTTGGTGGGCAAAAGTACTAAAAAATGTTGGAATGAACAAATAAATCAACTGAAAATCGATTTATCCTTACCATTTGTCTTCTATCTCCGATAGATTGTGTACTTTTGCATTCCAATCCGGGGAGATTCTTGGTGATTTCGATTCGGATTTAAAGAAAAAAACAAAAAAGTTGATGTTTTGCTTAGTTTTTCGCTTGGCTCAACTGTATAGATAGTATATGAACAGAAAAAAGGACATAGAACAGTTATTTCGTCAGCATTACGCGAAGATGTACAATCTGGCCAGATGCATTCTTTCGGATGATGACGAGAGCAAGGATGTGGTGAGCGAAGTATTCGCCCAGATTCTTGCCGATGATGTGGTTCTGGTGCCTGGGAGTGAGGACGGTTACTTGATGCGGAGCGTACGCAACCGCTGTCTCAACCTGATAGCTCATAAGAGCGTGAAGGAAAGGGTGGCGAAGCTGCTGCTGGATGGTGCCGACGTGATTCTCTCGGAAGAGACCGACGAGCGACTCGACCGGCTGATGCTTCTCATCGAAGACCTGGAACCGCCTATCCGGCAACTCATTTTCCGTCTGCGCTATCTTCAGGAGAAATCTTATCAAGAGGTGGCTGATGAAGTGGGAGTGAGCAAGGTGACGGTGTTCAACCATCTCTCGAAGGCGATGGACTGGATTAAGAAACAATTTAAATGAGCAAGACAATGACAAACATGAGTAAAGAAGAAAAGCGGATGATGCTCTTTGACATGCAGGAGCATCCCGGTAAATATACCGACGAGCAGGTGGAGCGCCTGCTTGCCGATGAGGAAGTGAAGGAGTTTTTCCATGAACTGGTGATGGCGAGAATGGCTGGCAAGAAAGCCAATCCGAAGGAGGTGGATGTGGATGAGGCTTGGAAGGAGTTTGTGCAGGCTCATCACGAGGATAAGTTGGCGATAGATGCCAGCAAATCTAAGAGCGCTTATCGCAACCGGATGAAGATTGCTGCATCCATCGTTGGCATCATCTTCCTTTCGGGTGTAGCCTTGGCTGCGATTCACAATGGCTGGTTGGGATTCCCGGCTTCTGATCAGGCAGCGGATAACAAGGCTGCTACAGAACAGCTGGCAACAACCCAGGCGCTGCCGAATGACAGTCTTCGTGCAGCAACAGCAGAGAAGAAGGATTCGTTTGATATGAAACCCGTGGTGTTTGATGATGCCGAATTGGGAATCATTCTGGCTCAGCTATCCAGTTTCTATCATGTCAAGGTGGAGTATGTGGATGCTGGTGCCCAGCACATCCGTCTCTTCTTCAACTGGAACAAGACGAAGACATTAGAGCAGAACCTGGAGATTTTGAATGCTTTCGACCGCATACAGATAGAGTATATTGACGGTACATTGTTGGTGAAATAAGATAGGAGGATATGTTTATGAGAGATTTTTGGAAACCAATGCCCGTTAGCGGCAAGCTTATCAGAGAGCTTCTTCTTCTCTTCCTGTTGCTTTTGGTTCAGCAGTCTTATGCCCAGCGCATCACCCGACAATATAATAATGTGTCGTTCTCGGCGGCGTTGAAGGATTTGAACGCCCGCCAGCATAAGTACACCATCAACTTCGTGTATGATGAGCTGGAGGATTTCAGGGTGACCAAGAGCATCAAAAACCAGAGTGTTCCCGATGCCATCATGCAGCTGATAGGATTCTATCCCATCAGGATGACGCAGGTGGAGGATAATATCATGGTGGAGTGTACGCAGAAGACTCCCACCAAGATGATAGGTCGCATCATAGATAATAAGAATCGCCCTGTCGATTTTGCCAATGTAGCCCTGCTGAATGTTCGTGATTCTTCATTGATTAATGGCGGCGTGACGAATGAGAACGGCCAGTTCGTGATTCCCTGCGAAGCCACAAAGGCGATAGTTAGAGTAAGTTGCGTGGGCTATATTACGACAAGCAATACATATAATATAGGTAAGATAGGGACAATAACTCTGAAAGAGGCAACAATGAACCTGCAGAAAATTGTAGTGAAAGGACATCGACAGCCTTTCAGAATGACTTCTGAAGGATTGGTGGCTCAGGTAGAAGGTACATCCTTGGAGAAAATGGGCTCGGCAGAAGATGTTTTGAAACATCTTCCGAGAGTGATGCAGAAGAATGGAGAAATAGAAGTCTTGGGCAAAGGTAAACCTTTGATTTATATAGATAACAAGAAAATCAAGGGAACCATTGATCTCGACAGATTGAGTTCTTCTGACATCAAACATGTGGAGGTGATAACCGAGCCGGGTGCAGAATACGATGCAACCTATCAGTCTGTCATCAGAATCAAGACGACAAGAAAGAAGGGAGAAGGACTGGGATTGACTTATCGGCAAGTCTATCAGCGCAATCATCAGAACAATCATCGTGAAGAACTCGATTTGAATTATCGTTATCGGGGATTGGATATCTTCTCCAATTTGTATGGTGGTTTGTCTCAGGGCTATCAGGATCAGTATAATGATAACAGACTCTACGGCAAGACGCTCATGAGTATCAATGAAGACTTGATTATCAAAAACAAGAGTTACTATACCAGTGGAAGTCTTGGTTTTAATTATGTTTTTAATGATAAGCATTCCGTGGGTGCCACTTACGAGGTGAACATCAATCCTTATAGTCGGGGTGGATGGAATTCGCTGATGGATGTCTGGAAGAATGGCTCCAAGACAGAAAGCTATACAAATGATATGTATTGTCGTTTCAAAAGCCGACCTACGCAGGATATTACGGCTTATTATGCCGGACAGATAGGAAAGGTGAGCATAGAATGGAATGGGGAAATATATCTTCGTAAAACAGGACAGACTCAAAATTCTGAAGAAACAGGAATTGAGGGCGGAGATTCTCGTACGATAGAATCTGATTTCACGGCTGATAGTTGGATGCATGCATCTAAGCTGGTACTGAGCTTTCCGGTATGGAAAGGTACCCTGAAGATTGGTAATGAGTTTACCGAAAGTTGCCGTGCCAATCTTTATACTATAGATGAACAGGGAACTGACTTGCCAGGTAAGACTGACGACCAGGTGGAGGAAAGTAATCTTGCAGCCTTTGTTTCTTATGGATTGAGACTAAACAAGGTAGAACTGAATGCTGGTCTCAGATACGAACATGTTTCTTCCAATTACTATAATACTGGTGGTGATTATTGGAGCGGGGAAAATAAGGATTATTTCGTGCCCAATCAGAGTCGTAAGTACGACCATTTCTTTCCGAATGTGTCCTTGACCTTTCCTGTCGGGAATGTGAAAATGAATATGGTTTATAAGGTGACGGTGAGTCGTCCTTCCTATAGTCAGTTAAGTAGTAACGTACAATATAATAGTCGCTATTATTATCAGGGTGGAAACCCATTGCTCAAGTCAACCTTCGAACACGGCATAGGAATTAATCTGGGATATAAATGGTTCCAGTTTTTTGCCAACTGGCGTTATCTTGTAGATCCTTGCTATCAGGTGATAGAACCGTATCATGACAATGAGTTAATCAATATGTACACCTTTCGTAATTTGAATCATACTCAGGTTTGTTACGTGGGACTGACGGCATCGCCAACGATAGGATGGTGGCATCCTACGTTGGACGCTGGTATGAGAAAGCAGTTCCTGACCATTGGTGGTAAGGCATACTGCAAACCGATATTCATGGGCTCTTTTAATAATGCCTTTTCGCTACCATGCGGTTGGACGCTTAATCTTGATATGAGTTGGAACACGCAGGGCCATTCTGCGCTTCCGCTTTATATGGCACAAGGAGGAGTTGACGTCTCTTTGCGTAGAAGTTTTCTTCATGACCGCCTAAATGTCATTTTGGCGGGCAATGACCTCTTTGCAACGATGCGCAATTCCACAAGATTGGTATATGGTACCAGCGATATCTATACCAAAAAATATACGGATACCCGAATGTTCATGTGCTCATTCAGCTATAAGTTTAATGTTAGTAGAAGCAAGTACAAGGGTACGGGTGCCGGTAATACTGAAAAGAGCCGCTTGTAGTTTTTGTTAGAAAGAAACACTCTTAAAACAATGAATATATGACAATCGGTCAAGCGAAGGCAAAACCTTATTGGTTTGCTCTTTGCTTGACCGATGTTTTTTACTTCTCTTCTGTTAGATACTCCTTTATTTGTTGTGCTCTAAGCGGTTTTTATCTCTACTTCGTTCTCTCATATACTAAGATTTTATCACGTTCTACTGATTCCTGTGCAAAAGGGAGTAAGGTTCCTTCTGATACCAAATCAACTTTTCTACCTAAGAGTTCTTCCAAATCACTCCACATGCCGAAGAATTTTAAACCAATAGGTTTGCTCTTGTCCAAAGAAACCATAATATCGACATCGCTATCCTTCGTTTCTTCCCCTCTGGAGAAAGAACCGAACAGCCAGGCTTTCAGTACGGGTTGGGTGCTGAAATAATGGCGTAAAGCTTCTATGATGGCTCGTTTACCCATAATATAATGATGTTGTTTCTTGGTGCAAAGATACACTTTTTATTCGAAAGAGTAAGCTTTTTTCTAGTTTTTTATTACCTTTGCATAGGTTTTTCGAAAAAAGTAGAAGATTTCTTCATTTTAGGGGTAATTGATTTCAGGAAAGCTTGTATATAAGAGTAGAAACAAGAAGAAAATGACGTGATGACAGAAGAAAATGAACAGTGGATGGAACGGCTGTTCCACGACCATTACGAGCAGATGTATCGCTTCGCCTTTGCCTTGCTCCATGATAATGAGGAGGCGAGGGATGTGGTGAGTGATGTGTTCTCCAGATTGTGGGATAAACAGCTGGTTCCAGACCGGGCTTACCTGATGCGGAGCGTGAAGAATGCCTGCATCAATCTTATAGCCAGAAAGAAGAGAGATGAAAGACTGAAACGGCTTCTCCCTCTTTCGGAAGAGAAATTGACGGAAGAAGAACCTTCTCGTCTAGAAGAGCGATGGCAGGCTGCCGTGGATTGCATCGACCACGACCTGACCGACCAGACTGCTTCCGTCATCCGATTGTGCTATCGGGAAGGAATGTCGTATAAGGATACGGCGGAGGAGCTGGGCATCAGCGTCTCGGCAGTGAACAAGCATATAGTGAAAGGTTTGCGAACGCTCAGAGAAAAGTTGAAAGGAAAATAGCATAACCATGATTCTATTGTCTGAAGACGTCCTTACAATGGAACCCTAAAATGAAGAAAGGAAAAGAAAATGAAACATGAATTATCTGACATAAATCCTCAGAAAATGGATTCTCAGAAATGGGATATGCTCCTCAATCTCCTGGAGCATCCCGAAAAGTATTCCGAAACCCAAAAGGATGAACTTCTGGGCGATAAGGAAGTGAACGAACTCTATCAACAGCTGATAGAGACCCGACAGTCTCTGGATTTCGCCATGTCGAAGGAAAAGATGAAGATGCCTTCGATTGATGCAGAATGGGAGAAGCTGAAAGAAGAAAAGCAGCAGAAAGAAGAGATGAGTCAGAATGCAGAAACCCAGCAAACTGCCAAGCTGTTTTCTCTCTGGAGTCCGATGAGAAAGGTGGCTGCCGTTGCAGCCGTCCTTGTTGTCTCCGGCATCACCTTTGCAGCCATTCATCTGGTAACCCGTTCTCATCAGCCATCAGATAACAGCAATACCGAACTCGTGGCATCCCAAAAGGATTCTATCCAGCAGGTTTCTGCTCCTCAGAAATCCAACATAGAAGAAAAGACAGATTCTGCAAGTCTTGCCCAGCTCCCATTGGTTTACGAAAACGCTGAGCTTCAGAATATCCTTACTCCTATTGCCGGGCATTTCCATCTCCAGGTAACTTATCAGAACGAGTCGGCTCGCCATATCCGTCTCTTCCTGCAACTGGAGAAGAACATGAGTCTGGATGATATCATCGAACTGATGAATCATTTCGAGAAAGTGAATATTCGTCATGAAGGTCAAACTTTAATCGTGGAATAAGATGAAAAGATTAAGATATATCATGCTGCTGGCAGGTCTGATGAGCCTTTCTCTTCAGACCATCTATGCCCAACGCATCACCCGCAGCTTCCGCAACACTTCTATGTCAGAAGCGCTCACCATCCTTGCCAAGAGCACCAAGGATTATCGTATCAACTTTATGTATGATGAACTGGAAGATTTCACGGTTACCACAAGTATCGTGAAGCGAACAGCTCCGGATGCCATCCGCCAGATCATGGGCTTCTATCCGATGAAGATGACGATAGATGGCGAAAACATCTTTGTGGAGTGTACGCAGAAGACTCCCACCAAGATGATAGGTCGCATTGTAGATGCGCATCATCGCCCTGTAGATTTCGCCAATGTAGCCCTGCTGAATGTTCGTGATTCTTCATTGATAAATGGCGGTGTGACGAATGAGAACGGCCAGTTCGTGATTCCCTGCGGAGCCAGAAAGGTGATAGTAAGAGTAAGTTGCGTGGGCTATATTACGACAAGCAATACATATAATACAGGTAAGATTGGTTCAATTACTCTGAAGGAGGCAACGATGAACCTGCAGAAGGTGATAGTAAAGGCGGTTCGCCCCAAGACAAAACTGACTCGCGAGGGATTCCAGACCCAGGTGCAGGGTACGATTCTGAGTGATGCAGGTATGGTTGCCGACTTGTTGAAGCAGGTTCCAAGAGTGCGTGTGGATAAGGATGGAAACTGTTCGGTGTTTGGAAAAGGCACACCGGAGATTTATGTCAATGGCAGAAAGCTGACCGACAAAAATGAATTGCAAACCATATCTTCAAAGGATGTGAAGAACGTGACGGTTATCACGACTCCTGGTGCGCAGTATGATGCCCAGGTCAATTCGGTGATTCGTATTACTACGGTCAAGAAGCAAGGTTATGGATGGAGTGGTAATTTCCAGGCAAAATATGGTTTTGCCATGAAGAATGCCTGGCAAGAGCAGGCTAATCTCAATTACCGTGTGGGTGGACTGGATGTATTCGGTGGATTGATGTGGTCAGATTCGTATTTCTATGATAAGTTGGGATTGGATGAATATATCAATGGAAATCAGCATCAGATATATCAAAAATCAGTAGGGCGCATAGATGCTAGAAATTATGGACCTGATGCCAATCTGGGTTTCAATTATGAATTCAACGAAAATCATACCATCGGTCTGAAATATAAGTTTGGTTCTGGCTATACCAAGTATTTTGCTGTTAGGCAGAACTATTCTATCTTTCAGGATGGAGTTCACCAGGGAGATGTAAATTATCTCAACGATGAGTCTGATTCCAAGCAGACTCCTATGCATCAGGCTGACTTTTATTATAATGGTAAGATAGGCAAGTGGAGTATAGACCTGAATGCATCTGCGTTGTGGCGGACGAAAGACCAGATACAGAAAGCCACAGAAACCAGTTCTGAGTTGGGCGACCAGATTGTATGTTCAGATAGCCATACCAAAGGAAAGTTGCTTGCTGGTAAAATGGTTGTTTCTTATCCTTTGACCGACCAGTTGAACATAGACTTTGGTTCGGAATACACAAATTCTGATAGTCATACCAACAACCAGAACGAGGGTGGTGTGGCTGCATCCAATGATTCCAGAATCAAGGAACAGAACATAGCCGCTTTTGCTGAGGCTGCATGGTCGTTGGGAGATTATTCCCTGAATGCCGGTGTGAGATATGAGCATGTAAAATCAGACTATTATGCCGAAGGAGTGCTCAATCCGGATATGAGCAGAAAGTATGATAATGTATTTCCTAATGTATCCTTGGGATATGACAAGGGCAAGTGGCATTCTTCGTTGAATTTCACGGCGAAGACCTATCGACCAAGTTACTTCCGTCTTTCCGGTTATACCCGATATACGAGTCGTCATACCTATGAAAGCGGTAATCCGAACTTGCGACCAACGGATGCCTATCATCTGGAATGGGATGCGCAATATTCCTGGCTGAGTTTTTCTGCTGAATATATCTACAACAAGAATGCCTCGGTATATATGATGAAACCATTCCAGGGCAATAAGGATATAGCCCTGTCATATTATGAGAATGTAGATAAGATTCAGAACCTGAAGTTCTATCTTGAGGCTACTCCGGTGATAGGCTTATGGCATCTTGACTATACGGTAGGTCTGGTCAATCAGTTCTTTGATGCCGAGAAATATGTCAGCGACTATAATGCCAACCGTCCTTCTCTCTATCTGGATTTGGAGAATACCTGGGTATTGCCCCATCATTGGAAGGCTCGATTGGAATACGCTTACCAGTCGCGTAATTATAGCGAATTGGGTGTCAACTATGCATGGAATTCCCTGGATGCGTCTATTTCCAAGTCGTTCCTGAACAACCGACTGGTTGTAAGATTGGAAGCAGAGGATTTGCTTCATGGTCAGAATGAGAGTTGGAAATATAATAATTCGTATGCGCACTTCACCAGAACCGGTATAGATAATACCCGCATGTTCTTGGTCAATGTAACTTATAACTTCAATGCCACCAAGAGCAAGTATAAGGGTACGGGTGCTGGTAATGCAGAAAAGAGCAGATTATAGTTTCAATTTAACAGGATTTTTTCCTCTGTTTCTTTGCCATCTCCATCTTTTTCCTTAATTTTGCAGCGGAAACTCTATAATAGATATTTGTAATGGCAATAAGAATGAAGATGAAACAGAAAAAGATAAGAAAGATAGGCATCGCTTCGGCTCTGGGCCTGGTGGTGCTCGTGATGCTGGGACTGTATGGTGCCAGCAACTATATGCTCAATTATTCGCTCAACTATCCGAAGGAGGAGAGAATGACGGCTGAGCATTGGAAGAACAGAATGAAAAACGAGTGCCCCTGGATGATTGGCTGGATGGACTCTGTGTATCAGCACCATTGCGTGAAGGATACCTTTGTCACGATGCCGTCGGGCTACAAGGCACATGCCATCTATCTCTATGCACCGAAAACTACGGAAAAGACAGCCGTGGTGGTGCATGGCTATCAGGTGCGCTCCGAGGGAATGCTGCACATCGCCTATCTCTATAATCACGATATGGGGTATAATGTGCTCCTGCCAGATCTGTATGGACATGGAGAGAGCGAGGGCGATCATATCCAGATGGGATGGAAGGATAGATGGGATGTGATCAGATGGTCGGAAATCGCCAATGAGATTTTTAAAGTGAAGAGTGAAGAACAAAGAGTGAAAAATGAAGAACGAAGAGTGATGAATACCCGTCAGGTGATTCATGGTATTTCGATGGGTGCGGCAACCACGATGGCAGTATCGGGAGAGAAGACTCCCGATTACGTGAAGTGCTTTGTGGAGGATTGCGGCTATACCAGCGTGTGGGATGAGTTTTCCGCTCAGCTCAAAGACCAGTTTGGCTTGCCTGCCTTCCCGCTGATGAATACCACTTCTGCCCTTTGCCAGTATCGCTACGGCTGGTCGTTTGCCGAGGCGCAGCAGATAGAGCAGGTTCGCAAGAGCACCAAACCGATGCTCTTTATCCATGGCGATAAGGATGCCTTCGTGCCCTACGCCATGCTGCATCCCCTTTACGAGGCAAAGACGAAGGGCAGAAAAGCTATCTTCATCGCCAAAGGCTCCGTTCATGCTATGGCATATCGCGACCATCACGAGGAATACACCCGCATCGTGAAAGACTTTGTATCGAAAGAGGAATAGGCTATTCTCCGATATGTTGTCCCACCACATATCCCGTGGTCCAGGCTGCCTGCAGATTGAAGCCGCCGGTGATGGCATCAATGTCGAGCACTTCGCCGGCAAAGAAGAGGTGAGGGCATACCTTGCTCTCCAGGGTATGCAGGTCGATGTTGCTGAGGCTGATACCGCCACAGGTAACAAACTCCTCCTTGAAGGCTCCCTTGCCGTTTACCTGATAGAGGTCGTTGGTGAGGGTTTCTATCAGCAGGTTGCAACCCTTCTTTCCCATTTCGCTCCATTTCTTTTCGGGTGTATATCCCATTTTCTGAATCAGGAAGAGCCAGAGGCGGGATGGCAGATTGTAAGGGCGGATGCTTGCCAGCTGCTTCTGCGGGTTGGCGATGATGATGCCCTGGATGTTCTCTTCCACCAGCGAGCGGTTGCTCTCGTGTACCCAGTTCACGGAAATTTTGATCTGATAGTTGTTCTCGTGCAGATGGCGGGCTGCATGGGATGAGAGTTTCAGCACGGCAGGACCGCTCATGCCCCAATGGGTGATGAGGAGCGGACCCTCAGCCTTCAGCTTGGTGCCCGGAATGCTGGTATATACAGGATCTACCACCGTGCCCATCAGATTTTTGAAAGCCTTGTCGGCAATGTTGAAGGTGAAGAGCGATGGGATAGGCTGCTCTATCGCATGTCCTAAATCAGAGAGATGCTTGAAGTTCTCTATCTTCGGATGACCGCCCGTGGTGATGGCTACCCGGTGGAAGGCAATCTGCCTGATTTCGGAAACGGGATGAGAGACAGAAGATGCACCCGATAGATTTCCCTTTCCTTTTGAAATTTTGAAATCCAGGAGCAGGCGCTCATCCTCCAGTTCGGTGATGGCGGTGAGCTGATGATTGCATTGTATCTTCACGCCCAGTCGCTTGGCGGTATTCACCAGGCAGTTAATGATGCTGTGTGAATCCTGCGTTTGCGGAAACACACACTGGTCTTCCTGTGTAACCAGAGGCACGCCGTTCTCCTCAAACCAGTCGAAGGCATGCTGGTAGTCGAATCTCTTGAAGAGTCGTTTCATCAGTTTATGTCCGCGAGGGTACGCCTGTTTCAGGTCGGAAATCTCGTCAAAGGAATTGGTAAGATTGCATCTTCCTCCTCCCGTGATTTCCACCTTGGCGAGAACCTTCGAATTCTTCTCGAAAATCGTGATGTCGGCGTGAGGGAAGTTGCGCTTGGCCTCTATCGCCGCAAAGAATCCTGCGGCACCCCCACCAATAATTGCAATATGTAGTGATTGTGGCATATCGTATTTTTGGTTGATTAGGGTGCAAAGGTACTGCTTTTCTTTGATAAAAGAAAAAAAGTTCTCCTTTTTCTTTTGCAGATACGATAGATTTTTGTAACTTTGCGCAAAAATCATAGTATATCAAGTATCAAATAGATTTATGGCAAAAAGAGAATATGTTGAGGCCAACAAGCGTTGGCTGGAGGAAAAGGCAAAGGAGGAGGGCGTTATGGCGCTGCCTCGTGGTATATATTATAAGGTGTTGAAGCAGGGAGACCCGAAGGGAGCACAGCCTAGCCGACGCAGCATCGTGACGGCTCATTATACCGGTTGGACCATCAATGGCAAGAAGTTTGATTCCAGCCGTGGCGGCACGCCATTCGCCATGCGGTTGAGCGACTTGATTGATGGCTGGATTGTTGCCATGCAGCAGATGCACGTGGGCGACCAGTGGGAACTTTACATCCCAGCCGAAATGGGCTACGGCAAGTTCTCGCAGCCGGGCATCCCAGGTGGTTCTACCCTGATATTCGAAGTAGAACTGCTGGGTGTGGGATAACCCGGATACTTGAAATTATAATGATCATTAAGACAAGAGAGTCTTGTCCGGCTATAGTCGGTTCAATTCATCTTCCGCACTGTTCATGCCGTTGTATCTTCCCTTGCGCTTGTTGAATTTCCAGGTTACGGTCAACTTGTAGCTCCATAGCTTGTAATCCTCAGTCTGGGAGAAGTCAACGGCATGCTCGTGGGTTCGCTCCTTGAAGAGCTGCTGATGGAAGAGGTCGTTGGCACTGAAGGCAACCTGTAATCTGCCGTCCATCCACGATTTGTTGGCACCAAGACTCCAGTTCTGAGTGGGGCTGAACTTCGTTTTGCCTACTTGTCCTCCGTTGTCAAAACTGTAGGAGAGTGACAGCTGATAGTCGTTTGGTAGCGTGAAGTAATTGTCAAACGATGCATTCCAAGTTGCTCCGTTGTAACTGATTAGCTCTCCATGATCATTTACGGAGAAGCGCTGGTAAGTGATGCTTGCATTGACATTCGGACGCCAGCAGCCGAAGACGTGACCCCAGTTGAGATAGGCCATGTATTTCTGCATCTTGTTGAAGTTCATGAATGTACTCACGTATCTCACGGGCTTGTCCTCCGGCACTTCATGAATGTACATGATGGAGTGGTCGGTACGGGTGTATCTCAGCATTCCCATGAAATCTTTCCACTGCACGGAGTAGGTCAGACGATAGGTGTTGACAGGCTGCAGCTTCGGATTGCTGATCTGATACTGAAAGCGCGAGATATAGTAGATGTTCCCGCTTAGCTGACTGAAAGAAGGTCGGGCGGTGGTAGTTCGGAAGCTGAGCGAGTGATGCCACGATGGTTCGTTGAGAGAGATACCGAACGATGGAAACCATTGGTCGTAATGACGCTCCATATTGTCGGGAGATTCCTCCGACAGATTGGTGTATCGGGATGTGAGATGCTCGTATCGGATGCCTACCCACCAGGTCCATTTGCCAACTCCACCCTGATATTGCAGGTAAGCAGCCGTCTTGGTATCGTGGTTTTTGTATTCCGTAGTTCCAAGCATATCGGCAGAACTTTCGGTTTTACCCTTACCTTCCATCAGGCTCCATTCGCCACCGAAGTTGATGGAATGTTTGTCAGAGATGAGTTGCTTGACTTCGAATCTTCCACTATAGATATCGTAGTTGGAATTGGAACGGTTGAGGGTTTCCTGCATCTCGCTACCTTCTTTCTCCGTGATAGGCTGTCTGTCAGAATCCTTGTTCCTGACATAGTCCAGATAAATCTGTGATGAGAGATGCTTCGACCATTTAGCCAGATGGAAGAGATTGAAGTGGTGGCTGCGCTGGTGTCCCCATTGCTGGCTCTCCGCATTAAAGTACTTCATTTCGCCATCCGCATCAGAAAGCTTCATCTCTCTATTTGTATCTTCTCCTGCTGGGTTAGGATAGCGATAGTACTGCTGCTGTTTCTTGCTTCTGCCGCCATTCAGCCAAAGCCCTTCCCATTGTATTCCCACTTCGTGTTGCTTGCTGATTAACCAGTCGAAGTTGAGTTCTGTAGCGTTATAATTTGCCTTGTTCTTGCCATAGCGGTCGGTTCCGAAGAGATATTCGCCATCTTTGGCTCTTACGAGCGCTTCCTGTGGCTGATGCACATTGTATCGGTTGTCTGTGTAGCCGTAAAATCCTGTGAGCGAAATCTTCTTTGTTACCCAACCCAGGGTTAATTCCTCGTGGTTGGTGTTCACCTCGCTCAATTTATCATACACCTGCATCTTGCCGAATATACCCTCGTCTGTTCTTCTCGTCAGGATTCTCAGTACGGCTCCCGTCGTTGCATCATATTTTGCACCAGGAGTGGTAATGAGTTCTATTTCATCTATCAGCTTCACATCGAGATGAGCGAGTTCGGCAGAGGTAGTCTTCTTGTCGTTGAGATAGATGGTGGGTGCTCCCAGTCCGTTTACCTCCAGGCTTCCGTCGGCGGTTTGTTTCATACCGGGTATGTGCTTCAATACATCATCCAGCGTTGGCTCCTTTGCCAAAGGAGTGTTGCGGACACGGGTAACCAGGGTCTCGTTTCTCATTTTGTACATCGGGCGATGACCTGTTACGGTTACGGCTTGAATCTCGGCCTCCTTATCAGCTTTGATTGAATCTTTTTCCGTCTGTACTGAGTCTGCGGAAACTCCGGATGTCGGGAATTTCCCGTTTTGTGCTGTTGCACAGGTGGTGGTGGCTAGCATCGTCCATAAAACTGTTTCTTTCTTCATATTCTTTCTTGTTTTTTGTTTTCGTTTGCAAAGGAACAGCTTTTCGGGCTCAAAATCGCAAATAATCATTACTGAAACATTACGCTGGCAAAATAATCTTGCTTCACCTTATTATATATAGTGAAATCTTTGTACCTTTGCATCAAGAAAAGAAAAAATGATATGAATAGAAGAATCAAACAAGTCTGGCTGCTTGCCATCCTTTCCTCTTTCCTGCTGATAGGCTTGCAGACTTATTGGCTATACAATATGACCTATTCGATGGGAGAGATGGGGAAGAAAAATGCCGAAAAGGCGGAACAGGCAATAGTCACTAATCAGACAAATATCGGAGCAGCGGTAAAAGAAAAATCACATATCGGTTATGTCGTCACGGCATATTTTTCAGACTACAAGCGTCCCGTTACAACGGTTTGCTCTCCGCTGGATACGGATACAATCATTGGTGGAGTGGTGTATAGCAAGCCGGGATTCGGCAACGTGATGGAGAAGAGAGATACTTTCGATTTGCGTGAGACGGATTTCAACAATTCTTTTGATTGCCTGAATACTTACATCACTTACCAGCTTACCCACTTTGACAAGGCGCATTTTGACCGTTTCATCAGTAGGAAACTGGGCAATGATTTCATCGGGGCAGAGATGAAGACAAGAATACATCGTCTGTGGCAGACAAGAATCGTAGAGCCTCCTACCTTGTTTCATCACGAAATGCTGGTAGAAGTGCCTTTCAATCCTATCCAGTATCAGTCGATGCAAATGAGGATGCAGGTGCCGATGCTGCCCATCCTGAAGGGAATGATGTGGCAGATGATAGGAAGTCTGCTGGTTACCATCATGCTTCTCCTGAGCATAGCTTATCTCATCAAGGTGATGCTCCTGCAGAAGAAGGTGGATAAGATGCGAAGCGACTTCGTGCATACGATGATTCACGAGTTGAAGCGCCCCGTGCAGACGCTGAAGATGTGTGTATCCGTATTTTCTGCCCAAAAGATAAATACAGAAAAGACAGATTCTCTAAAGATCGATTCTGAAAAGGAAGATGAGACAGATGAAAAGGATGAGAATGCTCTCATCATGGAGACGGTTAGAGAGGAAAGCGATAACCTGACCGCCTATCTCGCCAAACTCAGGGAAGTAATCAGGGCAGAGGAACATATCCCGCTCCAGATAACGTCTTTCGATATCCATGCCGCCTTGCTGAATCTGGTGGCTGTGTATCGAAAGAACAGACAGAAGGAGGTGAATGTTTCGCTCGATTACCAGCGCACTTCCGACCTGATGATGGGAGATAGAGACCAGCTTCTGAATGTGGTCAGCAACCTGATGGAGAACTCGGTGAAGTATTCTGGAGACATAGTCAATATCCATGTTGCCTGCCGAGATACCGGGAAGGGGGAAGTCATGATTTCTGTATCAGATAATGGAATCGGAATTTCGTCCGACGAGCAGCAGAGAGTCTGGACGAAGTTCTATCGCAGCAATACTTACCCGGATATGATGCAGCCGGGCATCGGCTTGGGCTTGAGTTTTGTGGATATGATTGTGAAGGCCCATGGGGGTAGAAAAATGATGCAGAGCGAAGTGGGCAAGGGAACCAGGATTTCAATAGTCATCCCGCAACACTCCTGATGCATCCGGTTTAACGCTATAAACAACAGAAAAAATGATCAAGATATTATTTGCAGACGATGACTTGAAGTATTCCATGTTGCTGAAGAGTTTCCTTCAGCAGCATGGCTACGACGTGACTTATGCCGGAAATGGCAAGAAGGCATGGGAACAGTTCCCGGAGGTGAAGCCCGACCTGGTATTGCTCGACATCAATATGCCGGAGATGGATGGCTATGAGGTGGCTGAGCGCATCAGAACCATCGACCCGAAGGTGCTTATCTTCTTTCTCACCGACCGTACGGAGAAGAACGATCGACTGAAAGGTTTCTCCCTGAAGGCAAACGATTATCTTGCCAAACCCTTCTATCCGGAAGAGTTGTTGGCAAGAATAGAGGAGCGGTTCTCTATGAATGAGAGTGAGACGATAGAAGAGGAGGTGTATCATTTCGGTGAAACCACCTTCTGCTATAATAACAATGAACTTCGTACCCGTTCCTCTCGTGTGCTCATCACCAGCCGACAAGCCGACATCCTCCGTCTGCTGGCGAAGAATATCGGTAATGTAGTAAGCAAGGAGATGATACAGGAGGCGGTGTGGGGAACCGTGAGCTATGCCAACTCCCTGGCTGTGAATGTGCAGATGACGTATCTCCGTCATGCTCTTCAGCATGATGTGACCGTTAAGATTGAGTCGCTGAAGAAAAAGGGATATGTACTTACTCTCTTATCTGAAGTATAGTAAATACCTCTTTTATCCGAATTATAAAAAAGTTGATCCGAAACAGCGGCTATTACTAGCCATCTGTCTCGGATCTTTTTATTTGTGGATGAAGCGGTTTATTCTTCTGTTTTTGCCATCATCTTCTCATAGAGTCCATCCACGATGGAGTCGGCGAGCGAGATGTTGGGCACCATGATGTTTTCACACTTCAGGTATTCGCATGCCTTGAGGAAGATCTCAGCGGCAGGAATGATGACGTCGGCACGGTCTTCTTTCAGGGAGAAGGAAATCTCGCGCTCCTCGATGCTCAGGGGCTGCATCATCGAGTGGAGACGCTTCAGTTCGGCAAGCGTCAGGTTTTTGGAGTCCTGCTTGCTGTGGCGTGCCAGCTTGTTCAACTTGTTGATGTTGCCACCCGAACCGATGATCCTGATGTCGCCGTATTGCTCGGCATATCTCGTCAGGTTCTCCTTGAAGAGCTTTTCGGTTTCGGCAGTCACCTTGCCGCTCAGCATTCTCAGAGTACCCATGTTGTAGGAATAGCTTTCGGCGAGCACACCGTCATGGATGATACTCACCTCCGTGGAACCACCGCCCACATCAATGTAGGCAAAGCTGCCCTCGTTGGAGTCTGTTTTCTCTACCAGGTTGTTGTAGAGGAGCTGTGCCTCCTCCTGCCCCTTGATGATTTCGAGTTTGATGCCGGTTTGCTTCTCTATCTTCTTGAGCACCTTCTTGCCGTTCTCGGCATCGCGCATGGCTGAAGTGGCACAGGCGCGAAATGCCTCTACGTCATTGAGTTTCATGAATTGCTTGAAGCCCTTCATCATGTGGAGCATCATCTTCTCACGCTCCTTGGAAACCTTTCCCAGGGTGAATACATCCTTACCCAATCGCAATGGGATGCGGATGAACATGAGTTTTTTGATGCGGTCTTCCTCTCGGATTGCCTCGGGATCGAAGCGCTTGATGAGGAGTCGGGCTCCGTTTGAGCCGATATCAATGGATGCTAAATTCATCATTATTTATATGCTTTATTATTTATATGCCTTATAAAGTTCTTCCTGACTGCGGAATGGTTCGCCTTCCACAAACTCCTTGCCGCCCTTGCCATCTACCACTCTGCCGTTCATCGTATCTCTCATACCATAGGAGATGGTGCGGAGCAGATCTGCCTGCATATCCTCGTCATATACCGGGGTGAGAACCTCGATGCGGTTGATGAGATTTCTAGGCATCCAGTCGGCAGAACCGATGAAGTATCTTGGCTTGCCTCCGTTGGCAAAGATGAGGATACGGCTGTGCTCCAGATAGCGGTCGATGATGCCCACGCAGCGGATGTTGTCGCTGAGCTTGGCGATGCCTGGCACCAGCGAACAGTTGCCGCGGATCACGATGTCTATCTTCACGCCAGCCTTCGATGCCTGATAGAGCTTGGTTACCATATCGGTATCGGTGATGTGGTTGATCTTCATCTTCACCCAAGCCTCCTTGCCCTCGTTGGCATTCTTGATTTCTGTATCAAGCATGCGCAGGATGCGGCTCTTCATGGAGTTTGGAGATACGAGAAGCTCGTTGAAGCGGAATGGTGAGAATGGACGGTCGATGAAATCGAATACCTTGGCCACCTCGTTTACCAGCTTAGTACGGGCGGTCATCATCAGATAGTCGGTATAGATCTTGGCATTGCCTTCGTGGAAGTTTCCGGTTCCCACACAGGCGATGTTGCCCTTCTTTGATTCGATATAGAGCAGCTTGGAGTGAATCTTCAGTCCTTCTACACCGAAGATTACGTTCACGCCCTCTTCCTGCATGCGCTTGCTCCACTTGATGTTGCTCTCCTCGTCGAAACGTGCCAGAAGTTCTACTACGGCTGTTACCTTCTTGCCGTTGCGGGCAGCGGTAATGAGCGCCTTTACTACCTTTGAATCCTTTGCCAGACGATAGAGGGTGGTCTTGATTGCCTTCACCTCGGGTTTGATAGCTGCCTCACGGAGCACACGGATGTAGCCGTTGAAGCTATGGTAGGGTACATGGATAAAACGGTCTTTCTCACGAATCTGGTCGAGGATGCTCTCGTTGGAGAGGAACTCCGGTTTCATGATAGGAGCCCACTTCTCGTACTTCAGTTCCTTGTGTCCGCAATCTGGGAACGACATCAGATCCTTGTGGTTCTGGTATCTTCCGCCAGCCAGTGAAGCATCCAGTTCTTTGGTGTTCAATCGCTCACGGAGTTTCTTTTGGAGTTCCTTCGGCATCTCTTGATCGTAGATTACGCGCACGGCTTCACCCTTCTTACGGCTGTTTACACCCAGTGCAATCTTCTCCATGGTTCCGAAGTCGGCATCATTGTCCATCTCCATTTCGGCATCCTTGGTAAACTTGAAACTGAAAGCACGGTAGGTGCTCTCCTTGAAACCGAGGAATACCAGAGGTAGACAGTATCTGATTACATCGTCCAGATACATGATGTTGTCAAAACCCTCGCTTGCCGGCACCTTTACCCAGCGTCCGTAAACTCTATCTGGTACCTTTACTACGGCATATTTCTTCTTCTTGTCATCCTCAGCCTTTTCTACGGCAAGGTAAATGCGGTTGTCCTCCAGTGTGGAGAGGTCGTCTATCTCGTTGAGCCAGATAGGGTTGACAGAACCATTGAGCTTGTCGTAGAAGAACTGCGTAAGGAATTCCTTCTGCTCGTCGTTGAGCTGGTCTTCGTTGAGCAGGCGAACCTTGTGTACTTCAAGCTCTCGGAAAACCGTATCCACCGCCTCAGTGTATTCTTTCGAATAAGATTCATTGAGTTTATTAATTGCTTTAAGTGATTTCTTAATCTGCTGTTCGGTATCCTTGTCGAGCTTCTGGTTGAGCATGCGGTTGAGTGATGCCACGCGGACACGGAAGAACTCGTCAAGGTTATTGGAATAAATACCGAGAAAAGAGAGACGCTCCAACAATGGGACGTACTCTTTCTCTGCTTCCTGGAGAATGCGATGGTTGAAGTACATCCAACTGATATCGCGTTCTACGTATGCCTTTTTGAGTAATTCTTCTTTGGTCATAGTCGTTTGCTAATTATAGAGTTATTTAACTTTCTAATGTCTTTCCATACGCCCTGGGCTAGGGGCTTTTGGGCTTTCAGCCCGTTCTTGAACCACATTCGAAAGTTTGTGGGTTATTTTATTTTTGTAGACTCTTTCTTATTCTTTTTTTCAACTTTCTTTTCTGGAGCAGCTTCCTTCTTCTCTAAGTCAGCTTTCTTTTCAGAAGTCTTTTCTTTCTTCTCTGCGTTAGCTTTCTTTTCAGAAGCTTTCTCGTCCTTCTTGTTCTTAGAAGGTTCTTTAGGGTCTTTGCCTGGTACTTCCAGAACGAGGAAATCTGTATCTCCGTCGATAAAGTGAAGCTCTTTACGGAAGAACTTGCTGCTGCCTGCTGGAACGATGATGTCGTGCAACTGGTCGCAGTCATCGAAAGTATGACGGCTCAACTTTTCTGGAGTTCCTGCGAAAGTAATCTTCTTCAGTTTGTCGCATTCAGCGAAAGCGTATGCTTTGATAGCTTTCACGCTGGCTGGTATATAAATGTTATCCAATTCATCACAATCATAGAATGCATCATGTTCAATCTCCTTCACCGTACTAGGGATGATGACATGAGCCAATTGTTTCTTGCCACGGAAAGCCATCTCTCCGATAATCTCTACTCCCTCAGGAATCGTAAAACTGGCATCATGGTTCATGTAGTAAACCAAGCGCTTCTTGTCGGCGGTATAGACTGCCCCGCCGTCAAACTCAAAATTATCGCTGTCAATCTTCTGTAAGGCGAGGTTGAGAACCAAGTTTTCAAACTTACCGTCTTTCTTGGACTTCTTCTTGAGAATCTCCAAAATTGCTTTTTTATTTTCCTTCATATAATCATATATGTTAATTGTATTTCTTTTCGGTTGCAAAGGTACGGCGATATTTTTAAACTAGAGCGAAAAGATGGTTACATGTTTATGACGATGATGTTACATCGATATTACGGGCGTTACAATCATATTACACGCTTTGTAAACAGGCAATGTAACACTTTTTTAATACTTATGTTTTGTGAAAGAAATATTTTATCCTTATCTTTGCAGCCGAAAAGAAATAGAAAGGCATCTTGTAGGATTTCAATTCATAACGGGATTGCTTTCTTGTTGGTAACAATCAATTAAGCTATATATATAAGGTAAAAATGAAGAAGAAAACGTATCTGTTTATAGCACTGTCTATAGTGTCGATGGGAATGAATGCCCAAAACTCAGAAAAGAGTTCTCTTGAAAACAATGTGCCTGAATTCGTCAAGACAATGAAGATAGGTGGAACCATCCGTTCTAAGTATGAATACCAAACCGAGGAAGGGGAGGGACGATTTGAGGTGCGTACGGCCCGTATCAATGTAGCAGGAAATGTAACAAAGGAGGTTAGTTATAAGGCTGAGATTGATCTCTGTGATGAGGGTAAGATCAAGATGCTCGATGCTTATACCCGCATCAAGCCTTGGAAGACACTGCAGCTTACCATTGGTCAGGAGCGTGTGCCATTCACTATTGATGCTCACCGTTCTCCTCATCAGCAGTACTTCGCCAACCGCTCGTTCATCGCCAAGCAGGTGGGCAACGTGCGCGACGTGGGTGCCGAAATCGGATACACCTGGAATGTAGGTTTCCCAATTGTGGTGAATGCCGGTATCTTCAACGGTTCGGGTTTGACCAACCAGAAGGATTACTGGACCAAGGGCGTTAACTATTCAGCCAAGGCTCAGTTCCTCTTCCCAAATGTCAACCTGGTGTTGAGTACCCAGAAGATCAAGCCATCTGATGTTACGGTAACGATGTATGATGGCGGTATCACCTTCCACAAGGGTGGTTTCATTGCTGAGGCTGAGTATCTTTACAAGCATTACAGTAAGGATGCTTTCCACGATGTTCATGCATTCGATGGTTTCGTATGCTATGATATTCCGGTGGCTAATCCTAAGAGCCTTATCAGGAAGGTTTCGCCTTTGGCAAGATATGATTTCATGAGCGACCACAGTGATGGTACAAGATATGGCGGTTCTGATACAGAACTGGGTGCATTGAAGATCAATGATTATAAGCGCCATCGTGTTACGGGCGGTGTAACCTTGAGCCTTGCCAAGCCATTCATCTCAGATATCCGTATCAACTACGAGAAATATTTCTATCGTAAAGGTGGTATAGCTAAAGTTTCTGAAAAAGATAAGATTGTTGTGGAGTTCATGACAAAGTTCTAATAATAGTTTATAGTTAAGAGTTTATAGTTTATAGCAACAGTCATCTATAAACTATAAACTCTTAACTATAAATTCCTTACAGCATTCCCTTAGAACTAGGAAGCTCGAAGTGGTAGATGTCTCTCTTTACCGCCATTTTCAGCGAACGGGCAAGTGCCTTGAAGATGCCTTCTATCTTGTGATGCTCATTTTCGCCTTTAGCCTTGATATTGAGGTTCATCTTTGCTGCATCACTCAGACTCTTGAAGAAATGCTTGAACATCTCGGTTGGCATTTCGCCCACCTTCTCTCTGTGGAACTCGGCATCCCAAATCAGCCATGGACGGCCACCGAAATCCAATGCTACCTGACAGAGACAGTCGTCCATCGGCAGACTGTAGCCGTATCTTTCTATTCCGCGCTTATCACCTAAAGCCTGCAGCAGGCATTCGCCCAGTGCAATACCCGTATCCTCAATGGTATGATGCTCATCCACATAGAGGTCGCCCTTGGTATGGATGGTGAGGTCCATCATGCCGTGCTTGCCTATCTGTTCCAGCATGTGGTCGAAGAAACCGAGACCGGTAGAAATGTCGCATTTTCCTGAACCATCGAGATTTACCTTGATGTAGATATCCGTTTCCTTGGTGGTGCGCTTCACCTCTGCGATGCGGTCGCCGGCAAAGAGAATCTCGGCAATCTTATCCCAGTCCATGCCGTCTTTTCCGAGAATCAGACTCTTGCAACCCAGGTTTTCTGCAAGCTGAGCATCGGTTTCACGGTCGCCGATTACATAACTGTTTGCCAGGTCGTATGCCGGGTTGTCGATATATTCAGTCAGCATGCCTGTTCCTGGCTTGCGCATCGGCGAGTTATCCTCAGGGAAGTGGCGGTCGATGTGCTGCTTGGCAAAGTGGATGCCTTCGCTCTCCAGGGTCTGGATGATGAAGTTGTGGACTGGCCAGAAGGTATCTTCCGGAAAGGAGTCGGTACCCAGTCCGTCCTGGTTGCTCACCATCACCAGCTCGTAGTCTGTGTGCTGGGCAATAAAGGCGAGATTGCAGAACACGCCCTTGGTGAATACCAGCTTCTCGAAGCTGTCAATCTGTTCATCCTCTGGTTCCTGAATCAGAGTTCCATCGCGGTCGATGAAGAGTAATCTTGTCTGTTTCATGTCTCTTATATATGTTAATACGATTAATATTTTTCAATTTCTGCGGTTGCAATCTTCTGGCTTTCCTTCATTCTCTTCTTCTCTTCGTCGTGCACCTTGTAAGAGCCGAATTGATAGGCAAGTGAAATGCCGAGCCAGCTCAGGGCGTAGATGATGAGCAGGAAGGTGATGGTGAACACCAGGAAGAGGAGTGGGGTGAAATAACCCGGCACACCGAGCGGGTCACCATCAAGCGCACCGAGCTGTGAATAGAACTGTGCGATGATGAGGATGATGGAAGGCAGGGCTGCGATAAGGGTAGCGATGCCTACGATAATCATGCCGAGAAAACTGGTCAGAAAGAAACCTCCGAAGTGGCGGAGAATGCGGAGGAGGGATTTTCTTATCTTGCGCTTTTCGCCCTTAGGACACAGTTGCTTTCTTGGCAGGAGATGCCAGAATGATACGATAGCCATTACGATAGTGGCTCCGTAAATGATGGTTTGCAGGATGAACGAAGCCATCGGATTTACGGCTCCCCAATCGTGAAGCGGTTTGTTGGGGAGGAGGAAATAGAGTACGATAGCCAGCAATACAGCAAATGGAACATGGGTAGTCCATGTCTGTTTTACAAGTAATCTGAAGTCACTTGTTATGGTATCGTATGATGCTCTCATGCAGGAAGTTATACTTCGGTGCTTAAATAATTCATTTACTTCCATAACTATCTTGTTTTAATTTCTAATTATCGCTTTTTTATTTTTTTACCTTTTTACCCTTTTACTTTTTTACCTTTAAAAGTTTCTTCTGAATTCAAAGCAGGTAATGGCGGTGGCGATAGCCACATTCAGACTGTCGGCTGTAGCTCTACCTTCCGGAAAGTTAGGGATGAGCAGCTTGTGGTTCACCTTCTTTGCCAGGTCTGGCGAGATGCCTTTTCCTTCGTTTCCCATTACGATAAGTCCATGGTTTTCGAGCGTTTGCTGATAGATGTTGTCGCCGTCCAACAGGGTGCCGTAAACGGGAACATCGGCAGGAAGTGATTCTACCAGTCCCAGCAGGTCGCCGTATTCTACCTTCACTCTTGCTATGCTGCCCATCGTAGCCTGAACTACCTTCGGATTGTATACGTCGGCAGTATCCTGACTGCAGTAGATATGGGTGATGCCAAACCAGTCGGCGATGCGGATGATGGTGCCCAGATTGCCCGGGTCCTGAACGCCGTCGAGCGCCAGACTCAGTTCGCTGGTATTAATAGAGTAATCTCCTGATGTTGCCTGTCTGAATACGGCAAGCACCTGCTGCGGATGTTGCAGGAAACTTATCTTCTTCAGTTCTTCATCAGTAACCTCTATCACTTCGGTTTCAGCCCCGAAGTGTTTGCCCCGGAGCCATTCGCCGGTAGCCACAATCAGGTCGGCAGGTTGCAGAGCGAGCAGATCGTCTACCACCTTGAAACCTTCTGCCACGAACTTTCCTTCTTTATTTCTGTTCTTCTTCAGTTCGAGCGAACGTATGTACTTTATTTTATTCTTGCTAATCATTTATTTTTTGTCTATATGTGTGCAAAGGTAACATAAAATATAGACATTTCAAAATAAAAAGTGCTAAATATTTTGTATTTAATTTGTTTTGCATTATCTTTGCATATCAAAAACGATAGATATTTTGAAAATACAGAAGATTTCATTACTTGCCTTGCCGCTGCTCATAGCATCTTGTTCTTCAAGCAAAATGGTGCCGGAAGGGGAGTATATATTAAATAAGGTGGAAGTGAAGAGCGACTCGGCAGGGTATAATGCCGGGGCGCTCAAGCAGTATGTGCGCCAGAAAGAGAAGCCGAAACTCTTCTCGCTCTTCAAGAATCCTTTCAGCAAGAAGCCTGTCATCTACGATACTTTGCAGGCGCGGCTCTCCTGTCAGGATCTGCTTACTGCCATGCAGAACCAGGGCTTCATGCATGCCGGGGTGTCGCTCTATACCACCAAGAAAGGAAAGAAACTGGATGCTACCTATCTGTTGCATCCCGGAGAACCTTTTGTGATAGGTAAGGTGAAATATGAAGTGGAAGATGAACATATCCAGCAACTTCTGCATCTCGATAACCCCGATAATCAGCAGATTAAGCCGGGTATGAGATTTACGGTAGAAACATTGGATAATGAGCGCAGGCGTATCTCCAGCCTTCTGACCAATGATGGCTATTTCCGCTTTCATAAAGATTTTATCCAGTTTTCTGCCGATACGATTGCGGGACAGAAGGATATCGCCCTGACACTCCACCTGATGAAGTATAAGGCAAACAGTAATGCTCCTGAGGTTGATCATCCCCGATATGAAATCAGAAACATCAACTATCTGAGTAATGACTGCGACCGAATCCATCTGCGCCATCAGGTTTTGCTCAATGCCACTGCCCTCAGAGAAGGCCGTCCCTACAGCGCCGCTGCCTTGCAGCGTACCTATAACAACTTTGCCCGTCTGCAGGCGGTGAAGTATACCAATATCAGTTTCTCTGAAGTTCCTGACAGCAACCAGGTTACGGAGAACGGAATGGAGAGGGACAGCATCAGCCGGCAGATGGATTGCAATATCCAGATCAGTACCAACAAGCCTTCTACCATCGCCTTCCAGCCGGAGGGAACCAATACGGCGGGCGACTTGGGAGCTGCAGCTTCGCTCACTTATACCAACCGAAATCTCTTCAGAGGTAGTGAGCAGCTGAGCATCGAACTTCGTGGAGCTTACGAGGCCATTACCGGTCTGGAGGGGTATCAGGACCAGAACTATACTGAATATTCGGTTGAAGGCAAACTGGTTTTCCCTCGTTTCTTGGCGCCTTTCCTTTCAAGAAATTTCAGAAGAAGACAAACGGCAAACAGCGAGTTGTCGGCAAGTTGGAATCTTCAGAACCGTCCGGAGTTTCATCGCCGCGTATTCTCTACTGCCTGGCGTTATCGCTGGACAGAACCGCGTCATCACCTGGCCTGGCGTTTCGACCTGCTCGATCTCAACTATGTGTATATGCCATGGATATCCGAGACTTTCAAGAGAGACTATCTTGATAATGCAGAAAACAGAAATGCCATCCTCCGCTACAATTACGAAGACCTGTTTATCATGAAGATGGGTTTCGGTTTGAGTTATAGCGATGGGGTAGATGCTGTGCGAGTGAATGTAGAGAGTTCGGGCAATCTGCTGAGCGGTGTTTCCAAGACTTTCGGTTTCAAGGTGAACAGCCAGGGACAGCGTACATTATTTAATATAGCTTATGCCCAATATGCCAAGTTTGATGTAGATTATACCCATCTGATGCAGTTTGATAAGCGCAATGCTCTGGCGCTGCATGCGGGCATCGGTGTGGCTTATCCTTACGGCAACAGTACGGTGCTGCCTTTCGAAAAGCGTTATTTCTCGGGTGGTGCCAACTCGGTAAGAGGTTGGGGCGTAAGAGAATTAGGTCCGGGCAAGTTTAAGGGAACTGACGGCAGAATAGATTTCATCAACCAGACGGGTGATGTGAAGCTCAACTTGAATGCAGAATACCGCACTTCGCTCTTCTGGAAGTTTGAGGGTGCAGCGTTTATCGATGCCGGTAATATCTGGACACTTCGCAATTATCAGGATCAGCCTGGTGGCCAGTTCAAGATAGATGAATTCTACAAGCAGATAGCTGTAGCCTATGGCTTAGGTCTCAGGTTGAATTTCGATTACTTCATCCTCCGTTTGGATATGGGTATGAAGGCGATCAATCCAGCCTACGGAACGAAGGAAGAGCATTGGGCGATTATCCACCCGAAACTAGACCGCGATTTCGCCTTCCATTTCGCAGTAGGTCTGCCGTTCTAAATGCAGCTAATAGTTAATAGTTGATAGTTAATAGTTTATAGCAAGGAGTTTCTGTAGGGCATCTTTTTTGATTATGATACCCCTCAGAAACTCCTTACTTTTTTCAAGGCAATTTATCCAACTTAATCTTCCAGAGCCCCTTTTCCATACACATCGGCAGTTGGAAATCGGCCTGTTCTATGAGCTGCGGATCCTGCCCGATGCTGTCCATCTGCAGAAAATTATGAACAGTAAGGGTAACGGTGGCACTTGTTTCATCATCACCGAAATCAATATCCGTAATCTCGATGCTGGCATCCTCCGGTTTCTGGCGCAACTGTTCCACGTCGGTCTCGTTCACATTACTTGCAGCATAGCGCAACCAGCGCTCCGATTCCTGGGTGCAATACTTCACGGCTTTCGGGAAATGCCAGTTGAAATAATTGTTGGCAAACGAATCAACATCAGCCTTCAGCTGGTCCTCGCTGCCTTCGTGAGGTTCACAGCCCGAAAGGCTGAATATGCTTGCGGTCATGCATGCCACAGCTATGCATAAACCTATCATCGACTTCTTCATCATGATTCTCAAATCTTAAAAATTCTATTTTTTTGCGATATTTCGGCACAAAGATAGTAAAAAACTTTGTAATAAGAATCTTTTTTGCTAACTTTGCATGGAAAATAACAATTAAAATGCTGAAATTTATATCCTTTGGCAGTGGAAGTAGTGGCAATTGCTATTATCTTTACACTGATACGGATTCGATACTGATAGACGTAGGAGTAGGAATAAGAATATTGAAGAAGCATTTCCATAACTATGGACTTCGCTTCGAGGATGTGCATCACGTCCTCATCACCCATGACCACGCCGACCATGTAAAGTCGGTGGGGAGTCTGAGTACTGACTATCATCTACCGGTATATACGACCCGTAAAGTACATCAAGGCATCGAGCGCAACTATTGTGTTCGAAAGAAGATAGAGCCTAACCATGTTCATGTGATAGAGAAGAACGTAACTTTCACACTGGGCGAGTTTAAGATTACCCCGTTCGGCGTACCCCATGACAGTACCGACAATGTTGGCTATTTTGTGGAGTGCGGTGGTGTAAACTTCTGTCTCATCACCGATGTGGGTCATATTACTGAAGAGATGCACGACTTTATCGGGCGTGCCAACTATCTTGTGCTCGAGGCGAACCATAGTGTAGAGATGCTCCAGCAGGGTCATTATCCCCAGTATCTGAAGGAACGCATTCTGGGAGATAACGGTCATCTGAGCAACGACGATTGTGGCGAGGCGCTTGCCAATTATGCTACACCGGAGCTTCATCACGTCTGGCTCTGTCATCTCAGCGAGGAGAACAACCATCCTGAGCTGGCACGCAAAACCGTGGAGCAGATTTTGCGCAGCAAAGGCATCATAGCCGGCAAGGACTTCCAGCTGGAAGTATTGAAGCGCAAGACACCGAGCGAAATCTATAAGCTGGTGTAGGGCAGGTGTAAAACTAAAAAGGTAGCCGGATAAGGAGTTATATTGAGTTAACTCCTTATCCGGCTATTTCATGAATACGAAATAAACGGCTGCAATCAGGCAGCAGAAGGCTGCGAAATGATTCCAGTGCAATCCCTGTCCCTGGAAGAGGATATTGGCGATGATGGCGAAAACGATAAGCGATACGCATTCCTGTATCACTTTGAGTTGGACCAGATTAAACGGTCCGCCATTATCCACGAAACCGATGCGGTTAGCTGGTACCTGACAGCAATATTCGAAGAAGGCGATAGCCCAACTGAAGGCGATGACACCGATAAGAGGCCAGTTGCTGCTCACGCCCGTTTGTTGCAACTTGAGGTGTCCGTACCAAGCCAGCGTCATGAAGATGTTGCTCAGCACCAATAATAATATAGTATACAATCCGTTCATAATCTTATCTTTTTTGCGGGTGCAAAGGTAATATATTTTTTTAAACCCTCCAAATTTCAGGGAAGTTTCATTTCGTTTTTGTTTTGATATGGCTGTTTTTGGCAGATAAATCTCCGATGTTCTGATATTTATCTCCGAAAGATAAGTGTGCTGTTTGCGTATGGCTAGTAGGCTGTTTGGGGCGAACAGCCAACTAGCGGATTAGAGAACAGTAGGCTGTTCCTATGAGATAGTCATCTCTGACAGGGAGTCCAGATTTCCCAATCCTATCAATATGATTTATGTTTAGCATTCTGCAAAAATCTCTTCACTCTTCACCTTTCCTCCCAAATCCCCTGTGTTTATCGGCATTTCGGGAGGTGAAGAGTCATCAGCAACTCTTCACCCACTCTTCACCTCCGTCAACCTCCCTGTTTATCGGTATTCCGGAGGGCTTGGTGAAGAGTGAAGAGTATTTCCGTGTTTGCTTCCACATAATATTTATCGGTCAGGATTATGATATGACAACCTTGCTGTATCTGGATTGATTCGCATAATCCTTTAAATTTCAGTGTCCTCAGCCATTTTCTTTCAGATTTTCTTGCGAGTTCCAATCTTTCTTCGTATCTTTGCCGTGCCAGTTATTCATTTAAACAAGGAGCAATATGATGGTACATCGAGATAAGATATTATGTTTTTTTGTTTTATTCTGCTGCTTTGCTCATACTTCTCTGCAAGCCCAGCAGCCACGCAAGAAGGTGGGGCTCGTGTTGGGTGGAGGTGGTGCCAAGGGTGCGGCTGAAGTAGGTGTGCTCAAGGTGCTGGAAGAGGCTGATATTCCTGTAGATTATATTGCCGGAACCAGTATCGGTGCCATCGTGGGCGGACTCTATGCCATCGGCTACGATGCTGCGGATATTGATAGCCTCTACCGTAACCAGAACTGGCTTTTCCTTTTGAGCGACCAGGTGAAACGTGAATCGGAGACTTTCCTCTCTAAAGAAGAAAGGGAGAAATATATCGTTCATATTCCTCTTTCCAAAGAGAGGAAGGTCTCGTTGCCAACCGGTTATGTGAAGGGGCAGAATATCTTTAACCTTTTCTCTAAACTTACCGTGGGGTATCATCAGGTGGATGATTTCTCCAACCTACCTATTCCTTACCGTTGCGTGGCGGTAGATCTGGTAGAAGGCAAGGAGGTGGTGTTTTCATCGGGCTCGTTGCCATTGGCGATGCGTGCCAGCATGTCGATACCGGGCGTGTTTGCTCCGGTAGAATGGAAAGGGAAGATGCTGGTGGATGGCGGCGCCTTGAACAATCTGCCGGTTGATGTGGCAAAGGAAATGGGAGCGGATGTGATTATCTGTGTAGATTTGAGTACCGGTTGGAAGAAGAAGGAAGAACTGAAATCGGCTTCTTCTGTTGTAGAACAGCTCATAAGTATGATGGGGCAGAACAAATACCGGAAGAATATGGCTGAAGCCGATCTTTATATCAATCCTTCTCTGAAAGGTTATTCGGCAGCCAGTTTCCAATCTGAAGCCATTGATACCATGATACAGCGGGGAGAACAGGCTGCCCGTCAGAAATGGGATGAGCTGATGGCTCTGAGAAAGTATATCTATGCTGATGCTTGTGATTCTGCAGCCTCTGATGATACATTACAGGATAAACGCCTCAAACAGCCGAAACCTTATCAGACGGAAGCTTATCATATAGGAAGCATCCGGATAGAAGGCATCAGCGGAGAGGAGAAAAAGTGGATTAGAAAGAAAATTGCTTTACGGGAGAATTCGGAAGTCAGTCCTGAGGAGATAGATGGCACACTTGCCATGCTCAGAGGACTGAATATCTTTTCGCGTGTAGAATACAGACAGTCTAACGAGGAACCTTATGACCTGGTATTCATGCTGGAACCCAACGAATCCAGAAGAATCAGTGTAGGTGCACGTTTTGATACGCAGGATTTGGCGAGCGTCATTGCTCAGATATCCAATAACCAGCAGTTTTCTACCCGTCATCACTATGCCTTTACAGGACGCATTTCCCGTAATCCATATCTGGAAATGAAATATGCCTATGGCAACCTTTTCGGAGCGAAAATAGGCATTTCCTATCGTATGGCTCATTATGATTTCGACCTTTATGCGGACAAGCATAAGTTGGATGCCCTGGAGTTTCTTTCGCATTCTTTTGCTGGATTCTATACCCGCGATATCGGCAATTTCAGATTGAAGTCGGGTGTGCAGTTTGATTATTATCATTATCATTCTGATATGTTCGAACGCGATGGAAGCATCCAGACACGTTCGTCAGACCATTTTCTGAACTACTTTGCATCTGTTGTGATGGATACTTACGACCGCCGCTATTTTCCGACCCGTGGCAGCCGCATTCAGGTTCAGGGCATTCTGCATACGGATGACGGAATACATTATGCTGATGGTAATCCTTTCGGCGAGGCTGCTTTTCAAGGAGAATGTGCCGTACGTCTCAATTCCAGATTCTATCTGCTCCCTAAGCTCAAGAGCCGCTTCTTGTTTGGCAGTTCCGTACCAGCCATTTATCAGAATTATGCAGGTGGAGTAGCTGACGGTTACTATCTGCCTTGGCAGGTGGCATGGGAGAGTGCGCAGCATGTTCATCTGCTGGAGCGCAATGTGGTGACTGGTCAGCTAGGTTTCCGCTATCGGGTAAAAGGTAAGTTCTATCTTACCGCTCTGGGAGAGTATGGCAAGGAAGCCCGCAAGTTTTCCCATATTCTCATCGGTGATGATTTGTGGGGAGGAGCCTTGAGAGCATCCTATGATTTCGTATTGGGTCCGGTAAGCATTCAGGCTAATTATTCTAGCTTGGGTAAGAATGTAGGATTCTATATCAATGCAGGATTTGTATTCTGATTTCCTTATCTGCATCATGTAAACCAGAACCTGCATGTTTATATGTGTCATGGCGGTTCGCACAAAACTCGCATCTTGTCGTTCCCAGAGCCTACAAGACAGGAAATCATCAGTCTGATAGGTGGTTGGCTGAAGGAATAATGCTTTCATCAACCAATCATAATGGATAAAATGAAAGATTTTTTCAAAAAATATCCATAAAAATTTGGCGGTTTCAGAAAAATGTATTACCTTTGCACTCGCTTTTGAAAACAAAGCTTTTTGCAGAGGCACCCTTAGCTCAGTTGGTAGAGCAACTGACTCTTAATCAGTGGGTCTAGGGTTCGAATCCCTAAGGGTGTACAAAAAACTCCGAAGAATCAATCTTGGTTCTTCGGAGTTTTTTTGTAATAATGATTACCATTATACGATAGAGGCGATTGTTCTGAACATCATGATGCCGGTGAATTACAGACAGTCCGATTTTTATGTAAAATATCGACAATTTACCTTGAATTATCTAAAACTAGTCCTCCATTCCCCTATCATATATTAATAAACTTCATAAATTCACTGTCATTATGTCAAGAAACAAGAAAACATCAGAGTCTTTATTCCAGTTCATGAACCTCCTCATCGCCCTGTTGCTGAAGAACGGGCAATACCGCACCTCGCTGCATTACAAGGCATCCCTCAACAGCTTTAAGCGATACCGTGACAACAAGGATATTGCCCTAAAAGAGATAGATTCAGAAGTGATGCGCTCGTATGAGGCGTACCTGCATCATACGGCGGAGGTATGCAAAAACACCAGCTCCTTCTATCTCCGCATCCTCCGTGCCACCTACAACAAAGCTGTGGCAAAGGGACTGACGCCACAGCAGCATCCCTTCTCGGATGTCTATACCGGTATTGCCCAAACTCGCAAGAGAGCCATACCTACAGAGAATGTCAGCCAGATCAAGAGTCTGCAATCTGTCAAGGATCTCACTCCCAAGGAAGAGATGGCAAGAGATACATTCCTGATGAGTTTCTATCTGCGTGGTATCTCTTTCATCGACCTGGCTCATCTCCGCAAATCTGACCTCAAGGACGGTTATCTTCATTATACAAGAAGAAAGACAGGACAGCGTCTCACCATCCGATGGGAGAAGGAGATGCAGGAGTTGTTGGAAAAGTATCAGGCGCAGACCGCCTCCTCATCTTATCTCTTTCCTTTCCTTGTTGATGATGGAAACAAAAGACAGGATAAAACTATTGACAAAAAGCAGGATGAGGCACGCCTATATCACAATGCGGAAGCGCGTATCTCCTACCACCTCAGAAAGTTTGGAGCTACGATAGGCATCAAGGGCAAACTCACCCTCTATGTTGCCCGCCATTCCTGGGCAACGACGGCAAGAGATAATCATATCTCTATCTCTGTCATCAGCGAGGCATTGGGACATCATTCCGAAACCACCACACAAATCTATCTCCGTTCCATCAAAAGCTCAGAAGTAGATGTTCTACGAAATTCTACATTTTTTCAGTATTTTTCTCGTACACAATCTTCTAAGTCGTTGATTGAAAGAATGTTTTTCGGTTTTCTGTGTCTCTTATATAGAGATTCAGAAGAACTGGAGTGATTGAGGGAAGGATTTTGAGGACAAAGGAATCGGACAGCTAATCATTCCAAGGGTTGCAGACTATCATGCTCTTGGATCAGGAGTACGTCTGTGATTAGAGGTTTCCGTTATTGGAAATAGACTAACCAACCCTTTCTTGCCAAGTGTTTTGAAACATGATTTCACGACACGGGGGAATGAGAAGTACACCCTGATCAAAATAGAAAAAAATAAACAATGATACAACCAGACAAAGAGGAGAGTTGGTACGCATTCAAGATATTTTTTGGGAAAGGAAAGCCTATCAAGGCATATTTCGTTGCCAAAGGGATAGAGCATATTTATGATGTGAAACAAGAATATTGGGACAAGAATAAGAAAAAGAGTCTGGTGAAGGAAGTTCCTATTATGCCATCTCTCATTCTTTTCCGTACTACGAGAACAGAAGCCGAAGAGATTGAACGCAAATTTCTCAATAAAGTGATGCTCTATCGTGGCAAAAATTCTGAGAACTTGAAAGAACCTTCTAAAATTTCAGAACGTGAAGTGAAAATCTTCAATATTGTAGCAACTTCTGGTGTTGAAGGACTGGATTTTTACGATGAGTATAATCCCAAGTTTACCAAAGGCGACAAGTTCCGAGTCATTGAAGGTCCTTTGAAAGGAGCGGAAGGCTATGTCGTCCGTATCAAAAAAGATCATAAACTTTATGTGAGTATCAAGGGGTTGTGTGCTGTTACGACGGGATATATTCCTAAAGCATACTTGCAAAAAATCGAATAGAGTATATGGAAATGTCAGATATTAAGCAAGTGGTACTGACGAGGAAAAGTACCTCGCCAGTAACAGAGTATTAATCGAGATGATGATGAGCAGCCCAGCTGACCGCATCCAAACACGGACACTCTTTGGGAGTAGTCCCCGGCAAATCCCGATGCCCCACAATCTTCGCTTTCGGAAAGAGAATCTTCAGATTCCTGAAAAGGTCAATGAGTCTCGTTTCCTGCTCAGTTGTCATGGTGTTGCAAGGCTTGCCTTGCTCATCGAGCCCTCCCTCATAGCAGATGCCGATAGAGCATCTATTATAAGGTCTGGCATGAGCACCAATCTCCAACAGCATCCGGTGCTGCGTCATCGTTCCATCCTTACGGATGTAGAAGTGGTAGCCGATGTCATAAAACCCACGAGCCTTATGGTCACGGCGCAGCTGTTCTACACTATAGTCCTCATTGCATCGGCTAGCCGAGCAATGCAAAACCAGATATTTAATGTCGTTAGCCGACATATATTGACTTTGTCTCATAATTAATAATTCAACATTTAACATTCAACACTTAACATTGCTATAAGGCATTTGCGCACGAGCTTACTCCCAGTGCAGTAAGAGCTGCAATCAAAGCTTGAACAGCAGCATTCAAAATTGAAACCCAAGAAATCTTCTTGGAACCATCATTAAAATTCTTCATAATCAGAAATGTGTTTAAAAGTGAAACATAAGTTTGAAGGGGTGGCCACACCCTGCATTATGCAGGATGCAGTCACAGGGAGAATCCTACTCCAGACCATCACCGCCACCGTCTGTGCCTGAGTCGGTACTGCTTCCACCGCCAGGGTTTGGTGTATCACTACCATCACCCGATGGCTTGTTGTCACTCTGGTCATCCTTGGTAGGCTTCTTCTTCGCAGCCTCCAGGTCAACGGTAGTCTCGTTCGCCTTTTCAGCCTTGAGCAAGGCAGCTTGACCAGCACGGCTTGCCACGAGTTTGAACTCAGCTTTATCAACAAGGTTCTCAAAGTCCACACCAGGGTTGAACTTGATGTTCACCGACTTGATGTTCTCCTCGGTAAACTTCTCCAGCGACTCCGCACCCTCACAGTTGATGGAGATGCTAAAGACACCAAACTCACCGAGTTTAATCTTGTTGCCGTTGAGCAGTTGCTCTACAATGCAGTCGCACATGTCCGACAGGATGGCTTTCACCATACCGCGGCTGTAGCCAGCGTTGTGTGAAGCAATGTGCTTACAAAACTTATTCAAGTCCCAGATTTCACGAACTTGGTTCTTGGCATAAGCCTTTTGAGGCTCCTCTGCTTTGATAGGATTACCCATCATGTAAATAGAATACTCAATCATAATCGATTCCTTTCTTTTTAATTGTTAATACTAAAATTGTCAGCTACTCCGAACTTCGAATGTCGAGCACCCCGGGTATTGAATTCTTCACTCATCACTCTTCGTTCTTCGTTTAAGCTGTTGCAAAGATACAACATCCGTGGACCGAAAACAATTCCGTTGAAAGGCATTGAAAAACGTTGAATATCTATTGAATAAGGTTAAGAAAATCAAGAACCAATCATAGGAAACAAGTCATTTTTTTACCCTTTTACCTTTTTACTTTTTTACCTTTATAATATGGCAGATGTAACTTTCAATATATACGGAGGCAATAACCAAATCCTCCCCAACGCTACAAAGGCAGAGCAAAACTTCTATGGCGACCAGTTCGCAGAGAAGACGCTTGCCAAGGATGGCGAAGCACCTCAACCTCTCACTGAGGAAGAACAGGCTTTATCTATATATATAAATAAGGTGGAATCCTTGCGAGGCTACATCACCCTCCTTCGCTCCTGCAAGACAGCGAGAGACCTGGGCGAGGTGGTGGCAACCATGCGACAGCAAGAGCCATCCCTCACCGATGAGCTGATAGTGAAGCAGAGTTTCATTTCCCTTCTCCTTCCCTTCGTTCCGAAATGGGAGAAAGGGCAGACCATCGACAACATACGGGTGGCAATCAATAATGCCTGGACGGCCCGCAAAAAAACTATCCGTCAAGTAGGTCGCTAAAACACCCCCAAAAAAGTATCTTAAGATACATGGGCAAGTATCCTAAGATACTTCGCCAAGTATCCTAAGATACTTTGGAAAGTATCCTAACCCTCTTTCTAACATTAAAATTTTGAAAATGGCAGATGCATCATTTGATATCAACAACGGAGCCAATCAAATTGCTCCCAATGCAATGACTCAGAACCAATATTTCTATGGTGAGGAATTCGCTCGCAAAATATTGGGAAGCAAGGATAAGCCACTTAGTCTGGTAGTGCTCGGTGCTGGAGTGGATGCCACAATTGGCTTGCCGACATCAGCCGACCTTATACCTCGCATTGTCGATTTCTTGGAAACCGACGAAGGCAAGACGCTTGATGCCATTTTGCGCAAGTCAATAGGCAGAGTACATTTCCATTTCGACAAGTTTGTGAGTACAGCCATCGACCGTTTGGCAAAGGATTTGGACAGGGAGATTGTTTCCATTTGCCATAATATCAACGACGAACTTGCCAACAACGCAAGCCTTGATGAGTCACAACGCAAGTTGGGTATGCTTATCGTTCGCCTTTTCAAAAAGGTGTTGGACTTCAAGAAAGGAGCTGAGATTGATGCCGAGACGATGAACTTGATAGAAGAGGTGTTTGATACGGTTGTAAAAGATGATAGCATCATAGATTTAAGCCATCTCAACTATACCGACACATTCAAGAACATCATCGTGGAGATACTTCAGAAGAGCATCCATGAGTCGAACAATCCCATCTTGCGCCATATCTATAAGAATATGCTCGATATAGAGCAATTGCTCGCAGGGTATTTCTATGGATTTTATACGGGGCAAAACAATTATATCCGCGACTATCTATACATATCCTGGATTCTATGGGCATACTTGGTAAGCGAGGAGCAGCAAAAGGCACAAGAGAATGTGGCTGTAGAGAACAAAGACAACCACACTATTTACGACCAATTGGACGGAAAAGACTGCCAAGTCATCACGTTCAACTATACATCGTATGCTTCCCAAACTTCTCCGACTGCTCTCTATTTTCATGGCTCACTCAAAGAGTATGTAGATGTAGAGAACAAGAACGATTTTCTGCATGATGATTTAACGACCATTGATTTAGAAGATTTCTTTAAGAATCAACTTGCAGCCGAGATAAGTTTTGATCCAGACCACAAGTCTATACCCATCCCATCATTCTTGCCACCATTAAAGTTGCGCCCTGTTATATCCAAGCATTACATTGATACATGGTATCATGCTTCTCAGATGGTGCTGCGTGCAAGCAAGATCATCATTCTTGGCTATTCATTCTCTTCTGCCGACAACTATTTCTGTGATATGTTGCGAGAGAACCACGATGCACAAATCATCATTATCGACAAGAACATGGAAACTGCAAGTCGCAATGTGTGTCGTTGCCTCCAGTTGGATGCCAATCGCTACACCAAGCAAATAAAGGATGGGCATGAGATACGTAAATACAACAATCGAGTGACGATTATTGGAGCAGACTTGGCGGATGTTAATTTGGATGATGTGTGAGACATTAGGATATGAAGCAAAAACTCCCCCAAAAATTTGGTAGTTTCACAGAAAAACCTTATTTTTGCACAAAAATGGTAACATTTCGTGTAAACGAACAAAAAGAAAGGAACGTTATGGTTGATGTACATACGATAGCATCTTATATCAGTCAGCGTTACGAGTACCAGTATGGCTCTCGTATTGCTGAAATGAAGTTGCAGATTTTGCTTTATTTTATGCAGCGTGAGTGTATAGTTCAAACAGGGAGCCCTCTGTTTGAAGCAATATTTTATGCTCATACTCTCGGACCATATATTCCGGAAGTTCATGCCGCATATATATCAAATTCATTGCATGATGTTTTGCCGTCAAGCATTATAGAAGAATTTAAGACCATTTTTGATAGTGTTTTCGAACTGTTATCTGCAAAGAAAACAAGAAGTTTGAGCAATCTTATTCATGGTGAAGATTCTTGGAAACGTGCCATGATGCAAGGAGAGGGTACATCAATGGATATCCAGGACATCAAAGAAGATGCCGCCCGTTTCCGAGTAAGACGTTTCTTGTTAACTAACTTGGAACAATTCCACAAACCAGTTTACGCATGAAGATAACAGAATCACAATTGGAATTGCTCAGAAGTTTAAAGTGTGAGCGACTCTCGTCAAAACCGGAAAATTTCTCATTGATAGATGATTTCTACAATACTCGTAACAATAGTCTTGTAGATACTTTGCAAGGAGATGCTTATGGTGATGATGAGAATAATCGAATTGCTTATTACATAGTGAAAACTGTGGATGATAAAATTCTTTTTTTCTTTTCACTAAAATGTGGTTTGCTTTATGATGAATTCATTGAGGGTGACCGTTTGAAAGAGATACAATCTTTTTATGATACGATTCTCCGCATGAGTTTGGATGAAACACAGTCTGTAGAAAACAAGAAGGCGATAGCTTCTATTCTTGAAAGCGTTCGTTCAAAGAAGGGTATTAAGAAAGAGGATGTTGCGAGAGTTTTGCATTTGTCAGTTGATTCAGATGAATTCTCCAAGATATTTGGTAAGAATCTAAAGAATGTAGGCAAGACATTCCCTGGAGTTGAGTTGGTTCATTTTTGTGCGAATGATGCTCATCGTGAAGTGTGGGATGGATATGGTTTACCTCAGAATTTGGGAACAACTGTATTTTGGTATTTTATAGTACCAAAGATATTGGAAATGTTGAAAATAGTAGGTTGTGAATATGTTTTCTTATTTGCTGCCGACTTGACTCCTTATGAAGAGCTGATACGCTATTATTCAGATCAGTTGAAGTTTGAAAAGGCAGATGAGCATTGTGTTGCCATTCCGATGTATGATTTCACTTGTCAATTTATGAGTCAGAAGACTTGTGAATTAGAGGGAAAAAGAAAACAATTCTTTGAAGAGTTTAATGATTAATCCTCTATATCAAGGTTCTCCAACATGCCTTTATGAGGGTAATTGCAAGCCGCCCCCAGGCGGTCTAATCAGCAAGTTATAGCAAGCCGTCCCCAATCAGCAAGCTATAGTAAGGTGGTTCTAATCAGCAATCTATAGTAAGGCGGTCCCATCCCGCACAACATGGCGAAGATCTTTGATGGTCCGCCAACCTTAGAGCGTAGCGGTTCTGAGCACCGGAGGGCGGTTACATCTCCGCTTCCTGAGGAAGAGGGGCTTGGGGAGAAAGTGGAGCTCTCCTTGCAGGCAAAGACTATTGAAGGTAGGTTTTCGAAAATCTTATCATGTCCCTAATCCCATGTAATTATAACTCGAACAAAAAGGTGAATGTCAAGGCTGCCTAATAGGTAGCTTTGGCAATACCAATTAATAATATGCTTTTTTTGAAAAATGTTGGATGTGCTAACTGCTGAAAATCAGTAGTTACGTTCTAACGGTGATTTACAATTGAAAATATAATTAATAACCTCCCAAGCGAAAAATGGACAGTTCGTCCCCCTTCTGGATAAATAGGTTTTATGCTGACGGGGAAGGTTGTGGTTCGAATCCACATTGGGAGACTATAATCCAAGATCATAATTTGCTATGACAACAAAGAAGAAATATTCAATAAGAGCAAGCTCGTATATCATAAATTTATTAGGTGATGAGCTTATTGGCAGCGATAGCTTGGCACTGTTTGAAATCGTAAAAAATTCATATGATGCCGATTCCAAAATTGTGGTTATACATCTAAACCATATCCTATCATCTGATGGAAGAATCGTCATAGAGGATATGGGTAATGGTATGACTCCTGATGTTATAGAACATGCATGGCTTACAATAGGAACAGACTACAAGCGTAAGGAACTTAAACAAAGTCCTATTTATCATCGCACTTCTTTAGGAAATAAAGGCGTTGGTCGTTTGGCAGCTTATCGTCTTGCCAATAAAATCATGGTGGAAACTCAGCCTCGTGATGATATGTTTGGCTCCATGTTGACTATAAATTGGAATAGCTTAGTTCGCAGAGGCAGCAGTATAGAGGATTTATCTGTTGATGTAGAGCATGGTTTAACTAATTTGATTCCTGGAGGGCATGGTACGAGAATTACTTTGAGTGATTTAAAGTGCCATAATTGGAATGCATCAAAAGTTAAGTCTCTGGTTAGTCAATTGCAGGGAATACAGAATCCTTTCAGTGTTAAAGACAATTTTACTATAGAAGTAAAGTCTGATGAACCTAAAGTTCAGGAATGGATAGATTCTGTAACTCCATCTTCTGAGATAGTTAAGAATAGTCTCTTCAAATTTGAATTTTCTATTTCTCAGAGCAACAACAATGAGGACGATTTTGCATTTTTGAAGTGGAATTACAGTTTTGATCCTATTAATTTTCCTGTCTCTGCCAAAATTGGGCAAAGTGCAAAAGAAGGTAAGCAGCCTTTGGATATAGATGCAAAAGAATTCATGGCTTATGATAAGGATGTCAAAGAACGTTTCTTTTTGAAGAATAGTTTATTGAATGGTATCGGAAAAATTACAGGATGTTTTTATGCCTTTTCAAGAGATGGTAAAATTTTGGATTTGATTTACGGGGCAGGCAGGCGAACACTCATCAATAGTTACTTGGATCAAAATGGTGGAGTGAAAATCTTTCGTGATAATATTCGAGTTTACAATTATGGTGAGCCGAACGACGATTGGTTAGGTATAAATCTTAATCGTGCAACAAAAATGAATGCTCATTTTGCAAAGAATCAAGTTATTGGTACCATAAATCTCAATTTGGCTGAGACAAAAGATAGTCTTGTCGAAAAGACGAATCGAGAAGGATTTATTGAAAATGACACCTTTGATATTCTCACCCGAATAGTAAAAGCAATTTTTCATCTTTTTGAGAGAACTTCTGCCTCTGATAAGGAAAAACTATTGAAAGTGATTGATAAGAATTCTGTCACACGAAAGATTGGATTTTCTGAAACGATTCGAGAATTGGAAGACAAGTTAAAGCAGAAAAACTTAGATGGAGAATTTTCTGATTTGGTTGGCAAGGTAAAGAAAGACTATGACAATATGCGTAATGTGATGTTGAGTTCTGGCATGAACGGACTAAATCTCACGATAGTTTTTCATGAGGTGGAGCGTGAAATGGGATTTATTCGCAATGATATTATGAAGAAAGATTGTGATATAGAAAACATTCGTTTACGCATTAAATCATTAATGGACTTGATGGAGAAGTTTATGCCACTATTGAAGCAAAGTCGTATGACTCCAGTGAAAGCCTCAAAGTTAGCAGAGCGTGTATCGTCCATTCATAAGTCTCGTTTTAAATTTCATGAAGTCCTTTTCTCTAATAGGTTTACAGAATCTAATGTATCTGATTTTATGGTAAAGGGTCCTGGTGGACTTATTCTTGGTGCTTTGAGTAACTTAATAGATAATGCTATTTATTGGTCTCGTGAACGAAGAGTTAGAGAAGAAGGATTCAAACCTGCAATCGTGATAACTTCTGATATCAACAATTTTGATGGTCCTGCTTTAGTGGTAGCAGATAATGGAAGGGGGTTTCAGATGGAACCTGATGAAATGATATTGCCTTTCAGAACATTGAAGCCTTCAGGTATGGGTATCGGATTATATTACGTGAGTCTTGTCATGGAAACAATAGGTGGAAAACTTCTTTTCCCAAATGCAAAGGAGTTAGGGCTTCCAGAGGCGTATGTGGGTGCTTGCGTTGCTTTGGTCTTTCCGAGTAATAATAAAATATAAATAAAATGTTAGAGGAGAATAATAGTATAATCATAGTAGATGATTTACCTGATGATGTTAATAGGATAACCAATATCTTTAATGAGCATGGTATAGGATGTCGTGGATTTGTATATGATTCAGTTGAATTGATAGATGAGCCATTGAAGAATGTTAAGTTAGCGTTCTTTGATATTTGTCTTTCAACAACAGGTAATGATATAGAACAATTTACTATTCTGTATGAGGCGATAAAATCATATATTTCTTGTGAGAATAGAGATTTTGTTTTAGTCTTTTGGACTAGTAAACCACAAATGATAGAGGATTTTAAAAAATACATCAATGAAAGAGAAATACTTGATATGCCAAAACCTATTGCTATAAAAGCAATAGATAAGCATCAGTTTATAGGTCATGCAGACAGATTGCAGCAGACTTTATCTGACTTGATGGAAGACCCAATTGTAAGATGTCTTTTTTCTTTTGAGTCCGAATTGAAAAGTGCTGCTAATCAATGTCTCCGTGATGTATTGCAACTTATTGAATTTCCTGATGTCTGGGGAGATACCGCTCAGTATATAGAAAATATAAAGCGTGTCTTTGCTATGATAGCGATAGAAACCCTTGGTAAAAAGAGAGGTAGTGAACTGCCAGATTTGGCAATCAAAGAGGCGTTTGCTCCATTATTTGCCCATTATTTGTTTGAAAGCGAGAGTTGTGTTTGGAAACAATTATTTGAAGGCGTGAATATTACTAAAATAAAGAATTTCCCAAATCCAGCTATTGTCGCAAGTTTAAATACCTTATTTCATTTAGATTTTACAACGACAAAAGAGATTGATTCTCGTGGAAGTGTCCGAAAGATTGAACGAGGAAATGTAGAACTTGCCAAATTGTTTGAAGAGCAGATAGGGTATAATCTTAATGAATGGATTTATTCCGTGCTATTAAAAAATTATAAGATAGAACATGATGTTCTAGATTTGGTTGCGTTGGAATATAGTGCAGCCTGTGATTATTCCAATGCGAAAAAGCGAACTCATCGCTATATACTGGGAGTAATCCTCCCAATAGATGTAGCTCTGCAATTAGATAATGAAGGAGTAAAGCTGGGTGACGCTGTCTATGAACTGCCTTTCAAATTTATGTATAGAGGGCAAGAATGTACAATTTTCCTTCATTTCAACTTCTCGATTAATGAAGAAGAGTCATCTTCAAATAAAATTTTAGGAGAGCGTCTGTTTTCATTGAAGTCGGAGGTTATGAATATGATTTGTGATAGTCATGCTCGTCATATTTCGAGAATAGGTATAACGAGTTTTAGATAGTAAAAACAATTAGAAAAAATAGTATGAAAGCAACAATTTTAGAACGTCGAGCAACTTTGTTTGTTGGTGCTCCGATTAAGGTGACTAGTGATAATATTCCTATATTCATTACAACTTTTAGTCAAATGGGCTTGCTCCCTTCTGTGAATAGAGGTGTAGGTATTAAGGTAACTCCTAAAGGTATAGAACAGGAAGATGTAATATCATTGGATATGAAATATCTTGATGAAACCGTAAAAGTAAGTATAGGTCCTGATCGTATAGATATAGTGAGCAAGAAAGTGGATGAGAATTGGGATACTTTTAGAGAATTTGTTCTTAAAATTGCTAAAGAGATAAGAACTACATTTAATAAGGATATAATCCGTTATGCTCAATGCGCATCAGTTCGTCTTAAACTAGATAATAATCATGCTCAAGCTGCATATGGGAAATTATTTAAATCTGCTGTTGATGATTTGCCTATAGAGTGGCAACTTAGAAAAGTTATAAGGACTAAACTTACGTCTAAAGATGGAAATAATGAGCTATCTGTAAATCAGGTTTATAATTTATCACGCAACAATGCTATAGTTAATGGAGAGAATTTGTCAAATATCATAACTCTAGATATGGATATGAACTCAACTGTTGGGTCAGATATAAATTCTTTAAATTTACTTCAGGAATTGTTCTTCGTATCAACTTCAGCTGATATGGATAAAGCAATAAGTGATTATTATTCAGTACTTACAGATGAAAAATAGTAACGCTTCGATAAATCCTATAGGTTTAGTCAACGACTTTTCTGAGTTGTTTGAAGAAGTCTGTAAAATTGAAACATCCTCTGATAATTGGTTTCAGCAGTACCGTGTAAAGTCTGCTAAAAACAGGGTTGAAGTTGTTTTACATGGTGATTCTATATCTGATAGCTTCTGGCTTTTAGATATACAGAATGATCAAAGTTCTTCAAAAAAACAAGTACTTCCATTGTCAAATGAGGAGTTTTGTGCTAAATATAAGCAACTTTTGTTTTATGCAATAAATAAATCTGCGATTTTTAAGGGTGAGGATAATGAAATGTCTATTCTATTTAAGGAGATGTATACAGAAAACAAAATAGCTTCACTTAATGTTCTTGACAGTATCGGCGAATCGGTACCACTATAGCGCATGAATCGGTACCATCATAGCACTGCATTCGGTACCATCGTATCACTTGAATCGGTACCATCAT
>QWCV01000615.1_pt1 | contig 61195 bp, 55 predicted proteins | sample 1972621 | NCBI WGS metagenome assembly QWCV01 (sample SAMN09866699, study PRJNA288562) | Human gut metagenome isolate pre2_stool, whole genome shotgun sequencing... | isolation source: gut | host: Homo sapiens | place: USA: California | reverse complement strand
GTTCACTCTCATACTTTTGCCGTGGAACTGGCAGCAAAACTTCTGGAAAATGGAATCTCAACTCCAGACCAGTTATTAACAAGACTTCAGGTGGAAAAAACATCTTTTCATAACGAAGATAAAATTAAAATAATCAAAGATGGACAAAGCGAGCCGTCCGAAAACCGCTGTTACATTGAAAAATCCCTTCTATGCAACAGCGGTTTTGTTTTAGCAACATTTTAAATCAATAATAGATAGCCTATTGAATTTTTTTACCCACATTATATGCTTCTTCCAAAGCCTGATGTCCTGCAATATCACCTTTATCATTTACGCCACCTGCAAAAATAGTTCCTGCCAGCTTCGCTTTTTCATAGCAGTCAATCCAACCCTGAATTGCAGTCTGTGTACCTGCTACTGTTTCTTCTCCATCTTCTGCAGCCGATGCAAGTAAATAAATATCACGGAAATTATAATCGGTTGTAAACAATGGATTTGCCCTGTCAAGCATTGTTTTTAGCTGTCCGCTGACACTGTAATAATAAACCGGAGTTGCAAAGGCTATTGTCTCTGCATTTTTCATCTTTTCAGCAATTTCCACTGCGTCATCATTTATTACGCATTTCTGTGTCTTTCCACACGCAAGACATCCCTTGCAAAATCCGATGGTTTTATCTGCAAGACTGATTATTTCCACTTCATTCCCAGCTTCTCTTGCTCCATTTGCAAAAGCCTCCGCTAACGAGTCAGAATTTCCGCCTTTTCTGAAACTTGATGTAATAACTAATGCTTTTTTACTCATAATTACTTTGCTCCTTTGTTCATTTGTTAAAACTGATCTGCCCATGTTTTCAGCTCTGCTTCTTTTACATTGATATTAAAACGTTTTCCTTCTTTTAACCTGGCACCTTTACAAGATTGTTCCAATTCGGTATTTGTTCTTCCCATGCCGCTTCCACCGGAAGTAGCAAACGGCACTACTGTTTTTCCTGCCAAATCATAACTTTCCAGAAATGTATTGATAATTGTCGGTGCAACATACCACCAGATAGGAAAACCGACATAAACCGTATCATACTGCTCCATGTTCTCCACTTTTCCTGTGATAGCAGGACGGAATGTTTTATCTGTCATTTCACGGGTAGTTCGGCTGCGTTTATTTGTCCAGTCAAGGTCTGCTGTCGTATATGGCTGCTCCGGCTGAATTTCATATAAATCTGCACCAATTGCCTGTGACAAATTCTTCGCTAACTTTGCGGTAACTCCGCTGGCGCTAAAATATGCAACTAATTTTTTACTCATACTTCATGTCCTCCAATACTTAATACCTTAACTCAAACTGGCTGTCAGAACATTTACAATATCTTCATGTGTAAGTACACGATAACCACCTTCCATAACCAGCGTACTGTCTGCAACAGACTCGATCATATCTTTTGTTACACCAAACTCAGAAATATTCATTACAAGACCAATTTCTTTCATGTAACTCTCCATACAATCCAGACCTTCTAATGCAATCTGCTCATCCGTTTTTCCTGCCGGATTTACATTCCATACATTTACCGCATATCTCTTAAATTTCTGTAATCCGTCTGCCATGATGTATTTATAGTATGGGATTGATACCGCTGAAAGCGTCATTCCATGTGTAGCATCCGTATGAGCTCCTACCGCCTGTCCAAGCATATGTACTTCCCAATCCGTAGTTTTACCCATCGCAATCAGCGTATTTAATGCCCATGTAGCTGTCCACATGATATTACTTCTTGCTTCGTAATCTTCCGGATTCTTCACAGCAGCTTTGCTGCTGGTAATCAGAGAACGCAAAAGTCCTTCTGCAATATAATCGGATGTATTATCATCTTCTCCTGAAAAATACTGTTCCAGAATATGTGACATAATATCAAAGCAACCCGATACCATCTGGTATTTTGGAAGTGAATAAGTAAATTTCGGGTTCAGTATAGAAAATTTCGGAAATACATTATCTCCAAACACATGACCGATTTTCAATTTCTGTTTGTGATTTGTGATAACCGCACCACCATTCATCTCGGAACCAGTTCCAACCATCGTAAGTACGCATCCAACCGGAATCGTCTTGCAAGTTACATCTTCAAAGCGAATATAATATTTTTCCCACGGGTCATCCTCACAATATGCAGAAACAGAAACTGCCTTTGAATAATCACAGACAGAGCCACCGCCAACTGCTAAGATAAAATCCACCTGATTATCTCTGGCAATCTGACATCCCTCTGCCAGCTTTTCCACTGTCGGATTCGGCATAACGCCTCCATCCTCAAAAATTTCCTTTCCACATTCTTTTAAGACTGCAACTACCTGATCATAAATACCATTTTTCTTGATAGAACCTCCACCATAAACAAGCTGTACATTCTTTCCATAGCCTGCCAGTTCCTCTTTCAAATTGTTTAATGAATCCCCTCCAAAATATAATTTTGTCGGATTCGAATACTTAAAATTTCCTAACATTTTTATTTTCTCCTTGTCATTTTATAATATTCCCTGGTCTTTTTCTATAATTGTAAACGCTTATATTTTCCAATTTATGAATAAATGCTTCCAAATCCATTCTCATAACCTCTATTTCAAATTTGCCTTAAAAAATTCTTCAATCTTATCAAATGGAATCAATCCATGTCTGCATTTCATCCGTATCTGCTCTGCCAGAAAATCGTTTTCCATCCAGCCAGTTAGCCTCTGTTGATAACGCTTTTAGATTCTCTGTGCTTGTATTGATTCCGCTTCCTCCTGATGTACAGAAGTTCGCCAACGTCTTACCGGAAAAATCGTAACTTTCCATAAAGGTATCCATGATACGGGGTTCCATTCCCCACCAGATGGGATGTCCGATCAGTACAACTTCGTACTGTTCAATATTCTCAATATTGCCTGAAATAGATGGTCTGGCTGTTTCATCCTGCTGTTCTCGATTTGCACGACATCCATCATCGCTATAATTCAAGTCACTCTCGCTGTAAGGTTCTGTTGGGATAATCTCAAAATAGTCGGCTCCCGTCACCTCAACAATTTTCTCTGACACGGCCTTTGTATTCCCGGTTGCGGAAAAGCAAACAACAAGGATTTTTTTGCCTGTTTCCGTCTCCTATTCGTGTTTACAGACTGGTCAGCACTGGGTTGTTCAGGTAATCATACAGTCTGTCAATCTCACTCGGTTTCGAGCAGTCCAGCATAGACGGCACATTTTTATCCAACTGTGCAATCTTCTCCATATCTTCATGATCCAGTTCAAAATCCCAGATTGTAAGGTTTTCTTCCATTCGGTTTTGATGAACAGACTTCGGAATAATGACAACATTCTGCTGAATATCCCAACGCAGGATAATCTGCGGCACTGTTTTTCCATGCTTTTCAGCGATTTCCTGCAATACCGGCTCGGTGAACATTCCTTTTAAGCCTTCCGCAAAAGGTGCCCATCCTTCTACCTGTATCCCCAGTTCTTTCATGACACTTAATTCTTCCATTCGCTGATAATGCGGGTGTCGCTCTATTTGATTTACCATTGGTTTGATTTTCGCATTATAGCAAAGATCCATTAGCCTTGCCGCATCAAAGTTGCAGACACCGATTGCTCGAATTTTCCCTGCTTCATATAAGTCCTCCATTGCACGCCATGCGCCATAGTAATCGCCAAGGGGCATATGAATCAGATATAAATCAAGATACTCAAGTCCCACCTTATTCAACGACTCATAAAAAGCCTGTACAGTCTTTTCATATCCCATCTGCTGAATATATGCCTTAGTGGTAATAAACAGTTCTTCTCGTTTTACCACGCCTGTGGAAATGGCTTTCTTCACGGCACTTCCTACGACTTCTTCATTTTTATAGGAGCTTGCTGTATCCAACAAACGATATCCGGTTTCAATGGCATCCAGTACAACCTGTTCGCACTGAGTATCCGGTATCTGGAATACACCAAATCCCTCCATCGGCATTTCTACACCATTATTTAATTTTACTTTTTGAACCATGAATCATTAACCTCCTTTTTTTAATTCTGATATGCTTCAACCGTAATGGCTCCGTTCAATTTTTCAATTTCATTCTTCCCAGAAACCACTTCTCCAAGCTCATACAAACTGCTTCCCTGACCAAAGTGATCATAAAACATTACAACATCTGCCCACAGAGAATAGTAGCAAAGACTGCCCTTTTCAGCATTTGCCAGTGGAGCATCACTAATATCCAATTCTTCCGGCGGATAGAATGTCTTTTCATTTGTACTAAAATCTTTTACTTCTAAAGTCAATGGAAGCTGTGCATACAAGTCCTTTGCCGCCTGACTCTGATTCAACTCATATATAATCTCATATTCTTTTGATGTTACCTTAATTTTCATTACTTTATCCTCCTCTGTTTCAGTTGATTCCAAATTTTCTTCTTCATCCCCCCGCTCCTGCTTTGTTTCAGTTTCAATAACAGGTATTTTTTCTGTCTGATTCAATACATTATTTTGTTCTGATACAGGCTGCTCTATATTTTTTCAGGTGTCCCACATCCGGTAAAAGAAAGGATTATCACTATTGTCATGCATATATAAATTATATTTCTCTTTAGCATTTTTTAACAAATCCTCCTTACAGGGTGCTTCCCAAAAGATATGCTCCTTCAAGATGCTTTTCATTAATATGCCTTTTTCCCGCTTCGCCATTGCATCTGCCAGCTTATCAGGATTTCCATTTTTAATACCGCTTCCAACGATTACTAAAATTTTTCGCATAGAATTTTCTCCTTCCAATTGTCTTTATGTAATTTTAACAACGCTCTACACAAAATTTCTCGTATGCAGTTATTCCCGCTTTCAACTGCTGAAGGCTTCTTTCTAAAACAGAGCGTGAACACGCAGTATTTATCCGCAAAAACTCGTTTCCTCCCTGTCCATTCTGTTTCCCATAAGAAAAATACACCCCTGTTTTTTCTTTAATATAGGAAACCGCTTCCATTCCATTTCCTATCATTCTTACAAAATTCAGTCTTAAAAAGCAGGTATCATAAAATGATGCAACCTGTATCTGCGGAATTTCATTTTGAATAAACTCTTTAACAAATTCCTTGTTCTCAGAGACAGTCTTTTGAAATTCCTCTGTCTGAGCATCAACATCACTTATCATAACTTTACCCGTTGCCTCTGCAACATCCATAATGATTTCTCCCACTTCCGTAACCTGAATCCATCCCGAAAGAGGATTTTTAATACTGTCCACAGAAGATGTAAGGATTGCCTGAACTTCTGATCTTTCAAAACAAAGGTCTGTATCTACCATTTCACAGTTAATCAATGTCAGATTTTTGCAGTAACATAACGGCTGCGTGCCGATAATTTTACAATTGATAAGCGTCAGACCATCTGAATACCATGCCAGATATTCGCCCTTTACTACGCTGTTTTTTACAGTCACATTTTCCGAATGCCAGAAAGCATCTTTCGTATCCAATACACAGTTATCAAACACAGCATTTTTTATGTACTGGAATGAATATTTCCCTTTGAACTGCACATCTGAAAAATTCAAGTCTGTAACACGCATCATGAAATACTCGCTTTCGGCGGTACTGTGTTTCATCTGAATCCCATTTACTGACCAGCCGAATTCCGGAGAGATAATATCACAATTATCAATTACAACATCTCTGCACTCACGAAGAGCCTTAATCCCATGCATTTTTGTATCTGTGATTTCAATATGTTCGGAATACCATAAGGAAGCTCTGCAAAGTTCTGTCATTTCACAACCTCGGATTTTCAATCCACTGTCATGCCAAAATGGATAACGAAGATTGAAAAAACAATCCTCTACTTCAATCTTACAACATTCTTTAAAGGCACTTTCTCCATCTGCCGGTCCATCAAATGAACAATTCCTTACCAACAGTTCTGAACTTCCATATAGTGCTCTTTCCTCATCAAATTTCTGATTTTCTATTATCTTCATAAACATCTGCCTCTTTCTCTTTTATTACTATTCTTTATTTCGCTTAATCTGGTAAACCAGATAATCCAAACAGTCAATCTGCTTTTCCCGCTCATGTACCGTACTAAGAAGACAACTCCGATGCTGTTCCAAGAGCTTCAACAATTCTCCCATATCATCTTCATCCAAATGTGCCATGATACATTCCATCATTTCCGGCGTACATCCGGCATCTTTTAAATTCTGAATGACAGCTTCCCTTGAGCCATAATTTACCAGCTTCTCCAACTTCATTTCTGCACCCTTTCTCTTCATCCTCTTGTCTTTATATAAATTATAAATTTAACCTCACAAAATAACAAATACTTATTCCAAATGCATTTGTATAGTTGAAACTTAGTAATAAATTTGATATGCTAATTTAGAATTCATTCATCAAAAACTATATCGCCAGAAGGAGGACACCACATGGAACTACGAGTTCTTGCTTATTTCCTTGCAGTAGCAAGAGAACAAAGTATCATTCGTGCTGCTGAATCATTGCATCTTTCTCAGCCAACTCTTTCCACACAAATCCGTAATATGGAGAAGGAATTAGGTAAACAACTTTTAATCCGTGGAACAAAAGGCTCCCGAAAAGTCACTCTAACAGAGGAAGGGATGATTCTAAAAAAACGTGCGGAAGAAATTTTAAATCTTGTTGAAAAAACAGAAAAAGAAATAACACTCTCAGATAATGTTATCGTCGGAGATGTATATATCGGAACTGGTGAAACAGACGCCGTCAGGCTCCTTGCAAAAGCTGCCAAAGAATTACAAAACATATACCCCGGTATCCATTACCATATATCCAGCGGAAATGCTGAATTTGTTTTAGAGCAACTGGACAAAGGTCTGATAGACTTCGGTATTGTATTTGGAAGTGTTGATTTTGAAAAATATAATGCTTTGAAAATCCCTGTCAGAGATACTTGGGGTGTGTTAATGCGTCGTGACTCTGAACTTGCCCAAAAGCAAACAATTTTACCAGAAGATTTGTGGGATAAGCCCTTGATTATTTCACACCAGAAAAACCAAGGTGGAGAATTCAGTTCATGGTTAAATTATAATATTGATCAGTTAAATGTTGTTGCCACCTATAATTTATTATTCAATGCTTCTTTACTGGTGGCTGAAGGCTTGGGATATGCTATCGGACTTGACAAGATCATCAATACCGGAGAAAACAGTCGTCTATGCTTTCGTCCTCTGGAACCAACTATCGAAGCAGAAATGTGCATCATTTGGAAAAAGTATCAGGTTTTCTCAAAGGCAGCTGAACAGTTTATGATAAAAATAAAAGAACTCCAAGAATTAACTGGAGAAGAGAATTGACACCAATGGAAAGAGGCATCCAGCATATTACTGATTCCCAACTTCGTGGAATCCGTGACTGTCTGGGAACCCTCTACGATAAACTTTTAAAGTAAAAGAGAGATAGACACCAATCATTCATTTGGCAATCTATCTCTCTTTTTCATTGACTAATTATAAATCAATTCATTCAATACAATTTCTTCCGCAGCATGATGTATGTTATTTTTAGCACCTACCCATGCAAGCTGATCGCATTCCTTTAACGCCTCATCCATGTGCTGTTTTTCCGCCATTTGTCGGGTCAGGAGCTGCATTCTTTCGTTGGCAGTATCATCCACCTCATTAAGATGTTCTACCAGCTTTCCGGCAAATAAAAGCTCGGTGTAAAGCCCTTTGTGGTGCTCCTGTAAGTATGCTTTACGCATTCTGCCATACTTACCGTAATGCGGTTCTTCTTCAACCGGAAGTTCCAGATTCGGATAATACATACCATCTTCACCCAAAGTGTAGGTACCGCCCATTTCTTCAAAAATTGACTTCATATGCTGTTCCTCCTTGAAATTAACAATGACCTTTTAGATCATTGCAAAATGTTCAAGAGCAGCTCGGATTGCATCTTCTTTTTCTTTCGGACACTGCGGCACTTTCTGATTGTCCTTTTGAGAGAGATTGTAATGCTCTCCAACTTCAATACCGCATTTCCTCTTGATTTGGGAAATATATAATGTTGATACCTTTAAGCCAAATTCTTTCAGCACATAATCCTTAATTTCCTGATAAGTTGCTTTTGACTCCGCAGATGTAATATCCAATTCGTCCAAATCAAGGTCGACCTCTATTACATCATCCGGTTTTTGTTGGGACAAAAGAACAACCGTCTCCACATGCACCGTTCCAGGAAACATATCCACCAAACAAGCTCTCTTCACCTCATACCCTGCTTCCCTAAACACAAGCAAATCACGCATAAGGCTAGTAGGCTTACAGCTTACATACACCATTTCATCAACATTAAAGTTAATAATCTTCGTCAAAGCCTTCGGATGAATACCATCACGAGGAGGGTCAAGTACAAGGATATCTGGTTTCTTAGTTAAGTTATCCACAACTTTAAGAACATCGCCAGCGATAAATTCACAATTATCTAAGTGATTGTCCACTGCGTTTTTCTTAGCGGCTTCAACGGCTTCTTCGACGATTTCGACTCCGACTACTTTGCTGGCTACCGAGGCGAGCATCTGGGCAATGGTTCCGGTTCCGGTGTAGAGGTCATAGATGAGTTTGTCTTTTGTTTCGCCGACGTATTCCCTTACTTTATCGTAGAGGACTTCTGCTCCTAAGGTGTTTGTCTGGAAGAAGGAGAATGGAGAGATTTTGAAACGCATGTTATAAAGGTATTCATAAAAATAATCTTGTCCGTAAAGTGTTTTTGTTTCATCGCTTTGTACTACGTCTGCAAGGTTGTCGTTTAATGTATGCAATATTCCAACAACTTTCCCATCAATTTTCTGGGAGAGAATCATATTGACAAATTCAGATTCGTCCAGTCTGCTCTGTGTTGTAGTGACAAGATTAATTAAAATATCTCCTGTTTTTACAGAACGACGCATTACGAGGTGGCGGAGAAATCCTTCGTGGCGGATTTTGTGGAAGTAGGTTTCTCCTTTTTCTTTAAAGTATTTTAAGATTGCCTGGAGAAGTACATTGAAATCTGGGTCTACGATGCGACAGTCCTCTAATGTTACGATATCATAGAAACTATTTTTTTTATGCATTCCAAGAGCAAGCGGACCATCTTTTTCTTCGTCACCAAATGTGAATTCCATCTTGTTTCGGTAGCCTTCTGTGATCGGGCTTCCATAAATATTTTCGATAGCAAAGGAAAGTCCGCTTTTCTCGATTAATTCTTCTACCTGGCGTTTCTTTAAGTCAAGCTGCTGTTCATAAGAAAGATTCTGATAACGGCAGCCACCACAAATACCGAAATGTTTGCATGCTGCTGGCTGTTCTATCGGGGATGGCTCGATGACTTCAAGAAGTCTTCCTTCGATTTTATCTCGTTTCTTTTTATTAATGGAGAAGCGTACTACCTGACCTTCTAACGCATTTTTTACGATTACTTTCTGCCCCTCAATATCTATAATTCCTTTATTAGGGAATTCGGTTCGGATGACTTTTCCCTCAAAAATATCTCCTTTTTTCATAAAATAATTCCTTTCTATATACACAAAAAATAGAAAGGATGCTGCAATGTGCACCCTTTTCCATTATAATGTACTCTCTGAGTCTTTCTTGCACGAGTACATTTATATTATTTTTTAAATTTTCAGTTCGGTAAATTTGGATTTATAATATCCGTGTCCGTAATGTGCCTCGCCTTCATCGTCGATTTCCATAATGAGAAATGTTGGCATATGGTCTGACTGTCTTGGATAGGAAACGCTTCCCGGATTTAAAACGGTTACATCTTCATCAATTTCGATATATGGTTTGTGGGTATGCCCAAACATAACGATATCAATATGATTCTGAAGTGCATACTGTTTTAATCGCTCTACGCCACGGTACACGCAAAAGGTATGTCCGTGGACAACCAGTACTTTATAATCGCCAATATTGAAAATGTCCTGTGATGGCAGTTCCAAGTTATAGTCATTGTTTCCGGCTACCATATGTACCGGACAGTCTACTAAGGAGCGGATATAGTCGTCTCCTCGCTCTACGTCTCCGCAGTGAATGAGCATATCAATATGCCCCACCTGCTCGATAACCCCTGCCACATCGTCATTACGTCCATGCGAATCACTGATTACCAAAATTCTCATTTTCTTTTCACTCATCTATTTATAAAATCTCCTTTATCTGGCGCAATGCCTTTCCACGATGACTGATTTCGTTCTTTTCCTCTGCTGAAAGCTGAGCCGTTGTCTTTCCTTTCTCTGGAAGATAGAAAATAGGGTCGTAACCGAAACCATTTTCTCCAGCTGGTTCCTGTGCGATTCTTCCCTCAATCGTTGCCCGACATGTCTCTACTCGTCCATTTGGAAATGCCGCTGCAATCACACAGACGAAACGAGCACTTCTTACGATATCAGGGACGCCATGCAGTCTGTCTAAAATAATCTGATTTTTAATGCGATAAGATGTATTCTCTCCCATATAGCGGGCTGAATATACTCCTGGCTCTTTATTCAGATAATCTACTTCTAAACCGGAATCATCTGCTAATACGAGACTGCCTGTTGCTTCCATTACAGTTTTTGCCTTGATGATTGCATTTTCTTCAAATGTTGTTCCATCTTCCACGATGTCAACATCTACTCCGGCTTCTTTCATGGAAAGAATCTCGTAATCCAAATCTCCGAGAATTTCCCGGATTTCCTTCATTTTTCCTTCATTTCCTGTGGCAAATATCAGTTTCTTTTTCAAAATGCTGCCTCCCAAAAAACTTGTGCTTTTTATATCACTTCTAACATTTTCGATATCTTCATATTAAATATTTTCTGCTAAGTATTCTCGCATTAAAGTACACTTGAAAAATACTCATACAGATTATTCTTCCGGCTGTACCATTTTCTTTCTTCTCGGTGGTTTTGGGCCTGGAAACATGTAGAAATATGTCTTCATCATTCCGTTATAAATCTTTCGGTTCTTCGCCGCTTTCTTTCCGATGTAACGCTCTGCATCTTCATAAGCAGTGATGACATACTCAGACCAGCCGTCAAGTCCTGCGAAAGCTTTTCCCATATCACGATATAACGCCGGAAGATCTTCTTTTTCTTCTAAACGTTCTCCGTAAGGAGGATTTGTAATAACAAAGCCGTACTTCTTTGGATGGCTTAAATGATGAACCGGACGCTGCTGGAAATGAATGAGTCCGTCCACGCCTGCTCTTTTCGCATTTTCTCTTGCTGCTTTTACAATCTGCGGATCAATATCATATCCTTGAATATCCATCTCCACGCTCGTATCTACTAAAGATTCTGCCTCCTCAAATCCTCTGGCAAAAAGCTTTGGAGACACGATATTGTCCCAATTCTGCGCCTGGAATTCGCGGTGCATTCCCGGTGCGATATTCGCTCCCATCATTGCCGCTTCAATAGGAAATGTTCCACTTCCACAAAACGGATCAACAAGGATACGGCTCTTATTCCACGGAGTGAGCTTGATAAGTGCAGCCGCCAATGTCTCCTCAATCGGTGCTTTGCTGACCATGCGGCGGTATCCTCTCTTATGAAGGCTTTCACCAGAAGTATCAAGACCAATTGTCACAATATCCTTATAAATAATAACTCGAACCGGATAATCGGCACCATCTTCCTCAAACCAATTGATGTGGTAATGCTCTTTCATTCGCTCTACCATCGCCTTTTTTACGATGGACTGAATATCGGAAGGGCTGAAAAGCTTACTCTTTACAGAAGTTGCCTTTGTCACCCAGAATCTCGCATCGGATGGAAAATACTCTTCCCAAGGAACCTTTTTCACATTCTGGAACAGTTCCTCAAAAGTTAGTGCCTTAAACTCTGCCACTTTTAAAAGGATTCTCTGCGTTGTTCTTAAGAAAATGTTTGCTCTTACCAAAGCATCCATGTCTCCGGCAAAAGTTACCTTTCCATCTTCTACCTTCACAATCTCATATCCCAAATCTGCTATCTCTCTTTTACACACTGCCTCAAGTCCAAAGTGACACGGCGCAATAAACTCATATTTGTTGCTCATCTTACCTCCATTCATTGCATCTTTCTTCTGTTTTTATACAAAGACACGTTTCTATATCTAAAGCAATATTTGTAATATTACTTCATCTGCCTAACCTCATTTTTCTATATAAATTACTACTTAAAATACCACGATACACATGTACTTCATCCTATTTTTTCATAATCTACATATTTCTCAATAATTATAATTGTACTTAGGAAATGTTGCTATGTCAAGAAGTACGCACCATCGTCCACAAATCGTTCTTCTCCTTTTCTAAGTATCCTTTATAAAACATAATGCCGCCAACCACACTGTATGCGTGAATTCCCACAGAATCAAGCTTCTTCGCCGCCAGCATACTTGTGGAACCTGTATCACAATATAAAAAAACTGGCTGTTCTTTTTCTATATTAAAATCTTTCTCTATTGCCTCTATATCGAACTTTTCATTCATAATTTCTTCAAATGGGAGATTGACTGCCATTGGGAGATGCCCTTTTTTAAATACTTCCTCTGAACGCACATCAACGAGCAGACCTTCTGAATCGTAGCTTCTTTTTATCGCTTCCGATATCGAAATTAAATCAAACATGATTGAAACCTCTTCCTTCCTTTGTATCAGAATATGTTGGTTTTCCCTAAAAGTGTGGCAAAGAGACGCCCAATGCAAGAGAAAAAAAAGCATATTTGTGACTTTAGTCGCGGCGGTTTGAATGCTCGCTTATGCGCTCGCATCCAAACCTTGCTCCGAGGCCACAAATATGCTTTTTTTCTCTTGCATTGGGCTGTCTTTGGCAGCTCAGGAGATTCAAACTGTAGTCTTTTTGCTTAAACGGAAGGAAGATCGGATGTAGAAAATGGGGCTTTTTAATTTTTTCTTTGGTATGACAAACGCGTGTTTAAACTTTCAGCAATTCCATTCCCAGCCAACCCAGCCAAAGAATAGCTCCCGAGAAAGAAGGCATCCTATATTTGTGGCCTTAGATCAAGGATTGAATGTGAGCGTGGAGGCGAACATTCAACCCGAAGTGATAGAGTCACAAATATAGGATGCCTTCTTTCTTCGGGAGCGTCTGTCTTACCTGCGGCAAATCCTATTCAGCTACAATCTTAATGAATTTCTTCTTTCCTCTCTTTAAGACTTTTCCTTCGCCTTTAAAGTCATCAAGTGTATAAGCAGCCTTAAAGTCCGTTACCTTTTCGCCATCCAATGTTACACCACCCTGTGTTACATTACGTCTTGCTTCAGAACGTGTTCCTGCTAAACCGGATTTTACAAGAAGTGCAAGGATATCTACTGTGCCATCTCTTAAGTCTTCTTCTGTAACTGCACATGCTGGCATATTTGCTGTGTCTCCGCCGTTGCTGAATAATGCTCTGGCGGCATCCTGTGCTTTCTGTGCTTCTTCTTCGCCGTGAACTAATTTTGTAAGTTCAAACGCAAGAATTTCTTTTGCTTCATTTAATTTGCTACCTTCCCAGCTATCCATTGCATCAATTTCTTCTAACGGAAGGAAGGTCAACATACGGATACACTTCATAACATCTGCATCTGCAACATTTCTCCAGTACTGATAGAAGTCAAACGGAGAAGTCTTATTCGGATCTAACCATACAGCACCGGACTGTGTTTTACCCATTTTCTTTCCTTCGGAATTTAAAAGAAGGGTAATTGTCATAGCGTAAGCATCGGCATCTGGTCCTAATTTACGACGGATCAATTCTGTACCGCCAAGCATATTACTCCACTGGTCATTACCACCAAACTGCATATTACAGCCGTATTTCTGGTATAACTCATAGAAGTCATAGCTCTGCATGATCATGTAGTTAAACTCTAAGAAAGATAAACCTTTTTCCATTCTCTGTTTGTAGCATTCTGCACGAAGCATGTTATTTACTGAGAAGCATGGGCCTACTTCACGAAGTAATTCTACATAGTTTAAGTCTAAGAGCCAATCTGCGTTATTAACGAGCATAGCTTTTCCATCAGAGAAATCAATAAAACGGCTCATCTGCTTTTTGAAGCACTCTACGTTATGGTTGATTGTCTCTTTTGTCATCATCTGACGCATATCTGTACGTCCGGATGGATCACCGATCATGGCAGTACCACCACCGATTAAGGCGATTGGCTTATTTCCTGCCATCTGCAGACGTTTCATCAGGCAAAGTGCCATGAAATGTCCTACATGAAGGCTGTCTGCTGTTGGGTCAAATCCAATATAGAATACAGCCTTTCCGTTATTGACAAGTTCCTTAATTTCTTCTTCATCTGTTACCTGTGCAATCAATCCTCTTGCAACCAGTTCGTCATATACTGTCATAAAATCCTCCTAAATAAAATAAAAAAATCCCGTCCTAATAAAAGGACGAGATATAACTTCGTGGTACCACCTTTTTTCGCAGAGTAGATGCTCTGCCTCAAATGAGCGTCAAACAACGCCTCTGCGGATAACGGCCGCCGCTCCGTCACAGCCTACTAAAAACAAATCTTACCTGTTCCATCACATTCAGCAATTTCTAAAATCTACTCACGCTTAACATGATAAATATCTGTCTCATTCGGTGTGCGACTCAGGAATGTATTCACTTGCTATCTGGCACATGACCTCCCACCAGCCGGTCACTCTCTGGAATGCATGAATAAAAGCTACTTGTTTCCGTCTTCGTCTTTCTCATTTTTGAAATTCATATTGAAATTCACATAAAAATGATGCTCCTATACTGTAAATTCTATATTATTACAAATATAAGTGATACAGAGCATCCGTCCTGTGCGGACAAACATCATGTTTCTTATTGTAGTAAAACCTGAAAATTTTGTCAAGTAGGATTTTTGATTTATTCTGTTCCTGTTCGTTTCTGTTTTCGTTTGGATATATCGCATATACCAAAGCTTTATTTGCCATTGTGCCTGCTTCGTTATTCAATGAATAACTATGAATACTCACTCATTCTTACTTTCTCATTCAGCGAATCAAAATATAACCGCCCGTATTCCTTTTTCTGCTAAAATATAAATGCGTATCCCCCACATTTTTCTGTGGAAACATATAGGAAATAAGTTCTGGCAGCTTAGCCCGTTTTAATCTTTGCTGTTCTCCTGCCCAGTCTCTTGTTGCAGAATCAGTAAAGACTATCTGCCCCTCTTCATCCACACCTAACAGAATCATCGTATGATAGGATCCCGCATATTTTTTATCAAAAAAGTGAACGATTCTTTTTCCTTTTCTACGCATTCGGCTTGTTTCTATAATGACGGGCTTTCCCTTATATAAATGCTCCATCATCTGTTTTTCGGCAGCTTTATCCTCAAAATCTCCTATATATTCGCAAGAAACACCCTCTTCTTGCAAAATAAGAGAAATTCCATAAAGAGAAACCGGCATCTGCCTTGCCATCACTTTCCCATAATTCTCCGTATATACTTCTTCGGGGAAATGCTTTCTCTCCACCTCAGAAATTGTTCCATTTGGTTTCAAATCTGCATACTTTTCCACAAAAGCCGCCAATGCTGTTGTCAAAGAACAGCAGGCACACCCATGCCTGGTCATGTATTCGCTGTAATCACCATAAATTCCCGCTTTCTGTTGAAAAACAGGATATATTCTTTGTGAATCACCGTCAGTAATTACTACATTAAGTGTTTTTTCGTTCAAACCATCTTGAGGAAGCATGGGGGAAAGGAACTTTCTTCCCTCTTTATCACTCACAAAATTTAAATGTATACAATTCATAAAAGTCCTTTCTATTCTGGGTTGCGTAACAAGGGAGACGCCACCAGAAAGAGAAGATACCTTATATTTGTGACTCTATCACTGCGGGGTGAATGTTCGCTTCCCATGCTCACATTCAATCATCACTCTAATGCCACAAATATAAGGTATCTTCTCTCTGGAAGCTGTTTTTTGCTGTAGAAGTAAAATCAGAATTCATATTGTAGGATTTGGATATCATTTATAAGATTATAGCTTTCCATGAAATGAAATATTAAGGATTGACACGCAAACTATTATTATAATATCACAGCAATTTTACAACAACAAGCCAGAGTTCCTATTTCTTCTGTCCCCATCCTCAATTTTTTCAACTGATTTGTAGGATTGAAATACACAGCCGCTGTAAAACACTTTCTACCGGATTGCACAAAGAATATGAGAAAAAGAACCCCTAAAAAATTTATTGAATTTTGTGACTTTGTGCTGCGGAATTTTGACCATAGAAACTTCGCATTCGTTTCTGCTGCCTTAGCAGGTCGAAAAAAGCTCCAGTGGAGGTTTTGAGAGCAAGTTTCTGCTTTACTGGGCAAAATGGAGCGTTTAGCACAACGAAACAAAATCAATAAATTTTTTAGGGGCTCTTCTCAACAATCTTCTGGCAATCCGGCTACAGATTTCTTTACAGTGGCGTCTCCCTTGCCTGCGGCAAATTAGAACTTAAATACCGCTACCCCATATGCCGGCAATTTATATCTAAAGGAATACTTTCTTCCATCACACTCTTTCTTCGCTGGTTTATATTCTTTTGGTCTTCTCTTACCAGTTCCGCCGAACTTTTTATCATCACTGCTGAGTACAAGTGTGTGCTTTCTTCGGCAAGTTGTTCCGACACGGTAATCTGGACGTTCTACTGGTGTGAAGTTGATGATGAAGAGCATATTGCTCTTTCCGCTTTCGGAATGTCTTACGAAAGAGAATATACTTCTATCACCGTCATCGGCATTGATCCATTCGAAGCCTTCTGGATAGCAGTCGTATTCGTAGAGACATTTATTATTTTTATAAAGATGAAGTAATTCTTTTACAAATGCCTGCAAATGGCGGTTCGGCTCTTTATCTAAGAGGAACCAGTCAAGTTCTCTCTTTTCACTCCACTCTCTATGCTGTCCAAAATCCTGTCCCATGAAGAGAAGCTTCTTGCCTGGATGTCCTGTCATGAACGCATAACCTGCCATAAGATTTTTGAATTTATCCTCGTAGCTGCCTGGCATTTTCTCTATCATAGAGCATTTCAGATGAACGACTTCATCGTGAGAAAGGACGAGCATATAGTTTTCGGAGTATGCATAAACCATTGCGAAGTTCATCTTTGTATGGTTATATTTTCTAAAGTAAGGATCAAGCTTCATGTACTCTAAGAAATCGTGCATCCAGCCCATGTTCCACTTAAGGCTGAAGTCTAATCCGCCGTATTCTGCTTTATCCGTTACTTTTGGCCATGCGGTAGATTCTTCTGCGATCATAACGATTCCTGGATTTCTCTTCTTTACGATTGTATTCAGGTGCTTGAAGAATTCAATTGCCTCAAGGTTCTCGTTACCGCCGTAAATGTTTGGAACCCACTGTCCGTCTTCACGTCCGTAGTCAAGATATAACATAGAAGCAACCGCATCTACACGAAGTCCGTCTACATGATAATGTTCTAACCAGAAAAGCGCGTTACAGATAAGGAAATTCTGCACTTCTGTCTTGCCGTAATCAAATACCTTTGTTCCCCAGTCTGGATGTTCTCCTTTTCTTGGATCTGCGTATTCATAGAGGCAGGTTCCGTCAAACTCTGCTAATCCGAAAGCATCTCTTGGGAAATGTGCTGGCACCCAGTCAAGGATAACACCGATATTATGTTCATGCATATAGTCCATGAAATACTGAAAGTCTTCTGGTGAACCATGACGGGATGTTGGAGCAAAATAATTTGTTACCTGATATCCCCAGGAACCATCAAATGGATGCTCTGCAATACCCATCAGTTCCACATGAGTATATCCCATATCTTTCACATAAGCTGCCAGCTCATGTGCAATCTCTCTGTAATTATAGAATCCATCCTCATCTTCTTCTGTCTGTTCATGCTTTTTCCAGGAACCCGGATGTACTTCATATACAAACATTGGATTCTTTTTATCATCAAATTTTTCTCTCTTCTTCATCCATCGGCTGTCATGCCACTTAAAATCAGAAATGTCTGCCACAACAGAAGCATTGTTCGGACGGAGTTCTGCCTGAAATCCATAAGGGTCTGCTTTTAATGTTTTTTTGCCATCCTGTGCAGTAACACAATATTTATAAATATCTCCCACTTTTATCCCTGTAAGAAATATCTGATAAATTCCAAGTGGTTCTAAACGTTCCATCGGTGTCGCATTCTCATCCCATTCATTAAAATCACCAACAATGGAAACCGCTGCCGCATTCGGTGCCCACACAGCAAAATATACTCCCTCTTCCCCATCAACTGTCATAGGATGCGCGCCAAGTTTATTATATAAGTCATAATGTGTCCCCTGACCAAATAAATACTGGTCAAATTCTGTAATAAATCTGGTATCTGGCATAAACAGAGTCCTCCCGCTTTCATAATCATTCATAAAATATTTTTGTTTATTATATCATAAACTGGTAATTTTTTCATCATTTTGTTTGAATTAAATAGTAGTTGTGGGTATCTGTAAGATTCATAAAATCTAATCTGCAGGCTTTAAAGGAAACAGAACCCAAGAAATAACATAGTCCATATTTGTGGCCTCGAAGCAAGGTTTAGATGCGAGCGCATAAAGCGAGCATTTAAACCTCCGCGACTAAAGTCACAAATATGGACTATGTTATTTCTTGGGTTCGTCTGTTTTATCTAACCCTGCAATTAGCATTCACCATGTTTACAGATTGTTTTAATCCATCCCTCTGGTGCTTCAATATGTCCCATCTGGATTCCTGTAAGTGTATCATATAACTTCTTAGTTACAGGCCCCATCTCTTCCATTCCGCTTGGGAAGCAGATTTCTTTACCGTGGTCGACAATCTTTCCAACTGGGGAGATTACGGCTGCTGTTCCGCAAAGACCACATTCTGCGAAGTCTTTTACTTCATCGAAACGTACTTCTCTGTGTTCTACTTCCATTCCAAGATAATGTTCTGCAATGTACATCAAAGAACGACGTGTAATAGATGGAAGGATACTGTCTGACTTAGGAGTTACAAACTTGCCATCTTTTGTAATGAATATGAAGTTTGCTCCACCTGTCTCTTCAACCTTTGTTCTTGTCGCAGGGTCAAGATACATATTCTCATCATAACCCTGGTTATGTGCATCTACGATAGCATGTAAGCTCATAGCGTAGTTAAGTCCTGCTTTGATATGTCCTGTTCCGTTAGGTGCTGCACGGTCAAAGTCTGAAACTCTGATTGTGATAGGTTTTGCGCCACCTTTGAAGTATGGTCCTACAGGTGTTACGAAGATACGGAACTGATATTCATCTGCTGGTTTTACACCGATAACAGGATTGGAACCAAACATATATGGACGGATATATAAAGTAGCTCCTGAACCATAAGGTGCTACATAGCCTGCGTTAGCTTTTACTGTCTCTACAACAGCTTCAACAAACTTATCTTCAGGGAATACTGGCATTTCCAGTCTTCTACAGGAATCTGCCATACGGGCTGCGTTTAAGTCAGGACGGAAACAAACGATATCTCCGTTCTCTGTTGTGTATGCCTTTAAACCTTCAAAACATGTCTGTGCATACTGAAATACACCGGCACACTCGTTCAGAGTAATTGTAGCATCTTCTGTAAGAGTGCCTTCATCCCATGCACCATCTTTGAAATTAGCTACAAATCTTTTCTCTGTCTGCTGATAGCTAAAGCCTAGCTCGCCCCAGTTAATATTTTTCTTTTCCATTACGAAAACTTCCCTTCTAAATATGAAATAAATCTTACAGAAAACTTCATTTCATCTTGTTATAAATTTTGGAGTTATTATACCACATCATTTTTTAATTTTCCACGAAATTACAAAAAGAAATGTAAGAAAATTATGTTATTTCTGTTATTTCATGATTTTGCACAAAAAAGTGGCTTTTTCCTCTTTATTTCTCCGCATTTTTTCACCTTTTCCTATCGAAATATCTTGCAAAGAAAAAGTGTAAAAAAGAATGAAAACTACATTGAGGCTTCATATTAACAAATACATATTAATGATTCAAGAATGCCCCGGCATTATGGATTCGAATTTACGAGGATATAGCCACCACCGCTGGAACTTCCAAAATAACAGTTCGCAGACTTCGCGCCGGATACTGAACATGCAAACATGTGCTTTATGAGATTAGATACGGATTCGTACTTCACTCTCTGCTTACTACCAAATCCTGTCCTATTTGCTGAATCTGCAATGATTGCTTTCCCCGTATCCGTTAAGCCAAGAAGTACCATCGTGTGATAGCTGTTCGCCCATTTACCTTTTTTGGCTTCTATGACAACCGGATTACCTGTTTTTAAATGGCTGATAATCTGCTGACATGCCTCGGCATCGCTAAATCGTCTTACATATTCTGTCTGGATACCGTTATTATTTAAAATCTTATTAATACCGTAAAGAGATACGGGCATCTGATCTTTTAATTCTTTTTTATAATTTTTCTTCCAGATTTTTTTCCCAAATGCTTTATATTCTAAACCATTCTTATCCGTAACCCGTTTCGGTGTAATATTCTTTCTAAAACCAGTCAATACTGTTGCTGCTGCACACGCCGCGCATCCATGATATGGCATATAGTTTTTGAAACTGCTGGCATTTATTGATGCTGACTGCCTGTATACCGTATAATGACGTACATTTGGATAACTGTTTACTGTCACAGTAAATCGGTCCTGATTACTGCTTGTTGGAAGTGTACTCATATTTGTAATAATGTTATCCGGGCTTACTACAGTTAATTTACAGCTAAGAACCGCTTTTCCACTCTTACAGGTAAGCACAGAAGTTCCTGAAACCGGTAATGTTGTAATATTTCCATTAGAATCTACTTCTGCAACTGACGGATTTGAAGATGTCCATGCTAAAACATCTCCGGCATGTTTTATAGAAAGATGATAGGAACTTTCTGCTTTTAGGCGAAGCGTACTATGCTCTAAAGAAGCTACATATACTTTACATTTTAACTTTCTTCCATTTGTGCGGCACACAATTGTTGTGACTCCGCTTTTTTTAGCCTTAATCACACCGTTCTTACTGACCTTTGCAATCTTTTTATTCTTGCTTGTCCAGGTAGTTCGGTATCCATTCTTCACCTTTAACTGAAATTTATCTCCTTTTGCCAGAGTAATCTTTGTCGTATTCAGTCCGACAACCCGTACTTTACAATGAAGTTTCTGAGACCCCACCCTCGCTGTGATCGTTGATGTACCGCCCTTTAAAGCCGTAAGCTTTCCATTCTCTACCGAGACAACTCTGGGCCGGCTACTCGTCCATACTACTTTACGGCCTCTTCTTCCATAAATCCTAAGTTTCTCTGTCTTTCCTGGAACAACCTTAAGAGAGGTACTGCTAAGTCGTGTTCTTGAAGCTGCCTCTGCATTTCTGCCTTCCTGTGGCATGAAAAGAAATCCCAGTGCAAAAATAAGACAAAGTGCAAAAACTATATTTTTCTTCATAAAAATAATTCTATCCTCCCTGCCATTCATTCTTATTTACAAATGAACTTTTTCATTTCCCTGATCCACATCCGGGCAAGCGTATGCATTCCTGCTTTATTCGGATGCACTCCATCCACTGTTTCATATTCTTCCTGAACATTTGCAAGATCCGCAATATATACCTGTGCTTTTTTGGCATTCTCTCTGATAATATCAGAATACACTCTCTTAGAAATCGTGCTGTCAATATTAAAAAATGTCTCCCCCTGCGGCTGTTTTCCTTCTGGAAGTGTCGCACAATAGATATCCGCATGTGGATATTGCTCCTTTATTCTGTGAAGCATCGTTCGATACGCTTCCTCAAATTCTTCTGGAAGGACACAAAATCCCCAGTCATTACAACCTGCGCTGATAAGAATAATATCCGGTATACCATTAGCGCCCAGCTTATCTATGCGCTCATAAGACATCGCCGATGTTGATAAATTACCAGATACCATACTTCCAGCCAGTGAATGATTCGTTCCAAGCTCTCCATCTAAAGCCTTTATTACCTGCATCCACCATGTATCCTCCACAGATTTTACTCCTGTCTCCCACTGTACATACGAATCATAAAAGACAGCTTCTTCTGGTGTATAACCTGCAAAGGTACTGATAGAATCTCCCAGAATGGATATTCTTCTCTTCTCCATAAATGTACCCCCGTATTACGTCCCTTCTACTTTCACAAAGTCTTTAACCCTGTAAAAATTATTTCTTAGCATCAAATGCAACACCGACAATTCTTGGACCTGCATTCGCTGCAACTTCTGCACCAATCTGGAAATAACCTGTCGGGCCATATCCAAGCTTCTCTGTCATCTTTGCTGCCATCTCTTCTTTTATCTTCTCATCATTACCATATTCAATCTGATACTCGGAACCTGGCTCCATATCTGCAATTGCCATATCGCAAATCTTGGATACGACCTTCTTCTCTCCTCTGCATTTACCAGCAGTAGTAATCTCGTGATCCCAGATTTTCATGATTGGCTTAATACCAATCTTGTCACCGATAAAAGCAGCAGCACTCGGAATACGTCCGGACTTTCCAGCATATTTGAGATTGTAAATTCCAAAATAAATGCGGCGGCGTGCAATGCTTTCTTCCAGATAAGCGTTAATCTCTTCTACGGACCTGCCTTCCTGGGCCATCTTTGCTGCCATTACTGCAGGCTGTCCGTAACCAGCACTGTAACTTCCACCGTCATGACTGTAAATGTGAATCTTTCCTTCACATTCTGGGTGTTCCTCGATAAGCATATCCATCGCCATTAAAGAGTTATTATATGTTGCAGAACCCTTTCCATTAATCAAAATAAAAATAAGATCTGTACAGCCTTTCTGATAGTAATCATAATATAATTCCATAAACTGGAATGCTGTGATCTGTGATGTCATAGGAAGGCTCTCGCTTGCCTCCATTAACTCATAACATCCCTCATTATCAAAATCTACACGGCTTGTATAAGTCTTATCTCCTATCACAATGGAATAAGAAATAACATCTAAATTGTATTTCTGTTCCATCTCTTTTGAAATGTCACTTGCGGAGTCTGTGATAATCTGTATTTTACTCATAAAAAATCTTCCAATCCTCTCAATAAATAGTTCTATTTTTAATTGATTCTTAACAGATTTATTATAAACAAGCTTCAGAATCCTGTCAACTTATGCAGCCTTTTCCTGCTGTATCTATCAAGTTACTGGAGCGTTTTTCAAGCACGCTCTAGAACATCATATCACTGAAATATGCTGCAAATATGTTCCTTGTAAAAATCATTTTCTGACAAAATGCAAATAATCCCACAAGACTTGCTTTCACTTATCCTGTGAGATTATTATGTAGATTACTTTTTCAAGAATGCTTTCTGCAAATTATGACCCGCAAATGCAGGAATGATTTTTCAAACACATTCGAATCCAAATTCTAGTTTTCCTGCTCAACACAAGCCATAGCAAGACCGGTAGCAACTGCATTACGAGGACCTTCACAACCACGGATATTACCACGGCCGGCAACGATCTCATAATCAGCTAATGCATCTGTTACAAAGTTTGGAATCTCAAAATCAAGAGCCGAACCGCCAACCATTACAACGAACTGGATATCTCTTGGATTGCCTGTAGGACTTACCTTTGATAAGGAACGAATCGCATTGGTAACAAATACTTTCTTCTTTGCTTCCATACGAACTGCTTTAACCTTTTCTAAAGATTCCACACCGTCTAACGGTACAAGCTCATCATTCTCTTTTACAAGAACAACTTTTGCAAAAATGGATGAATCTAACGGTTTATCAAAGAACTGTACAGTTCCATTCTCATGACGGATATGGAATAAACTCTCTACCTTAGCCAGTGTATACTTCTTAACATCTTCTGCGAGTTCAAAGTCATCTAAACCAAGTTCAGACTGAATTAAGAGAGAAACCATATTTCCGGCACCTGCCAGATGAATCAGCTTAACCTTACCTTCTCGGTTGATAATAGAAGCATCAGTAGAACCAGCCCCCATATCAACGATAGCTAATGGAACGCTTGTACCAGGAGTTGTCAATGCGCCCTTGATAGCCATGTCTGCTTCTACTCCGCCAACATATACAGGAACTCTTAACTTCTCAGTAAGCACCTGTGCGATCATCTCCATCTGAAGGCGGTCAGACTTAACCATTGCAGCGATTCCAACCGCATTCTCTAATGCAAATTCATCAGCAATACCACCGACAACCTTCTGTGGATTAAAAGTATCTACTGCAAGTAAATCCTGAATCTTAATATCCTGTGGACTCTTATTCGTAAGACCAGCCATAACACGGCGAACCTTATTCAACATGTTACCAACATTCGTGCCTGTCTCACCCTGAATATCCTCAATCTCCTGAATAGAAGAAATGGCTTCCATAATCTTATCTGCACCTTCGTCAACGTCAACATCAACTTCCTTTTTAAGACCGATGATATTGATTGTTCCCGCTTTGATGCTTCTTTCCTGTACATCACCTGTAGGTGTTTTAATCACTACTCCGGAACGTGCACCAATCAAAGAACGCGCAATCGGTACCACGCGCTTTGTCTCTTCAGAACTCAAATCAAACACTGTTGCGATTCCATATGGATTAGAAAGAGTTGATAATACAGTTCCCTGCTCTGCTACTTCAATCGCACAGGTCATTCCCAAAGGAACTTTTTCAATCATGGCAACTTCATCAATAATTGGAATCTTTTTATCAAGACGATTGTTCAGTAAAACACCATCATCTGCCTGCACGATTGCACCTGTAATATGTATATTCTCCTTTGCCTGATTCATAAGAGCTGCTGCCTGCGCAAATCTAACTTTATTTGGAACAATTACGATAACATCCTTTGCCTCACGAATCTTAGAAAGCTCTGTTACAAGGACAGAAGTTCCAACTCCGATTCCTGTTCCTCCCGGTGTACTTGGATTATGACCAATTACTGTTGACTCTGTAATAACAGTCTCAGAAATCGTCTCCATCGCTACATCACCGATAACTGGCGCAGCCTCATTAATACGAATCTCTGCCAAATCACTGTAATCCATGCCTGCCTTCTCAAGAGCATTCTTTAAAGACATGAAAACCCCGCTGATATTCTGCAAAGTTCCTTTGATTCCGGTTGTAGGTCCAATACCACTGGTCAAAAACTCAATGTCCTGCCCGTCAATCTTTGCAAGAGCGACTTCTGTGGTAGCGTTACCTATATCTACACCCGCTACATACTTCATATCTCCCATCCTTTCTTCCACCCAAATCATCTCTGGATTACCGGATATATTCCTCAGGCGGTCTTTTTATAATTCAGCTATCGTGCACTTGTAAAATCACACAATATTATGTATAAATTATATCACTGGCCAAAAAGAGGGTCAAACACAACCATTACGACTTTCTTGATATTATTATGTAATATTTACAACAATTTATGATATTCCAACTTTCTATTGGTAATATTTTGCTTACTTCTTTCTTTTCTTGACATTTGACTTATAAGCGATTAAGATTTAGTGTGTAAGTTTATTAAATAAAAATACAGGAGGAATCATGAAAAAATTTATAAGACAACTTACTATCTTTTCCCTCATATTTATTATGACTTTTGGCGTAGGTTTTTCCTCACAAAAGGGAATAAATGTGCAGGCAGCAACAACACAGACTACAACCACAAATGATGGAAAGCTCCGTAAGAACGGCGTTTTATTTACCGGTATCTCAGATAATAAGTATTATAAACGTGGTGTTTTCACCAAATATACTGGATGGAAAAACTGGAAGGGTAACCGCTACTACTTGAAAAAAGGAAAGGCTGTTACTGGCTGGAAATATCTCCGCGACTACAGCGGCAGCAGAACAAAATACAAATATTATTTTAAGAAAAATGGCCGGCTTTCCAAAGATCTTTTCAAAACATTTGGTTCCAGCTACAAAAAGAAAAGAATGAAACTCGAATTAAATCTGGTAACTCACAATATCACTTTCCTTCTCTACGATGGAAAAACAAACAAATATGACATTCCAGCCAAAACTGTTGTATGTTCTACCGCAAGAGACGGCCGCAGTACTTATGTTGGAAACCACTATCTTTCCAAAGGAACTGCCCGCTCCTGGTTCATTTACAAAAAAAGCAACCCTTGGCATTACTACCAGTGGGGAGTATTCGTAAAGGGAACACGCAGCTGGATTCATTCCGAGATGTACCGCGGCACAAGCAACAAGAAACTTATCGCAAGTACTTATAACGGACTTGGAACAAACCAGACCACTGCATGTATCCGCGTACAGGCAGGTAATGCAAGGCTTATTTATGACATTGCAAAAACAAACCGCTATAGTATCCCTATCCGCATTTACCGTTCTTCTAATAAGGGACCATTCGGAAAGATTACTTTAAACGATACTACTGGAAAAATTCCTGGCAACCAGAATTACGATCCAACAGATCCGGCTTTTAAAAACAAGAGGTAATTCTGGGGAGTCTAAAACAGACGCTCAATAGAAAACAGCTACTGCCTATTTGTGACTTTAGCCGCTGCAAGTAGAAGACTTCTATGAAAAGTTCCGTATTAAATTATTGATTTTGACTCAGTTGTACAAAACACAAAGGTGTCAAAATCAATAATTTAATACGGAACTTTTCTAACATTATGTATACTCTCGCAGCTCCCCGGTCACAAATAGACAGTAGCTGTTTTCTATTGAGCTGTTTTTTTGATAAAACCAGAAGTAATCTATATTCTGAACTTTTGTTTTTATAAGATTTATAAGAATTGAAGTTTCTCCAGTTGGTTGTGATGAAATCCTTCTGTTCGTCTGTTTATCTATCCCCCTGCAAATTAGCCAGCATCCCCGGTATTAACACACATGCCGGATAGATGTAGCGGAGATTATCATTTCGCGGTGATAACAGGCACACGCATACGATTAAGAATACTGGCAGGAATGCTGCCATGTCAAAGTATTTTCTTTTTATCCATAAGGCAAAGAATGCGATAAGGATAAGCCATGTAATAACTCCCGGGTTATATAACCAGTTAATGATTGGAATTTTGTAGGATATTCCCATTAAGAACTTCATCCTCTCCCGTATTGGTGACAAGATTTTAGGTTCTTTAAAATCTACTTTGTCACAAAAAGATTCTGGAATCATTTCCTGTGCCCATTTTCTATTGGAACGGTAAAAACGGACGGTACTAAGACCCAGATACAATCCGCCACGGCTATTAAACAGTGGAGCATAATAGCCGTAAGTGTTAGCGAAGAATGCCTGGAAGTATTCATCTGGATGTTTTAGTCCCATCTGAAGCCAGACTTTAAAATAGTTCTTTAAATCCGTTGATGTAGCTTCACTTTTATAAGTACCTTTTACCGGATCGGATAAAGCTGGCTGGTATTTTTTGGCTAATTTTTTATAGGCAAGAACTTTTTTAATAGCGGCTTCTTCTTCCCCGGTCACCTCGTCCCCATGATACTTTACATATCTGGCTGTCTGCTGAAAACAAACAGATAAGGCTTCCTGCTTTCCTACTGTAGAAACACGGGCCGCTTTAAAAAGCAGTCCTGTATAGGCAAACTGGAAAATAAATATCGGAACAAACATTGTCACTAATATTTTTATTCTGTATTTTTTCAGACAGATCACACAGAAAACTAAAGTAACTAAGGCAATATAGATTCCCTGATTCTTTGATGCCGACATGAGAAAAACAATTACCGCAAAAAAGATGTCAAACTTTATATTCTTTAGAACATCTCCCTGTGTTTTAAAAATCCAGAGGATTCCCACCATAAACCACAGGAAAAACAGAGCAAAAAAACTGTCTCCGCCTACCATAATTGCATACAGAGGAAATACAGGGAATAGCGCATAAGCTCCTAAAGCAGCTTTCAAAATTCTGTGATTTGCCCCAAACTTATATAAAGTCGTAATGATCGCGCTAATACCGCCAATATAGGCTGTCATCTGAAGAAATGTATACATTCCATATCCCAGCGCCTTATTATTTATTTTTATACCAAATTTAATAAAAAGCCCTACGAGCTGCGTATGTAAAAATGGATGATCGTTACTGTAAAATACATTTACTCCGTCAGAGGTAAGCTGGTGCTGAAGCATTGTAGGATAATGAAAAAGCTGTAATACCTGCATCAAAAAATCACCATGGATTGTCGCAGGCCACATACTGATATAATAGGGCAGCCATAAAACAAACAGTACCAGTACACAAGTAAGAAATACTCTCTTTAAGCTATGCTCTGTCTGATTATCCGTCTCAGATATCCGAAGAATGACACGACATAGCAAAAGCAATATTCCAAATAAAATGATTGCATTTCCAAGTATATAGAATGCATTTAACAGCATGACATATTTATTCCGCAGAAAATAGTCCCAGGATTCTCTATGAGAAAATACGGTTCCTATCCACATGCAGAATCCATAAAGAATTGATAATATTGCGGCACTGATTACTTCTCTTACTGTATATTTATAAGAAAATACAATCAAAAACAGAATAAATAGTCCTGCTGCCATTAGCTGATAAAAAATCCCATTCCCCTCTTTATTTGTAATACTGACTCTGAATACTGCAATAAGCTGTGTCAGGAATGACTTGTACTCTATATGTTTGGTTATCTTATCTGCATTGGTATGTAAGATAGATATGTTCGCACCTACAACGCCTAGTAGCGCAATAATTGCTGCATAGAGAATATATCTCTTCTTTTTTAACTCAATATGTATCTTCATACTTTATTCTTCTGCACGCCTTTTTCATTTTACGCTTTCCCCTTCTTTTACACCTTTACCCTCTGCCTTTTATCCTCTGGTAGTGTTCTTGCTATTCTATGCTTTTTTCTGCTTCCTGCTCTTCTTCTTTTTGACACTTCTTTTGTGTCTTCTATTGCATTTGCTTGTTCCTCCCGCAAATTTCCAAAGGCGGCAGCAAGAAGTGCCGGAACCATACAGCAGGCCGGATATAAGTACCGCAGATTTCCATTCTTCGGCGATAGCAGGCAGACTCCAAAGATTAAAAATACAGGTAAAAATTCAAGTATAGATGTGTATCTCCTCTTTGTCCAAAGTGCAAAGAATCCAATAAGCATCATCCATGTTATTACACCTGGATTTGTAAACCAGCTGACAACAGGAAAACGACGCACTGTATCCATTGCAAGCACGCCCTTTTCACGGACTGATTTCAAATTTTCTGGCACATGTACCTGAAGCTTTCTTATCAGTTTCTGAATTGCTTCACTTTTCTGCACCCACGGACGCTTTCTAATGTAGAAATCCATAATCTCCGGCTTAAGATACAATCCTCTTTTATTACGGAATTCCATATAATAATACTGATAGGTATTCGCTATGAAAGACTGAATATACTCTCCCGGATGCTTCAATCCCATCGAAAGCCACACTTTAAAATAATTTTTTAAATCTTCTGAAGTGGATTCTGTTTTAAAAGTCTTTTTCACCGGGTCTGAAAGATTCGGATCATATAAATTTCCAATATCCTTATAATTTAAGACTTTTTTAATTGCCTCTTCTTCTTCCTGTGTAACCTCATCTCCATGATATTTTACATATCGAGCTGTCTGTTGGAAACAAACTGATAATGCTTCCTGTTTTCCTACACTGGCAATCTTCGCCACTTTAAAAAATGCTCCACAATATCCAAACTGGAAAAGAATAATTGGTACAACCATGCATACCGCAATTCTTGCCCGGTATTTACTAAAGTAAATGATGCAAAACAGGAACATTGCCGCTGCGACATACACTCCCTGGTTCTTAGAAGCTGACATAAGAAAAATTTCTAAAATCATTGCCAGTATGAATTTATTATTCTTCAAGACAGCTCCCTTTGTTCCAAAAATCCATAAAATTTCCAGCATATAATACAAGAAAAATACTGAGAAGAATGAATCCCCGCCTATCAAAAGAGAATATAACGGAAATACTGGAATAACCGCATACAAAACCAGACTTATTTTTAATAATGTATGATTTACTTCAAAACGGTATAATGTTGCTATAATACTGCTAAATGCTACTATAAAAGCAATCATTTGTATAAATGTATAGATAGAATATCCTACATTTACATTGTGAATCTTAAATCCAAACTCAATGCATAATCCAACTAACTTTGTCTGGAAATATGGATGGTCATTACTGTATAAAATATTCACTCCATCCGTTATATCATGTCCCTGAAATCTGGTCGGCACATGAAAATACTGTAACATCTGTGTCGGAAGATCTGTGTGCTGGAATCCTGGCCAGAATACGATATAATACGGCAGCCAGCAAACAAGTAAAACTGCAGCACACATAAAAAATACTTTCCTTGTATTGCGAACCGTTTTGTCTTTTGTCTTGGCTTTCGTTTTTACTTCTGCTTTTTGTTCTGCTTTGTTTCCAGATGCAGCCACAATTTTTCCAATGATGAGCAATGCGCCAAACATCAGTAATGTATACGCCAAAATATACCAAATATCTAAAATCTTCACATATTTATTCCGAAGAAAATAATTCCACGACTCTTTGTTAGAAAATACTGTGCCAAACCACATACAAAATCCAAATATAATAGAAACAACGGCGGAACTTACTATTTCCCGAACACAAAAACGATAAGAAAATATAATAAGAAACATCAGGGTAATCCCGACAGCTACTAACTGATAAAATAGTCTTACATCGTTCTTCCCTGATATACTTGTTCTGAATACAGCCATAAAGTTATTCCATGTAGAACTATATTCAAACTTTTTTAAAAGCTTATCCGCATTCGTATTCATTAAAGAAATATTCATCCCCACCGTAGAAAAAATTGCAATTATAATCGCATAAATAATATAGCGGTTTTTCTTTGGCTTTATAAGAATATCCATACTTTACTCCCAATTCTTTAAAAATGCTCTCCCGCAATCTTTTTGCAAAATCAAGTGCGTAAAAGACTCCGGGAGAACACCTTATTTTTTATTCTGCTTCTTTAGCCTCTTTTAATAATTCTTCTTTTTTATTTCTCGCCTGATGACGGGTCATCTCAAAGTCCTGTCTGTTCTTCCAGGTAATTGTCTTAAGAATCGCCCCGGAGAATAAAGAAACAATCGCTGTCAGAATCACAAAGCAGCATACGATAAGCGTAGGAAAACGTTTCACTAAACCTGTTGCAAAATAATCCTTAAACACAGGTATGGAAAATCCACCGCCTAAAACTGCTAATACTCCTGCGATAGAACCAAAATACTTCATCGGCTGATAAGTACGGAATAAACGTGCAATCGTTCTAAGAACTTTAAAACCATCAGAATATGTATTTAACTTACTCTCACTTCCCTCAGGTCTGTCCTTATAATCAACAACGACATTCTCCACAAACATATTTTTATCTGCCGCATGGATACTCATCTCTGTCTCAATCTCAAATCCTCTTGAGATTACAGGAAAAGTCTTTACAAACTCATAACTAAATGCTCTGTAGCCTGTCATAATGTCCTTAATATCTGTGTGGAACAGATGATTAATCGAACTTCTTACTAAAGAATTACCGAAATTGTGGAATGGACGTTTATTTTCCTGAAAATATGTAGAAGATAATCTGTCACCAACGACCATATCAACATTTCTATTTAAAACCTTGTCCACCATCTCCGGCGCATTCACAGCCGGATAAGTGTCATCGCCATCTGTCATAATATAACATTCTGCATCAATATCACGGAACATACGGCGAATTACATTCCCTTTGCCCTGCTGATATTCATATCTCACGATTGCCCCGTTACGTCTGGCAATCTCGTCTGTACCATCTGTTGAGTTATTATCGTATACATAAATCGTAGCATCCGGTAATACTTCTTTGAAATCTTTAATTACTTTTTCAATTGTCTTGCTCTCATTATAGCAAGGAATAAGAACTGCTATTTTGTCCATGTTATCCCCCTTTTTCCTGAAAATTCTACATAATTCAATTTATTATACTTCATTTACATAATACCGTCAATAAGATGTGTGATTCTGGGCTGCCGCAGGCAAAGAGACGCCCACTGGGAATAAAAATAATCCCTCTTTGTGACTTTCGTTGCGTAGTGTTGAATGCTCGTTCCTATGCGCTCGCATTTAACACTTGCTCCCAGGGCACAAAGAGGGATTATTTTATTTACTGAGGGCGTCTTAATGTCTCCTTTGCCTGCGGCAAATTAGAAGTATACCAACTCCTCTTCCGGTGGTTCTGCCGCTTCAATTCGTTTTGCATAAAGCACCGGACCTTTATCCTGATATTCTTCATTATATTCCACTTTCACTTCTGCGGTAAGAGTTACCCACATTTTATTTTTGAGGGATTTAATCGTGGAAGACTTTGCATGATTTGTGTGACAAAGATAACCGATAAACTGGATATCATCTGCACAGCAAGTCATAGCATGACGGCCTGGAACGAAAGTTCCCTTCGGCATACGCATTGCCTTAAAGATTCTTGTTTTCATTACCATAGTCTTTCCGTCATAAAGTTCCGGACGTTCCATCGCATCGATGAACCATACACCGTAGTCATCATCTTCGAGATGAATTTCATCTCCGCTGATATCAAATGGAAGTTCATCCTCTTCTTCCTCCATGTCCTCACCTGGAACCATGGAATCAAAAACGACCTGTACACGACGGTTAACAGCTTTGATACTTCTTCTGTAAGTTGCTCTTGGTGTTGCCTTAGTACAACGGTTAATGATAACAAGTTCTGCCATCTTAAACATTTCTACAGCAAGAGAACGCATATTGTTCATATACAGATCAAATGTTTCCGCATTGGCACTTACGATTGTCTGGAAAATCATAAGTGGAGTTCCCTCCATCGCCTCTACTAAATGATCAATGGTCCACATACCATTATATTCTATAATAACACGGTCTGGATAATACTGTAAAAGCTTGCTTGTCAGGAATTCTGTATTGAAATCTTCCTGCTCTTCTACATAAACAACAGTTGTATTTGTTCTCTTTAACAGTTCTTCGTCGTATTCTTCCATTCCCTCTTCACAGGCAAATAAAAGTGTTCTTTCTCCGTCGTTAAAATAATCTTCTTCCAGTGTTTCCTGAATAAAGGTTGTCTTTCCGGCTTCTAAGAATCCCATAAATAAATATACAGGAATCTCCAGCTCCTTTTTCTTACCTAACATAAATTTTCCTCCTGTGGGGTTTCAAATACACTCTCAGAATATTCTTACAAAAGCAAATGCAAGAAAGACTCCGAAAGTACATTTTCTATAAACCAAAAAGTTCTGCAAGTTTGTCCTCATTAAGTTTAGAACCGATAACACAGATTCTTCCCGTGTATTCTGCAGAGCCATAACGTACCTCGTCCTCACCTGGCACGAGGTCAAAGTGAATCCATTTACCGTTTTCATCTGGAACAATACCTTTTGCTCTTAAGATAATACCGTACTCATCGGAATCCTCTTTAGATAAGGTATCAAGAATTGCACGAATTCCTTCTTCTGTAAATTTCTTAGGAGTTTCCTTACCCCAGCTTGTAAATACTTCATCTGCATGGTGATGATGGTGATCATGTCCACAGCAGTCATGATCATGATGATGCTCATGCTCTTCATGGTCATGTTCATGATGATGCTCATGCTCTTCGTGGTCATGGTCGTGATGATGCTCATGCTCCTCATGATCGTGATGGTGATCATGACACTCTTCGCCATGTTCATGATGATGTCCACATTCAGGGCAAACCTGTGCTGCTTCCATTAACTCTTTTGCGAAGTCATTTTCCCCTTCCATTACTTCAAGAATCTGTGCTCCGCTAAGTTCTTCCCAAGGAGTTGTCACGATAGGGCATTTATCATTCAGGCTGCGAAGTAATTTTACTGCCTTCTCTAACTTATCTTCCTTTACATTCTGGGAACGGCTTAAAATTACTGCACTGGCAAATTCAATCTGGTTACGGTAGAACTCACCAAAGTTCTTGAGATACATTTTTGCTCTCTGTGCATCTGCAACAGTGATATGGCTGTTTAATACAACATTCGCCTCTGCATCTACAACCTTCTGTACCGCTTTCATAACATCAGAAAGCTTGCCAACTCCTGAAGGCTCGATGATGATGCGGTCTGGTGTATACTGCTCTAAAACATCTTTCAATGCTGTATTAAAATCACCAACTAAAGAACAGCAAATACATCCAGAATTCATCTCATTAATCTGAATACCGGATTCTTTTAAAAATCCACCGTCAATACCAATTTCGCCAAATTCATTCTCGATAAGAACAACTTTCTGTCCTTTCAGTGCCTCTTCGATAAGTTTCTTAATTAAAGTCGTTTTTCCAGCTCCAAGGAAACCAGAAATAATATCTATTTTTGTCATTGTTCCATTCCTTTCTTCATAAAAAATAAAATGAAATTCTACCATCTGCTATCTCATTGATACTTCACTTCTCGATGAAATAGTAAACTAAGTTAATCAATCTTATATTATACAGTCCTGACTTAAAAAATGCAAGTAATGTGCACTTTCTTCTGCATAAAAAAAATCTTCCGAAAGCGATCACTTCTTCGGAAGACTCTCTTACTGTTTTGGGGATTTTCAATATGTCATTTTGGGGAACTAACATATCTTGAAATAAAACAGTTATCTATATAATACGCCCCCTATCTATATTTGTCAATTTATGTCCTTGTCAAATTTTTAAGAGTTTTTCTGGTGACATTGTAACATTATATATAAAATATTATATTTGATAAAATAAATTCATTAGGAGAGACGCCTAGGAAGAGAGGCACAATATAGGCTATCTTCTTTCTTTGAAATCATCTGATCTTATGGACATTTCAGGCTGCTTATCATATATATAACTATATAAACTTAAGGAGACACCGCCATGATGGAAAATCATTCTTCCTGTTCATATAAACAGGAAAAAGAAGTGTTAAAATTAGATTCCATGCCGCTTGCTATGACCTATGTTCCATGGCAGAAATGGCAGAATATATATAAACCTGAAAATGCTCTTTGCGCCGGAACAATCTTTCAGGACCTTGACCTGCCTTTTACTGGAAGGAGGTGCCAGAAATGATGCAGAATATGCATTCTTCTCAAAACTGTAACATGAACTCCTGTCAGCATCGTTCTATGAACTGCAATTTTAATGGTAATTCCGGTTGTAATTCTAACTCTGGCTGTAACTCCGGCCGCAACTCTAATTCTGCCTGCAACAATAACCGAAACCAAAATTGTAACTGTAACATGAATCGGCAGAATTTAAAATGTTATATTGATTTTGTAAGCTTTGCTGCCTTAGACTGTGCCATGTTTCTTGATACACATCCTAAAAATGCTGAGGGTTTAGAATATTTTGAATATTATACAAACGCAAGAAAACAGGCATTAAAAGAATATAGCAGCCGCTTCTCGCCTCTGACGCTTGACACTGTACCTAAAGGTACTGACTTCTGGGCATGGGCAAATGAACCGTGGCCTTGGGAAATGGAGGGATAAGATTTATGTGGAATTATGAAAAAAGATTGGAATATCCGATTAATATAAAAAGAACCGATGCTGCTATGGCAAAAGCAATCATCAGTCAGTTTGGGGGTCCTGATGGTGAGACCGGAGCGGCAATGCGTTATCTCTCCCAACGCTTCTCCATGCCATACCGACCGGTAATGGGAGTGCTCACCGATGTAGGTATAGAAGCATCAAATAGGAATTTGCCGGGGTGAGTAGACAAACGAAGTCTGAGAATCAAATCATCTATATTTGTGATTTTCGTCGCTACGAGAAGTCATCTTCTAAGAAAGCCACATCCTTCTGGAGCCTATTCAAATCCCTCCAGCAATAAATAGAATTTTCCTCCACAGCCAAAACACAGCCCTCTGTAAGATAAATAAAGCATATTTGTGACTTTAGTCGCTGCAGGTTGAATGCTCGCGTAAAAGCGCTCGCATCCAACCTTTGCTCCGAGGCCACAAATATGCTTTATTTATCTTACAGAGGGCGTCTCTTTTGCCTGCGGCAAATTCCTATTTATTCAAACGCAATTACTGCACCATCATATTTCTCATCGATGAATTTCTTGATATCATCAGATTTGAGAACTTTTACTAAGGCTTTGATTGCATCACTGTCTTCGTTGCCTTCTTTTACTGCGATGATGTTTACATATGTTTTTGCAGCTTCAGAATCAGATGCTTCGTATGCAAGTGCATCTTTCTTTACGGAGTATCCTGCCTGAAGTGCGTAGTTACCGTTTAATACAACAAATGCTGTTTCGCCTGTTACACGAGCTACCTGTGCTGCTTCTAACTCAACGATTTTGATGTTGTGTGGGTTTTCTGCAATGTCATTTACTGTTGCTGTGAGTCCGGCACCATCTTTTAATTTGATAAGTCCGTTGTCCTGAAGAAGAAGTAATGCTCTTGCTTCGTTTGTTGTATCGTTTGGTACAGCGATTTCATCACCATCTGCGATTTCGTCAAGACTCTTCTTTGTTCCTGGGTAAATTCCAAATGGTTCGTAGTGGATGTCTCCTGCATCTACTAACTTAGTTCCTTTTTCTTTGTTGAACTGTTCCATATAAGGAACGTGCTGGAAATAGTTCGCATCGAAATCTCCGCTGTCTACAACTTCGTTTGGCTGTACATAATCATCAAATACAGTTACCTGTAAGTCGTATCCTTCTTTGGCAAGGAGTGGCTTTGCCTCTTCTAAGATTTCTGCGTGTGGTGTAGCAGAAGCAGCAACTTTGATTACCTGTGTATCTGTGCTTCCTGTTGAACTTTCTGCTTTCTTGTCTGTGCTTCCGCAGCCTGTTAAAGCTCCGATTGCAAGTACACCTGCTAATAAAAATGCTCCAAATTTTTTCATTTTTGTTTCCTCGCTTTCTCTTTTTTGATAGTGTCAAAAACTATCTCTTTTTTCTTTATTATAACTATTTAGAAAAGTTTTCAATTTATAAGCGTAAAACACTTGACAATTGAATTACTAATGTTTTCACTTAATTTTCTAAATAGCCGATAATTATAATTTATACCATTTGCAATCAGCTTCGGATAGTTTTGTAGAATTCTATCTAATTACTTTTCCATTTTTACGAAACTCTATAAGTCTATTTTAAGCTTTGCAGTGAAAAATATTCAAGAATGCCTCGGCATTCTTGCTGCGAGGTGCGCGTCATGCAATTGCATGACATACTTCTACTGCGCACCTCTGCAATCCTGCCGAAGGCTATATCAGCTGGGGGATTGACTCCCACCACTGATACCAGCTTGTTTCTCATCACCTATAGAGGTGGGAGTCATCTCCCAACTGATATACTATTTTCTCTTATCGAGCTTGGCTGCAAGGAACATACCAATGCTCTGGAAAATCTGTACGAGTATGACAAGCAGTACAACAGTTACGATCATAATACTTGTCTGATAGCGGTAATATCCGTAACGAATGGCAATATCACCAAGTCCGCCACCGCCGACACAACCTGCCATTGCAGAATATCCAAGAATGGTTCCGATTGCGATAGTTGCTCCGGTAAGTAAAGAAGTTCTTGCTTCTACTAAAAGGACTTTCATGACAATCTGCATATTACTTGCTCCCATAGAGCGGGCTGCCTCGATAACACCTGGGTCTACTTCTTTAATAGAAGATTCTACCATTCGTCCAATAAATGGAATCGCCGCAATAACAAGTGGAACAATGGTTGCAGTGGAACCATAACTCTGTCCAACAAGAAGTCTCGTAAATGGGATAAGTAAAATAAGGAGAATCAGGAAAGGAATGCTTCGCACGATATTTGCGATTACATCTAGTATCTTATATACGACTGCATTCGGTGTTAATCCTTCTTTATCCGTAATTGCCAAAAGCACACCCATCGGAAGGCCAAATACATATCCTAAAACCGTAGAAGCTACTGTCATGTAAAGTGTCGCCCACACACCGTTGATGATCATATCTGTGATTTCTTTAGTCCACATGCTCACTCACCTCCTCGATTTCTAATCCTCTGTCTAAAAGATACTGTTTCATTTCTTTATTCTTTGTACAGTCTGGAGCAAATTCAAGAACCATCTCGCCCTTTGCCACGCCGCCGACATTCTTTGTATCTGCCTTTAAAATATTTACCGGCTCGTTAAAGTTGAGAATCAGATTTGCGATAACGGGCTCAAATGCAGAGTTTTCAGAAAAGACAATCCGAATCTTTTCCCCGCTCTTAATAATTTCTTTGCCGCCTGCTGCCGTTCCTCTTTTTTCCTCTCCGTCATCACCGACATCATTCTTAAGAAGTTCTCTTGCCACAGCAGTTTTGGGATGTGTGAAAATGTCTTCCACTGTTCCCTGTTCTGCAACTTCACCACCTTTTACGATTGCTACATGAGAACAAATCTCGCGAACAACGGACATCTGATGTGTAATAATTACAATTGTGATATTGAATCGCTGATTAATGTCCTTCAACAATGCTAAAATCGAAGAAGTAGTCTGAGGATCAAGTGCACTGGTTGCCTCATCACAAAGTAAAATCTTCGGATCAGAAGCTAACGCTCTCGCAATCGCAACTCTCTGTTTCTGTCCACCAGATAACTGAGCCGGAAATGCTCCCGTTCTGTCACCGAGTCCAACGATATCTAAAAGCTCTTTCGCTCTCTTTCTTGCATCCTTCTTTGACTTACCCTGAATATACAGTGGAAAACAGACATTTTCTAAAACATTCTTCTGCATGAGCAAGTTAAAATGCTGGAAGATCATTCCGATATCTTCTCTCTGCTTTCTTAACTCTCTTGAAGTATAATCGCCTAACGACTTTCCATTAATAAGGACACGTCCCTTTGTCGGCACTTCAAGGAAATTAATACATCGTACCAGTGTACTCTTACCAGCACCGGACATACCGATAATCCCGTAAATATCACCAGATTCAATGCTTAAATTGACATTCTTAAGAGCTTCTACTGTTCCATCTTTTGTGTCAAAAGATTTATACAGATTCTCTATTACAATTTCTGACATTGCCTTCCTCCCTTTCTTGAAAATGTACTCTCTGCCTGAACATTTTGTATATCTATTCTATGTCTGACTGTTACACTTGAGCTATTAACATATTGCATTTTGCAGAAAAGAACTTAATATAAACTTTTATCAGATTTAGAGTACATTAAAACTTAATGTTAACTATTATAAGGTCATATTGAAGCATTGTAAACCTAAAGAAAAAAGCAGGTATCGCTACCTGCTTAAAACTCATCTTTAGTGCTGTGTAAATGCAATTCTTATTCAGGTGAGAATCTTTCTTATTTCTTAAATTCCCTTACCCTTTCAAAAAACTTCATCTAAAATCTATGAACACGCATTCTGATAATTATGTGCAGGCAAGCCAGTCTCCTTCTCAGAAGACATATACATCTGCGAATCTTCGCAGCTACAAGTTATGCAATTCATTGGCATGACACACATCATCATCATAATCTTGCTCCTCAATTCCCATTTTCTTACTAGGACTCATCATATATTACTCTTTTTCATTTGTCAAGAGTTTCTTTTGTAAATAGGAATTTACCGCAGTCAAAGAGACGCCCCCGAAGAGTCTAGCCCCTATATTTGTGACTTTAGTCGCGGCGGTTTGAATACTCGCTTATACACGCTCGTATCCAAACCTTGCTCCGAGGCCACAAATATAGGGGGCTAGACTCTCTTCGGGGGCTGTGCTTTGGCTGGGGAGGGAAATTCTATTTTTCCCTGTACACATGCTGCCAAAAGTGAACAAATTGGTACCGTCAGGATGACTCCCATACTTGAGGCTACTCCCTGTATGATTTCAATCCCTATATCAAACATATTAATCATTTGTAAATATTCGTAATTGTATGCATAAATAAATACAAGTGTGTTAATGGAACCGCCTGCAAAGGCAAGGATTAATGTATTTGACATGGTTCCCATCATATCTTTTCCAACACGCATTCCTGAAAAAAACAAACCTTTTACTCCTAATTCTGGATTCTGGTGGGATATTTCTTCTATTGTTGAAGAAATGGACATTGCTACATCCATGACTGCTCCTAATGATGCAATTAAAATTCCTGCAAATAAAAGCTGGCCTACGTCTATTCCCGTCTGGTCTCTTACGTAGATAAGACTCTCGATGGATGATACATTATAACCGCTGATATCTGTCATTTTACAAAACAGGAATGCAAAAAGGGCTGATATCAATACTCCGGAAATTGTTCCGATAATTGCCACAGCGGTTTTACCGGAGACTCCACCGACTAAATACATTGTCACGATTGTCGTTAACGCAACAACAAGTACTGCGGAAAGGATTGGAGAATGTCCTTTATAAATCATCGGTAAAAATAAGAACAAAATGCATATCGCGGTAAATGCCAGCCCAATCACTGATGCAAGTCCCTGTTTTCCTCCGATAATAATTAAGGTTAACAGAAAAACCGCGATAATCAGATAGACTTGCATCTCTCTGTCCACGCTATAAACCGAAGCAGAAAATGAACCATTTGCCTCACTTACTAATGCGATAACTTTGCTGTCTTTTTTGCAGTGTGCTCCGTATAAATATGCAGAAGAGCTGTCTGCCTCCATTATTTTTCCCTTCCATTTTCCAGAAGTGATTTTTAATTTTACAAGCTGCCTTCCGATGTAAATTCCGTCTTTGGTTTCGTTGTCCTGTAAGACGTTCATTACAGTAGCTTTGGCAAATGTCCGCCCTTCCGTATCATATAGGGATTCTTTTTTTATCTGATTATACCGGCATAAAAAAATGAGAAACAGGATGCCCGCTACAATCAGGCATCCCCTTCCTGCAATCTTTTTTATGTCAGTTTTCTTTAATTCTTCTGACATAAGATCTCCTGTTATTTCTTTACTGTTACTTTTTCACTGTTGCTTTTTTGATGTTACTTCTTTACAGCTACTTCTTTACAATAACTTTTTTCACTGTGCTGTAATTTCCGTAAATTTTCTTGTTACCCACCTTCTTGAAGGCACGTACTTTTACGAAATATTTCTTGCCAGCTTTTAATTTCTTTACTGTAATTACATTTTTCTTTGTTGTTATTTTCTTTGCATTTTTGAAGTTTTTCTTTGTGGATAAGATAACTTCATATCCGCTTACCTGTTTAGAAGATTTTTTAACTGTTATTTTGATTTTCTTTTTGCCAAGAGATTTTACTCTTTTAACAACTGCCTTCTTTGGAGCAACTGCTTTTTCAGCCGGTTTTGTTGTATTTTTCTTTGCTGTTGTTGGCTGTTTTTTGTTATCTGTCTGTGTATTATCCGTCTGATTTTTATTATCAGATTCATTTACTTTTGCAATACTGAATGTCTCGTCAATCTTTTCTTCTGTGTCTGTACGGTAGGTATTAATCGTAAATGTTGTATCTGTAATATCAATTACGGAATATGTAGGTACATCCTGCTGCCAGCGGTTTGCGATATAGCTCTGCTGTCTTGGCACTAAGTCATAGTATTTACTACCTGATGAAGAACCTGCTGTCATGTAAAGAATACCCGTTGGATTAAATACGGTTGTACCCTTCTTTGTTACCTGCTGAATCGCATCTTTATCCATCACCTGATTTAAGTAATTAAGATATGCTTTTTGAGATGGATCTGTCGTGTCTGCTTTAATATTTTCTTTTGCTGTATATACCGTATCTGGATTCTCTCCTGCATCCATATCTTCATCTAACATTGGATCAAATTCATCATCTGTATATTCTGTTGTTTTATGTCCGCCTTTTAAAATCTGTGTACGGGAGTAAGCATGATCATGTCCGGTAAGAACAACATCTACTTTGTTATCTTCAAAAATTGGTGCAAGCTGATATCTTAAATTTGTGATTTCAGGCTCATTGGAATGTTCTGCAGAACCATAAATATCCTGATGGAGCGTAACGATTCTCCACTTGCAATCTTTATTTGCTGCTACCGTCTGCTCGATAAACTGTCTATGTTCTTCTACATTGGTGTCCTGTGTATTTAACATAATAAATAAAGCATTATCATGTTTAAACCAATAGTCACCGCCTACCTTTCCATTTGAACCAAGTTCACTGGCATTTGCTGTATTAAAATGATAGGTGTAGTTTGCATTATCTGCATCATGATTACCTACAGTAGTTGCTACCGGAAGATTCTTTAATACTTCCGGGCTTAAATATCCACTGTATTCGATTTCACTTCCCCACGCTGCCTTATTCGGAGACTTTTTCTTTGTACTCTGAATCTGGTCACCGGAAGACAAAACAAAACTTGCTTTATTACCTGTCTTTTCCATTGCCTGATTCAATGTAGTATTCCAGTTAAATGCATCATTTGCCACTGCAGCAGACTGTGCATTATAAAACTCTTCTGTAGCTGCTCCTTTTAATTCATTTGAGGAACCAATCTGAGGGTCACCTACAAAAATAAAACTGAACTTACTGCCATTATCTGTTGTATATTTTTCTGGTGCAGTCCACTGTCTATCTTTCTGATAACTGTAATAATAGGTTGTGTTAGCCTTTAAATCCGTTGCTGTTACTTTATTTGAAACATATTCTGTCTTATCTTTATCAGTAACTGCCTTTGTCTGCTTTGCTTCATATACTTTTGCATTCGTAAGTCTCTTATTCTCTGCGATCTTTAACTTCTGAACTCCAGAAGCTTCCTTTGTATACCATGCGAAATTTACAGAACTGTTATCACTTCCTGGAGAAAGAGAAATCTGCTCTCTATCTTTACTGATTGTACTGTTCCATTTTGTCATCCAATTGCTGTAGGCTCCACCGTAAGCCTCTACGGTATCCTGTGCATTCGTATATCCGTCTGGTGGTGCAGCAGCTTGGAGAACCGTTGCGCTCGTTGCTAAAATCGTTGCAGTCATTGCTGCAGCCGCAGCTTTTTTCCACATGAATTTTCTCATAATAACCTCTTTTCTTTAGAGCGTGTTTGAAAAATGCTCTCTGTAAGATGTGCGTTACAATTTGTGGGAGATTTCGCCTGAATGAGGGCGGCGTAGCGGGCTACGTCAACTGAATGAAGGCAAAATATACCGCAAATTGGGACGTGCAGATTGCAGGAATGATTTTTCAAACACGCTCTAGCTCTGTTCCTTGCTAAAATTTAAAATCTACGTTATATAAAATAGCAAGGTTTTGTGAGGTCTGCTATCAGGGAAAGGTGGAATTCTGGTAAAATTGTGGTAAATTCTGATTGAAACAAAACGGACGAAACCTCGAAATCCCCACAATCACTATTCTAATTCAACTAAATCCAGCCACTGCCAGCTCACGAATTTAAAATATATTTTGTATTTCTCGCTTTACCTTGTTTTTTCAAAAAATAAATTCATAAACACACTCTAGTTAATGGTCGTTTGTCTCTTAATGAATTAAATAGTAATTCTCAAACAGCCAGTCTTCGAGTGTATTCAAATTATTGTCGGAGTGTTCCACTTCTCTCGCATATCTCCAGGAAATTTCTTCCACGTCTTTCATGGAGAGTGTTTTTCCATTTTCCAACCAACGTACAATCAGGAATTCCTGTACCCAGCGAATGGAAAACAATGCCATTTCCATTTTGGAACAGACCATATCGTCATAGACTGCTCCACAGAAATAAGTATAGACAAAGAACATCATAAGCTGCTCACCTACGTTCTCCCATTCTTCTTTGTAGTTACTCAATGCTCCATACATTTGGTGAAATTCTTTGCAAATATTTTTATAAGTTTCTTCATTCTCCTGATAGAGCCACTTTTCGGCTCCATCGAGTATCTGATTCCACTCTGGACGAAGACGTTCTAAGCCTCGAAGTACCTGCAGTTCTTTTTTCTGTCGATTCCATTGATGGAGAGAGGCTGCATCTGCTCCTTTTTCAGAAAGATGTTTTGAGATAAATTCCGAAAGGCTGCCTTCTTTCTGGTGGCGTTCACATTCTCGGAGAAGGTCATCAATATCAAACTGCCGTCCTTCTTCTATACAGTTTTGATAGCTTTCTGTTAGTTGTTCGGATACAGATATCCGCAGTGTCAGTGGAAGCGAACGGTCCTGCAAAACAGCAAAGAGAACATCGCGGGTATCTTCTAACTGAGAAAACATCATAAAATCAAATTCTTCAAAGTCATCTTCTTCCTCAGTTTCCTCTTCTAAAAATCGAACTGGTTCTTTGCAGGACAGAATAATTTTTGCTGCTTTAGGACAGGATAAAGACAGGGATAATTCTCTAAGTCCTTCATATTCTTCTGTGTGTCTTGGATACATGCGGCAGGTATCACAGAGTGCATCTGGTCCCAATGCCTTGTAGAGATCACACAAATTTTCATCATTTAAAAATGCACAGCGGCGATTATTCTGATAAAAACATTCTTCTTCCCAGTCAATCGAATTGCGCAGAATTTTTCCAAACTCTCCCGGCTCGTTTTCATATCGCTCCAGAGACTCTTCATCTATCATAATCTGCCATCCTGCACAGCAGGTATCTGGGCAATCTCCTGCTGTACAGACAAAACTATCATAAAAATGTGGTTTTACATATCGCATTATTTTCTTTCCTTTTCTTTGTCTTTTTTAAATGTTTTCAAATTACCATTTTTTTATTCTTTCCCTTGTGTTATGTCATTCCACTCGTACTTATGGACTTTGATAACGGAAAATTATATAAAACAGTATAACACAAAATAAATGCGACACAGCGAACAATTGATTTCCCAATTCTCCCTGTTGCGCCAAGTATCAATATATTTTTCAAACGCCCTCTGGAAAGTAATTCTATTATGAATATAAAGTTCTTCTACATTCTTCTGTTTCAACTCTTTCATAAAGTTACTATGAAGCAGATTTCCTGACAAATTCGCCAGTATCTTCAAATATTCCGTTTATTTTTATGTATTCTCAGAATCTTTCTGTGCTTTATTTCGAGAAAAAATCTTTTCCGCTTTTTCAAACATTTCTCTCGAAATAATCGGCTCATGATGATTTTTAATAATCACAAACTCCTCCTCACCCCGATTATATTTTTTCTCATGAGAAAGATAATCCGGTGTAAATGTCTTCTTCTGCACCAAATCCCCACAATATTTTTCATTCTGCAAAATACGCAAAATCACTGTATTTCTCCACTTTTTGCTCCGCATCGGGTAAATACCTTCCTCTAGTAACTCCCTTGCAATAGTATGTGTACTTTTCCTCTCCTCAACAAACTTATAAAATATTTTCCGAACTACTTCAGCTCCTTCTTCATTTACATACATTTTTCCATTTCTCACATCATAACCAAGCATACTCCTGCCAAAAACAACACCCTCTTCCATTCGGCGTTTTTGACCCCATTTCACTCGCTCCGATGTTTTCCGGCTCTCTTCCTGGGCAATCGATGCCATAATCGAAAGACGTAACTCTGCATCTCCATCTAATGTATTAATCCCATCATTTAAAAACAAAACCCCGACTCCCACCTTGCGAAGTTCTCTTGTATAATAAATACTGTCAAGCGTATTTCTCGCAAAACGGGAAATCTCCTTTGTAATAAGCAAGTCAAACTTCCTCTGCTTCGCCTCCGCAATCATCCGATTAAACTGTTCCCTCTTCTTCGTACTCGTCCCCGAAATCCCTTCATCCGCAAAAACTTTATAAAACTCCCATTCTTTCTTTTGCTCAATGTAACATCGAAAAAAATCGCACTGACTCTCAAAAGACTGCGCCTGCTCCTCCTTCTCTGTCGAAACACGACAATAAGCCGCAACTCGCTTTTTACCTGAAAAGGATTTTTCGCTCCTATATTTCTTTTGCTGGTTTAGACGCTCATACTTATTCATATTCATAAAGCTGAATGCTCCTGAAGATGTTGCTCATCCAAATATATGAGGGCAAACTCTAATTGTATTCCCTCTTTGATGCTTCTGTAGGTACTGAAGAGTTAAATCATATTGAGATGGTTTGTACAATTGTTCATCAGCTTACCCGCAATTTGACGGTACAGCAGATTAAGGAACAGGGATTTGCGGATTATTATGTTGACCATACAACTGGTATCTACCCAGTTGCGGCAAGTGGTACTCCATGGAGTGCAGATACAATGCAGTCCACCGGTGATCCAATTACTGACCTTATGGAAAATATGGCTGCGGAACAAAAAGCACGTACTACTTACGACAATATTCTTCGCCTTGTAAAAGATGACCCAGATGTTTATGATGCGATTAAATTCCTGCGTGCAAGAGAAATTGTACACTTCCAGCGTTTTGGTGAAAGTTTACGGATTGTGCAGGATAACTTGAACAGTAAGAACTTCTATGCATTTAATCCGGCCTTTGATAATAAGAAGTGCTAATTTAGCTGATACGAAAAAAGCAAGCCATTCTCCGGCTTGCTTTTTACCATACTGTTTTTTATTAATAAATTGCATTTCTTACAGAAAAACGTCAGCAATTTCTTTTTCGTCAGATTATCTTCATTCTTTATTCACAACCTGTTCACAAATTTCCAGTATCATAAAACCATCAAAAACAACAACAGATTTTTGATAGATTTTTTTCATACTTTCCTCTCTTTTGAAACCGGCTTTATGTCGGTTTCTTTTTTATCTATTAGCTTGGACTGATTTTTCGAGCTGCCAGCGGTCAGAAATCAGGATTTCAATATCTTTTTAATTGTAGAAATCAGTTCCTCTATTTTTATTGGTTTAGTAACATACCCATTCATGCCAGATTCTATCGCTCTTTTCCGGTCTTCTTCAAATGCATTCGCCGTCATCGCTATAATTGGAATCCTGCAGCGTCCATCAGGAAGACCACGAATATTTTTTGTTGCCTCATACCCATTCATATGCGGCATCTGAATGTCCATTATAATCAAATCATAATATCCATCTGTTGCTCTTTTTAACATAGAAAGAGCCTTTTCTCCATCAGGAGCCAGTTCCACATACGCATTTGCATCTGCTAAAAGCGTCATTGCAATCTCTGCATTCAGCATATTATCTTCTGCGAGTAAAATCCTCACATTGTTTAATTTTATTTCTTCTGGTAATTCTTTCGCATTTTCTTCAGAAATATATTCATTTGCCGTTGCAATTCTATGTGGAATTGTCACAGTAAATCTGGTACCTTCTCCAATCTCGCTTTCTACTACAATGCTTCCCTCCATCAAATCTACAAACTTTTTAACAATCCGAAGGCCAAGTCCGGTTCCTATAATACCGCTTTCTGATGAACTTTTTTCACGGCTAAATGCTTCAAATAGATGAGGGATATATTCTTTGCTGATTCCGATTCCTGTATCTTCAACTACGGTCTGGAATAAGGCATAGCCTTCTCTTTCATACGGAAGTTCCCTGATAGTGAAATGTATCGTCCCACCTTCTGGTGTATATTTGACAGCATTGCTTAGAAGATTCATCGTAATTTCCTGAATTTTTAGTACATCACAATACACTTTTGGATGCTGAAGTTCCATATTTTTCTTCAGGGTAAGTTGTTTTTTATAAATATCCCTGTCTAACAAAAGATCTAAAGTATCCTCAAGATTACATAGATTCCATGCTGTTTCTGTCAGTGTTTCCTTTCCACTTTCAATCCTTGCTACTTCGAGTATATTTCCAATTAAATCCATGAGAAAGTTTCCGGCTTCTTTTAGCTTCTGTAAATAACCAGCAGTAACTTCCTTCTCTCCCCAATGCTTCTCCATAAGAGCAGTGTATCCGATAATCGCATTCATTGGTGTTCTCAGATCATGAGACATGGCAAATAAAAAAGACGATTTGGCTCTGCTTCCTTCTTCTGCCTGCTTTAATGCCTTCCTAAGAGTTACCATATCTGAAACATCAAGGAATGTCGTGATAACTGCTCTTTCTCCACTTGGAATCACTACAACCTTTGTTTTGGCCAGGGCATGACATTCGTTCGATTCTCCTTTTCCAATGACACATTCATAATCGACCATATCATCTTCATTACGAAGTTTTTTTAAATGTTTTATCGTATCCGTCTGTGGATAATATACCTTTCGCAGTGCAGCTCCAATCCGCTGCTGTGCTTCCTCAACACTTTTAAAACCGTACATCTGCAATGCTTTCGCATTCATATGAATAACTCTGTGACCAGGCAATGTATAAGCCATCACACCACAGCTCTGCATATCTAACAAATCTCTATAGTAATTCTCATTACGCTCCGCTTCCTGACGCAGTTCATTATTTAATTCTGCAAGGCGGCGCTCTGCTTCCTTTTCTTTTTCCACTCGTATTGTCTCTGAAATATCCTGATGTGTGCCAATAATGCTGATACCACTGGTAACAGAATTATCTCTGATGCCTGCACACCGCACGAACATTTCCCCTGATATTGGATGGATGTAACGATATACGATTTCGGTCTGTGTTTCTGTTAACTTATCAGAATATTCCAAAAACATTTCCATATCATCTGGATGCACACATCTCCTATGAAAGGCAAACCTTTCTTCTGGTGTTATTTCCTCGGTAATTCCCAAAAGTTCATCCATTACTTCGTCCGCATAAAAACGCGGCAATTTCCCTTCTTCAACTTCAATCCGCCAAAGTCCTATTCTCACATTTTTAAGAAACTCATTTGTATTAATTTTCTGGCTCATGACTTATACCCCTCATGTTATCCATAATACTTGTTTTACAATATTTTCATAGTAACACATAGAAAATAATTTGTCGAATGCTCAAAATCCTTTCACGACTGGCTCCTCCATCTGCCTGACAGTAACGAGATTCTTTCTCCCGAAACAACAATAGAAATACTCAAAAATTACATCTAATCTTTACAACAAAACATTTCCTTTCGTTTTTCGTCAGATTATCGTTATTTTTTCCTCACAGACTGTTCACAAATTCTGAGTATTATAGAGACATCAAAAAAACAATAACAAATTTTTTTGATAGATTTTTTTCATACTTTCCTCTCTCGAAACCGACCAGTGGCCGGTTTCTTTTTTGTATTGCATCGCAATCACGTTATTGCGTTGACTTTATGACATGATTCTTTTATTTCAAAGTGATTTCTGAAAAAATAAAAGCAATTTACTTTTTTAAGGCAACAAAAAACAGAGACTATTTTCTAGAGCATATTTGAAAATAATCTCTGTCCTGTTTTGTTTACTTATGGTATTTTTCCCGGTAACGTGAGATTGCGATAATCAGCAATCCTGTTCCTGAAACGAGAAGTAAAATGGCAAACAGGGTCGCATTGCTATTGTCACCTGTTTTTACTTTATTTTTACTTTTCTTTATTGAAGTTTTGTTGCCTGGTTTTGTTTCAGGCTTTCTCTTCGTAGTTGGTATCGTTTCTGTTGTGCTTTCCGATGTTTTCTTTATAGGTTTATAGTAATTTGTAAATGTAATATCGCATTTTGCATCGGTCATATCTGCATCCGTATGCGCAGCTATCACAGTCTCCAAATTACCATTTTCCCCATTTGTTACGGAAACTTTTACATAATAAACTGTCTGGTCGTAATGCCCACGTTTGTGTGTGCCAGACTGCTGTGTAATGGTGTAATAGTAAATGCCGGGAGTTGTATATTGAATTGGTGAAAAAAATGCTTTACCACTTCCACTAATCTCCAATACATTTTCTGACGGCATCGGTGCATCGTCCACTGCCTGAAGCTCAACCGTATAGTTTTCCTCCGGAGAAGGTGTCTCACCTGAGGTTTGTATACTGACAGGAATTTGTACTTGAACAGCGTCTGCTGCAAAAGTAGAAATCGGAAAAACTGCCAGGCACAAAACTACAAGCAATAACACTGCCGGAATTTTTCTTATTTTCGTTTTGATCTCCTCCTTACTTCTCCGGCGAATAAGGCTTCATTACCGCCAGAATAACGGTTCTTGCATCTGTGTAATCTGACGAACAGGTTGACATGGCAAGAATCTGTGAAAAGTCTTTTGAAGTTCCTATTTTTTTCATTGTATCCTGATGAATATACTTTGCACTCTTTTCTGCATATTTCAGCAGACCATCTGTGCTTTTCTGCCATTTTTGAGGAATGAAAATGTTATCCTCATTCGCAGAAGTTTTAATGCATGCAAAAATTTCAAGTTTATAAGAACGGTCGGGCAGGACAAGAGTTCCTGTCTGGTTCTTATCAAAAAATTTCTGCTTTTCGTATAAGTCAAGATCACCAAACATTTTATGTTCTGCCATATGATGACCATATAGCAGCGAATACTTTTTCTGAAATGACCGGTCACAATTAGAATCAAGAAATATACTTCCTGCCAGAGCAAAGTTGCCATATACATCTTTATTGATGTAGGTAAGATTATCTTCTCCCTGAAGAACCGGATAATCAATCTTTGTTCCATCTAATGTAATCCAGGCACATACTGCTGGATTAATTGCCCGAAGTTCCTCAAATGTCGGGCCGTTATCCTCGCCCGGTGTCGGTTTATATTTCAACAACTGCGACTGTATATCATCTACAGAAGCATACACCTGCATATTGTCCCAGAGGGCATATGCAGAGTAGGCTCCCGCAACAACAAGAAATAGCACAATCACTTTATGATATAAATAATATTTATTTTTGATATTTTCAGTATCAACAAGCAGTAATAACTCTTGTGTTTTGTATAACTTTTATTTTTCAAACACGCTCTAGTATTACTTCGTTTATATTATTATATTCTTTTGATAATTAGTCTTCGAATCTGCGTCTTCTTACAATGAATACTGCTGCGATTGCTAATACGCCTGCGAATACTAAGATATATGGAAGGTTGTCTAAGTAAACGCCTGTATCGATGTCGCCAGTTTTAGTGTTTGTGAATGCTGCTGTTTTAGCTTCTGCATCCATAGTACCTTCCTGACCCGTTGCATTCATTGTATAATCTGAAGGAGTTGCTTCTTCTACTTTGTAACTAACACCTGCTGGCAAGTTCTCAATTGTGATTGTATCACCATGTTTTAATTTGAATGTTGTTGTTCCACTGATTGCAACATTTTCCTTTTTTCCACTTTTATCGGAACCACCTGTTATTGTAGCCGGAAGAGAGTATTCTTCTCCTTCTTTTCCTGTTAATGTTACTGTGAAATCGAAATATTTAGATTTATCACCAAGATTACCTGCTACTGTTTTACTAATACTAAGTTTATTAGCTGTATAAGTATTGTTGAATGCAGCTTCATTATCAGCAAGTTTCTTTCCAGCTTTTGTAAAGCTAACTGCTGCAATCTCAATAGTACCATTATTGTCAACAGCAGTAACTTTCATTGTAACTGATTTGCTATCATAAGCAACACCTGCTGTTGTACCTGTTTTTTCTGTAATTATATAGGAATATACACCTACACTTGTATAAGTTGGTAATGCTACTGTAACCTCTTTCTTATTACCTGCTGTTGTTGCTCCATTCTGAGCATAAGCAGCTGTTCCTACAGTTGGCATGTCCTGTTTTTCTGCATCCACACCACCATTTTCTACTCCTGCTTTTGCAATATTAAACTCAAATGTTTCTGCAGGTGAAATTCCCTCTCCAACTAATTTATACTCTTTTTCAAATGTAACTGTTCCTCCATTCGCAGGTGTCTGAACTTTTTCTGCTGTCTCTGTTGCAAACGCCGTTGCACTTAACCCAAGCATCATTGTCAGTGCTAATAAACATGCAAATAGTCGTTTTACTCTTTTCATAATGTTTCCTCCTTAATATAATAAGTAAATTTGTTATTTCTAAACCCCTTTCGGTAGTTTATTCAAGATAGATAGTTTATTTAGAGTTCCCGCCTGCGGAGTACTGTAATGACTTTGGCCTTTACATCCTCCATTTTAATTGGGCCGTAATCGCGGCTGTCTTTTGTCTGTGTCCTGTAATCTCCTAATAGAAAGACACAGCCTTTAGGCACTCTATATGGATATTTTTTTATTCCTTTTTTTGCATATGTAGGAAATGCGATTTCTCCTGTTTGGGGAGTTCCATTGACAAGAAGTTGCCCGGTGTCATCTATGGTAATGACATCTGTTTCTTGTCCCAGTATTCTTCCTACCTGCAGTTTCCCATTTGCCTTGTATACAACAACATCATTTTTCAGGAAATTTCTCTGTAAACGGAATCCTATAAGCAGGTCACCGCCTTTGATTGCCGGGAACATTCCATTGTCCGGCGCTCTCATAAGTAAAAATCCCTGTGTGAATAATAATCCGCCGCATACGATTACTAATATGATTCTTGCGAGTAGCTGTATGTAACCATTTCTGGTCTCTGCTTCTCTTCTTCGTCTGCGGATTATTTTGGAACAGCTCATATTTTTTGCAGTCCGCATCACCTCCGCACCTCATTTCTGGTTTCTGGTGGCACTTCATTTTCTGTATTGTCCATCTCAGTCTGCTCTGTCGTGCCCTCATTTTTCATCAGTTCTTGTTTATATTTATAAATCTGGGATTCATATGTTTTTTCATGGTCTGTCAGCAAAATGTTATATCTTTCCCGCTCTGCCCGAATCGCAGATTCATAAAGCTGGTTCAGCTCCTGGAGCTTCTTCCAGACATCATTCTCATCCACGCCTCCAAATAGCGTCCTGCGGAACTTTACTGTCTGAAACCACTTGATTATTTCTTTATGTTCCTGATTTATTACCTCTGTAGAAGTACTCTTTTTTGTGTTTGGCAAAACTTCTCTTCCTTTATTTTTTGCTTTGCGCCCTCTATTTAATTTAGCCTCTCTTTTATGTCTTTCTGCCATCGCTGTCACCTTTTAAACAAAGCGCTTTTTATATCTGCAAAACAGGTAAAAGATTCCTCCTGCAATGCTAAGAGCAAGTAATGCGATAAATGGAAGAGAATCTAAGGTAATTCCTGTGTCTGGGATGGCTTCTTTATTATTTGTAAATACAATCTCATGTGCACTTACATCATTTTTCGCCTGTATATTGGATATATTGGCCTTTATTTCTAGCGCACTGTTTCCATTATCAATAACGTAAGAAGTTGTATATCCGCTTCCTGAATAATCCTCTTCTGTAATACTGACATCCGCCCCGACAGGAATTTCTGTTAAAGTACTTTCCTCATCATTTGCTAAATCCACTGTTGCGGAACCTGTTTTAGAAGTATTACCAACTTTAAATGTTACATTTTTATTTTCCTTTTCTATAGAAATAGTAAAGTGGAATTTCTTTTGCTTATCTCCCATACTTCCTGTTACCAGTTTTTTAAGTTTAATGGACGTGGTAGTTGGACTGTAGTGGGCGTAAAAGTTTACTGTACCATTTGCCAGTTCATCAGCTGATGGGATATAATTATTCCATCTATTATCTGCAATTTTTGTACTGCCGTAAGCTCCACCCTCGGCATTCTCTGGGTACCAGCCATCAAGGACATAGGTAACACCATTTACTGTTTTTGTAGAACCGATTGTTGCTTTTGTTGTTCTAGCAACAGGATTTCCTGTTAAATAATTTTTCGCATCAATCTGTCTATATTCACTACTCTCTCCTGGCTCCTTCACCCAAAACTTTGCAGTAAAAACTTTTGTGCTTTTAATACTGAGCGCACAGTCGATGTGATATGGGTGAGTTCCACCATTATCTCTTGAAATTTTACGTGGAGTTAATGTTATTTCCTTAATGTCTGATTGCTGTAATTGATCTGCTCCAATTCCTAAATCAGCTGCCACTGAAGATTTATACTTATCCCATATAGAATTTAATATAAATGTAAAATAACTTGCTGTGGAACTATCTCCTTCTTTTACTGTCCAGGTACTTCCTTTGGAACCGTCTGGCCATGAAGTAATATAACTTGCTACATTTGATTTAATATTTTTATTTTCATAAACAATATCGTCTACATGACCATCCTCCCAGGTTGCACCACTTGTACTAATATTTGCCAGAGTATTACTTGTGTCTTGTGATGGTGCCCAGGCTCCTGTATCGTTTGTCCATGGATCACCAGCTGGGTTAGCGAGATAGTATATAGCTGCTTCTCCGCTATAATTATCTGCAAATTTAGTTACTTTTACCTGATACGTTTCTGTTCGTGTATTACCATTCCATTGGGAAGAATATCTATGTGTGATTGTAACAGTCCCCACAGCCACTCCTTTAACCTCTGCTGTTGAACCATTACCTGTTACGGTTGCTATATTTTTATTACTACTAGACCAACTATGAGAATATCCATAGCTACCTGATGTTCCCGTTAACCTAATCGTCTTTCCAACCTGCACTTCCGTAGGTCCACTAATACTAGTTACCGCAATCTCTTTATTTTTATCATCCTCTGCCTGTGTCTCTTCCTCAGCCTTTTCCTCGCTTGTTGCTTCTTTGCTGTCTTTCCCTTCGGGTGTCTTTTCTGTTACGGCTTCTGTCTTCTTCTCTGCAGCCTCTGTTGTTGTTTCTTTCGCTGCCGTTGTTGTTGCCTCGGATACATCTGTTGTCTCTTCAGACTTTTTCTCTGTGTTTTTTTCCTCTTTGGTAGATTTCTCTTCCTTGGAAATGTTCTTTTCGGAGTCCTCTTTCGCATCTTTTTCTGTGCTATTTTCTTTGGCTCCTTTGTTGTCTGCGTCTTTTGAATCTTTCTTTTGTTCTTCTGAATTGTCTTTTGTTTTCGATTCAGAATCCGATTTTTTCATGTTTTCCTGTCTCGTTTTTGTTTGTGCTTCGGACGATTTCTGTCTGGTTGCAGCAGCTTCGCCCTTTTGATTGTCTGTCATCTGCACAGATTGTGTTGTTTCATTCTCTGCCCGGCCGATACGGTTCACCGCAAATGCCGAAATAGACATGCTGCAGACAAGTATCAAAGACAGGCACATCATGATGACCCTTTTTAATAATCTGTACTTCCCAGATGAATGATGATGTTTCATACTTAACCTCCTTACTCTGCCCGGCATAATGGTCGGGATTCAGATTTATATTTCCCTTATAAATACTTTTCTGAAATTCCTCTACAAAAATAAAATGGCAGGCAGACACCTTGGGGATGTGTACTGCCTGCCCTGTCAGATATTTTTCAAAAACAGCGGGGAAAGTTGCTTTCATTTCTGAAAAACACCTGACATCTATCAACAGACATATGCCTTGGGGACGCATTCTGTCTGTCTCTATCAAATGCCTTTCCAAAAATAGCGGGGAAAGATGCATTTTTGAAAATAACATATGATATTCCTTCTCACGCAGCACCTTCATTATGCAATTCTTTACCTACCACATAATGCTTATTATGCGGTAAAAACGGCTCTTTTCATTAGAGCGTGTTTGAAAAATGCTCCAGCAAAACAAAAATTTTATCAATAAGCGCAAGAAAAAAGGCGCGAAAAACAACCTGACTGATTTTCAAAATTTTTGTCAGTTGTCTTTTTGCACCTTTTTTTATCTGTATACAATTATTTATTACAAAAAGATTGATTTTTTCTAATTTTATGATATAATATGTAAGCAAGTAGAGCAGATATGTCTAATAGTTTTTACCGCATAATAAGCATTATGTGGTTTTTTTATTTATATTAAATTTTTATTTCATTATATTTTTATCCACATCGTACAATCAAGCCCAGATTGGATAGTTGTTTCATTTCCTCCTCTCCACTTCCCATCGTATAAATTCTCGTTGTGTTGATACTTGAATGTCCCAATATATCTGCCAGATGTGCAATATCTTTTTCTGCTTTATAATATGTGTAAGCAAATAGATGTCTTAGATTATGCGGAAATACTTTTTCTCTTTCGACTCCTGCTGTCCCGCACAAATTTTTCATTTCATGGAGAATGTTACTTCGGTCCACAGGATTTCCTCTTCGTGTTATAAAAATCATTCCCGAAGTTATTTTTTCTTGTTTACAATAGTCTTTCAACAAGCGACAAAGCTTTGGCGGTAATAATATCGTTCTTGTTTTATTTTTCATAAATATAACTGCCCTGCCTCGCGTTACTGCTTTTACCGTAATATATTTTAATTCACTGACACGGATTCCGCTTCCGCATATTGTCTGAAGAATACAATACAAACGATATTTTCCTTCTTTTTGTGCCGCCCGCAATAATCTGTAATATTCTTCTTTTGTCAGTTCTCTTTCTTTTGCCCGAAAAGTTCTCTGCTGTATTTTCAATGATTTCACAATACATTCATACCAATGATTTACTTTAAAAAAATGATTGAGTGACGCTAACATAGAATTTACACTGGAAGGTGCATACTCTTCTATCAGACTTCTTTTATAAGAAAGTACGATTTCTTTTGTGATGCCTTCCTTTTTCCCCATTTCTTCTACATATTGAAAAAACTTTCGAACATCTCGCATATATTTTTCTATCGTTGCCTGACTTTTTTCCTCTTCTATAAGAACTTTTTCATAACATACAAGCATTTCCCGCTTTAAAATATACTTCATTTCCCTGTCCCCTTTTATTTATATTTTATGTAAAATTATTATAAACCTAATGAAATAATTTATGCGAAAAACACTTTTTTCTTCTAATTCTGCCACCCTTTATGTTATAATTGAACCGAAAAAATAATAAGTGAGGTAAAATACAATGGACAAAATCAAAATTGGTATTGTAGGTTATGGTAATATTGGCCGCGGTGTAGAGCAGGCTATTAAACGTAATGATGATATGGAATTAGCTGCTGTATTTACAAGAAGAGATCCTGCTACGGTATCTATCCAGACAGAAGGAGCTGCTGTAAAGCATTTTGATGATATGGTATCTATGAAGGGGGAAGTGGACGTAATGATTCTCTGTGGTGGTTCTGCTACAGATCTTCCAGTAATCGGACCGGAAGTTGCTGCTTCTTTTAACACAATTGACAGCTTTGACACACACGCAAAGATTCCTGAGTATTTTGCAAATGTAGACAAGGCTGCAAAAGAGGGAAATAACATCAGCATTATTTCTGTAGGCTGGGATCCGGGAATGTTCTCTTTAAACCGTCTTTATGCTGAATCTATTCTTGTACAGGGAAGTACTTATACTTTCTGGGGTAAAGGTGTAAGCCAGGGACATTCCGATGCTATCCGCCGTATTGATGGTGTTAAAAATGCAATCCAGTACACCGTTCCTATTGAGGATGCTGTAGAACAGGTTAGAAGCGGAAGTGAACCAGAACTTACCACAAGACAGAAACATTTAAGAGAGTGCTACGTTGTAGCTGAAGAAGGAGCTGACAAGGCAGCTATTGAAAATGCAATCAAGACAATGCCGAACTACTTCTCCGATTATGATACAACTGTAACATTTATCACAGAAGAAGAATTAAAGGCAAATCACAGCAAGATGCCTCACGGCGGATTCGTTATCCGTACTGGTGAGACAGGCTGTGAAGGTAACAAACATGTTATTGAATATTCCTTAAAACTTGATTCTAATCCAGAATTTACAGGAAGCGTTCTCGTTGCTTATGCCCGTGCTGCTCACAGGCTTTCTAAGAAGGGAGAATGTGGTGCAAGAAGCGTATTTGATATTGCTCCGGCAATGTTATCACAGATGAGTGCAGAAGAACTTCGAGCACATATGTTATAATTTAAATTCTGGATTGCCGCAGGCAAAGAGACGCTCTCATTCTCGAGTAAGCAGAAGACATCAGCTTCTGTCCCCAAATCTCCCCTGTTTAATTCACCTTCTCTAGCCACAGCATAGAAGCTATTGCCCCCAATAAGGCATATTTGTGGTCTCGGAGCAAGTGTTGGATGCGAGCGAATAGAGCGAACATTCAACACGACGCGACTAAAATCACAAATATGCCTTATTGGGGGCAATGGCTTCGTCTATAGTTTATCTAATGAATTAAAACAGTAATCACTATCCCCGTTATTGCGGCTTCTACGAGGACTATTGGTAACATGAAGCGCAAGACTTCTCCTTCTTTCCCTTCACAACCCGCAGTTGTCGTTCCCAGAAGGATAGTGGAAGGCCCAACTACTGTACCGATAGCTCCTCCGGCGGTCTGTGCTGCAAGGATAGCGGCTTCATTTACGGAAATCATATCTGCAGCAGTTTTCTGGAAGCTTCCGAGCAGAATATTTGAGGAAGTGTTTGATGAGGTTACAAAAGCCCCTAACAAACCGAGGAATGGTACTGCAAAGCTATAATATTTGCCAGTTAACTGTGTTACTCCCTGTGCGATGAGCTGCATGATACCGCTTCCTTTTAATACCTGCGACATTACAATGAGAAATAAGATTCCGAGGGAAGTCGGAATAATTTTTTTCAAAGTTGCTGTAATAATGGATTTTATTTTCTGCTTATCCAGATATCCCTTTTGCAAGTATAAAAAGAGTGTAACAATTACGGTAAGTAAAAGGACGAATCCCGCATGGGTGAATATATGGATTGCGCCATAGCTGTCGGTTGCCTCTACGATGAATCCTCTCCCTGTCTCTATCTGTGGGAATGACAGGGCAAATATGGTCTGATTCATTACTTCATGTATCGGTTTTATTAACAGGACGATTACAGAAATCGCTGCTAAAATGATGAATGGAAATATTGCCTGTCCGTTAGTTATTGGTTTATTAAAACTATTTTCTTTTACTTCTACTAATTGTTCTGTCGTGATTGTTTTATTGAGCTGCTTTTCTATTTCTTCATTTTCCCGTCTCACCATAAGCTTTGAATCCATTTTCCACGGTTTCGTATAAAATCCTGCACTAAGTATGAGCCATCCGACTACGAGTGCGAGTGTGGTTGGGATGAACGCTGCGATGGCAGAGTTAGTAAAGCTTACAATGAGCTGTCCGCCGCCTTGTACGAGACTAATAATCAGAAGAAATGGAAGGATGTGCCGAAGAGCTTTTCCTTTTCCATAAAGCCAGCTAATAAGTAAGGCTCCTGCGAAATTGACTCCAAGGAGTAATAAGCCGGCAAGCCATTTTGTCTCAAATATTTTCTGTGTTTCTGACTGTGTGATGAGGGCATCCCACGCTAAGGCAAAGGTTCCGTAAGTGTTTGCCCAGGCATGTCCTAAAAGGGTGATTATGACGGACCATAATGGCTGAACACCAAGTGCAATTAAAATCGGTGCACAAACGGCAACGGGTACTCCAAAGCCCGTGATTCCCTGTAAAAAGCTTGAAAACAGCCAGCAGATTAACAGAACCATTACCAATTCATCCTGTGTTTTTTTCTGAAGCATTTGTTTAATTGACTGAAATACACCGGCAAATTCCATCATTTCATAAAGGAATACTGCCGGCCAGATTACAATCAAAATATTGAGTGCACTAAATGCTCCTTTTTCTAAATCCATCGTAACAATCTGCGGAGTTGATTTTCCGATAAGAATTGCGGAAATCATTGCACAGATAATTCCCAAAAATGCCGCACGTTCTGTTTTCATGTGAAATACGCTCATCATGAGGAACAGAAATAAAATCGGAAAAACGGCTCCTAGCCAAGTCCATATGCTCATTTTTTTCATCCTTTCCTACTATTTTATCCTATCGTAGCTATTACATTATTTTTGTTCTGGTATTCTTGTTTTGTTATTTCTAAGTTTTATTATTCTTGTTCTGTTATTTCTGTCCCATTGCTTTTATCATCTTTAATCCAGCTGCCAGTCCATTTAATGTATCAAGTCTGGAGCTGTGCCCTGTATGAATAATTCTGCTGCACGATAGGTACATTTTATGGATTTATCTCCCTGTTTTCAAAAAATCTTTTCCTTTTTGGCTTTCTTGTCAAAAAAGAGGAAATATGTTCTAATAGAGAAAGTAATGTATTTTCGACAAGCCGACTGATTGCGGTGATGTAAGATCATCGTTGTCTGAAGTCAGTGCAGGTCGCCAGAGCGTGTTAAAAAAATGCTCTGGAATAGCAGGCAAGTTATTTATCGAAACATCAATGTACGTGGTGATGGATTAATTTCTTTAAACTTCATTACAATGCCTTCCTTTCTATTATATAAACATATAAAACCTGCTGTTATACAAGTCCCTTATTGCAAAATAGTCCCAAGGAGATGTCCATCCTTGGAACTATTTTGTATTTTCTATCTAACTGTTAAAAACATTATAAAATTTTCGCCATTTTCTTTCAATGTGCAAGTTGTATATTAAATTGGATTTTTGATAGGCAGATAGCATAATAGTTGGATTCTGATTTGCGCAGCAAAGTAAACGCTCTCCCTTGCCTGCGGTAAATCAAAGTCTTTCTTCTTTACAAAATATTGGCTGGAACATTTCAACTCCAAAAATTTCTTTATACAGCTCACATTTGCATAAAAGTAAATAATACGGATTCATTCCCTCCTGATACATGGATTCAAAGTTCCCCATGCCTTTTGCAATTATGATATCGGCATTTTGTATCTTTTCTTTGGCTTCTTCGCTTAACTGTTCTTTGACGGTTCCCATGATCGCCACTCCGTTTCCGATGACTGGTACGACATTGGTAAGGCCAATTTCTTCTGCATCTTCCATCGTGGCATCGTTAGAAGCTATTCCACCTCGAACCATTGCTGTAATTTGAAGATTTTTATATTTATTTTGCAGTTCTTCAATGAATATTTTATCAAGTACGATTTCTCCGCAGTTGTCTGTGATGTAAAGTAACGTTTTGGCCTGTGCAAGTTCGTCTTCAAGGTATGCTACTTCTTTTTTTGATATTTTCAATTCATTTACTTTATCCAAAAGTCCCTGCAATAACTGATCATCAATTTTATTTGCCACTCCAAAATCAATATAATTTCCGGCACAGACATATTTAATACAGGTTTCAATGTCATTATTTTCTTGAATATGTGCTCTGATTTCTTCTTCTTTTTCGAGCATATACTGATTATATCTGTGCTTTAATGCACCATAATCAACATCTTCCTCATAGTATTCTTTATAAATGTCTTTGATGCGCTTTTCAACCATTGGAGCACATTCTTTTGTGCCGTACTCATATAATATTTTTAAAACTTTATGTATGTATTCTTTTTTCTTCTGTTCGTCTGAATTTTTCCGTATTTTTCGTTCCTGTTTCGATAAAATGCAGGCGATACATCTTGAGTTTGCAATCATAAAAATTCTCCTTTTTTATAAAATGTACTCTCGGAGTCTTTTTGTGCTAGAAAGACTCCGAGAGTACATTAACAAAAAGATGCTGCACTATATTTAAAGTATATTTAAAAAATACTCTAGAGCGTGTTTGAAAAATAAAAGTTGCACAAAACATATATTCCCACGCCCTTTTTCATGATAAAATAAAGAAAAAAGGGGAGTTTATTATGTTGA
>QWCV01000418.1_pt1 | contig 61408 bp, 46 predicted proteins | sample 1972621 | NCBI WGS metagenome assembly QWCV01 (sample SAMN09866699, study PRJNA288562) | Human gut metagenome isolate pre2_stool, whole genome shotgun sequencing... | isolation source: gut | host: Homo sapiens | place: USA: California | reverse complement strand
AGTTTGGCGACACCAATATAACCATTTTGGGCTGACTCCTGCAAATGGAATCAGCCCTATTTTTCTATTCTTCCCTAAAGTTTAGCGGACAGTAATAAATTTTTATGGCGAAATATTTCCTCAATTGTCAAAAGTTGTGTAAATTTGCGAAATTAGTGGGAATACCCGGTTATGGGTACTCCCTCCGGCCATGTCGCGACATGGCGGCCCGACCCGAAATCAACATATAAAAACAAACAAATAATACAGAACATCTATGTGGTTATTCAACTCATCCGTAGGACGTAAGTTTGTGATGGCCCTGACGGGCGCATTCCTGATCGTCTTCGTAACCTTCCACTGTCTGATGAACGCTGTCGCCATCGTATGGCCCGCCGCCTACAACTCCATCTGCGAGTTCCTGGGCGCCAACTGGTATGCGCTGATCGGCTCCCTCGTCATCGCAGTGTTCGTAGTTCTCCACATCGTGTACGCTTCGATTCTGACCATTCAGAACCAGAAGGCACGCGGCAAGCAGGCATACGCCATCTCCAAGCGTCCTGCCACAGTGGAGTGGTCCAGCAAGAACATGTACGTTCTTGGCGTCGTAGTGCTGGCGTTCTTGGTAGTGCACCTGATCCAGTTCTGGGCCAAGATGCAGCTTCAGGAGGTGCGCGGCGTCGACACCGAGTTCCCGCCGGCAGCCGGCACACTGTTCCTGCAGCTCGCTTTCGAGCAGCCCTGGACCCTTATCGTTTACGCCATCGGCTTCATCGCCCTCTGGTTCCACCTCAACCACGGCTTCTGGTCGATGTTCCAGTCGGTGGGCTGGGACAACTCCGTATGGATGCCCCGTCTCAAGAAGATCAGCTGCTGGTGGGTTTCCATCGTGATCCTCCTGTTCCTGGCCGAGGGTGTCGTATTCACCGTACGCGCCCACGACAAGTACTATCTGACCGACGAGACACTGCGCTCGCAGTATAAGGACATGATCGTGCCCATGATCGAGAAGGACTTCGGTCCCGACGCCGCACAGCTCAGCATGAACATCAAGCTCAGCCCCTACGAGAACGTATCGATGGGCCTGCGTCAGATGAACCAGCAGATGAGCCAGCAGGCAGAGCAGCTCAAGAGCCCCGAGGGTCAGCAGTACATGCAGTCCAACCCCGACGCCAAGGACCAGCTCGAGAAACTCGAGAAGCAGCAGAAGTGCATCGAGAACGCCGTCAAGCTCTTTGACTATCTCGAAAGCGCCGACAACAAACCCGCAACCAACATGATGCCCGCCCAGGGCCAACCCAATTAACTATTCCAAGCATTATGGATCAAAACGTAAAAGTAATGGCCCCGGCCGACTCCAAGATACCGGAGGGACCCGTAGCTGAGAAATGGACCAACTACAAGGCGCATCAGAAGCTGGTCAATCCGGCCAACAAGCGCCGTCTTGACATCATAGTTGTGGGCACAGGTCTGGCAGGTGCATCCGCAGCATCCACGCTGGCCGAACTCGGCTTCAACGTGCTGAACTTCTGCATCCAGGACAGCCCCCGCCGCGCCCACTCCATCGCAGCCCAGGGCGGTATCAACGCAGCCAAGAACTATCAGAACGACGGCGACTCCGTATACCGTCTGTTCTACGACACCGTCAAGGGAGGCGACTACCGCGCCCGCGAAGCCAACGTGTACCGTCTGGCCGAAGTGTCGAACAATATCATCGACCAGTGCGTGGCACAGGGCGTGCCCTTCGCACGCGAATACGGCGGCCTGCTGGCCAACCGTTCGTTCGGCGGCGCCCAGGTATCGCGTACATTCTACGCCAAGGGCCAGACCGGCCAGCAGCTGCTGCTCGGCGCATACTCCAGCCTGAACCGTCAGATCCAGGCCGGCAAGGTAAAGAGCTACAACCGCTACGAGATGCACGAGCTGGTGCTGATCAAGGACAAGGACGGCGTGGAGCGCGCACGAGGCATCATCGCCAAGAACCTGGTGACCGGCAAGTTCGAGCGTTTCGCCGCACACGCTGTGGTTATCGCCACCGGCGGATACGGCAACACATACTTCCTTTCCACCAACGCCATGGCCTGCAACTGCTCGGCAGCAATGGCCTGCTACCGCAAGGGCGCATACTTCGCCAACCCCGCGTACGTGCAGATTCACCCCACGTGTATCCCCGTGCACGGCGACAAGCAGTCCAAGCTGACCCTGATGTCCGAGTCGCTGCGTAACGACGGCCGCATCTGGGTGCCCAAGAACATCGAGGACGCCAAGAAGCTGCAGAGCGGCGAGATCAAGGGAAGCGATATCCCCGAACAGGACCGCGACTACTATCTGGAGCGCCGCTACCCGGCATTCGGCAACCTGGTGCCCCGTGACGTTGCATCGCGTGCCGCCAAGGAGCGCTGCGACGCCGGCTACGGTGTCAACAACACCGGCCTGGCCGTGTTCCTCGACTTCTCCGAGGCCATCAACCGCCTGGGCATCGACGTGGTGCGCCAGCGTTACGGCAACCTGTTCGACATGTACGAGGAGATCACCGACGTCAACCCCGGCGAATTCGCCTGCGAGGTGGACGGAGTGAAGTACTACAACCCCATGATGATCTACCCCGCCATCCACTACACCATGGGCGGCATCTGGGTGGACTATGAGCTGCAGACCAGCATCAAGGGACTGTTCGCCATCGGCGAGTGCAACTTCTCCGACCACGGCGCCAACCGTCTGGGCGCATCCGCTCTGATGCAGGGTCTGGCCGACGGTTACTTCGTGCTCCCCTACACCATCCAGAACTACCTGAGCGACCAGATCACCGTTCCCCACTTCAAGACCGACACCCCCGAGTTCGAGGCCGCACAGGCCAAGTGCGAGGCCGAGGAGGAGAAGCTGATGAACATCAAGGGCAACCGCTCGGTTGACTCCATCCACAAGGAGCTGGGCCACATCATGTGGGAATACGTAGGCATGGCCCGAGACAAGGAGGGTCTGGAGAAGGCCATCGGCGAGCTGAAGAACCTGCGCAAGACCTTCGAGACCGAACTCTACATCCCGGGCGTGGCCGGCGACGGCATGAACGTGGAGCTGGACAAGGCGTTCCGTCTCCAGGACTTCATCACCATGGGCGAGCTCATCGCTTACGACGCGCTGAACCGCAACGAGTCCTGCGGCGGTCACTTCCGCACCGAGTATCAGACCGAGGAGGGCGAGGCCAAGCGTGACGACAAGGACTACTTCTACGTAGCATGCTGGGCCTACGAGGGCAGCGACAACAAGGCCCCCGAACTCATCAAGGAGCCCCTCGAATACGAAGCAATCAAAGTGCAGACCCGTAACTATAAGTCATAAGAGAAGATGGAAGACAATATAATGAAAGTAAACCTTCGGGTCTGGCGTCAGCGCGGTCCCAAGGAAAAGGGAGAATTCGTGACATACACCGATGTCGAGACCACTCCCGACACATCGTTCCTCGAGACCCTCGACATCCTGAACGAGCGTCTTGTGGAGAACCATGAGGAGCCTATCGTGTTCGACCACGACTGCCGCGAGGGCATCTGCGGCATGTGCTCGCTCTATATCAACGGACATCCCCACGGCCCGGCCACCGGCGCCACCACCTGCCAGCTCTACATGCGTCGCTTCGCCAACGGCGAGACCATCACAGTCGAGCCCTGGCGTTCCGCAGCGTTCCCCGTCATCAAGGACCTGATGGTGGACCGCAACGCCTTCGACAAGATCCAGCAGGCCGGCGGTTACGTATCGTTCAACTGCGGCGGCGCGCAGGACGCCAACGACCTGCCCATCTCCAAGGTGCAGGCCGACGAGGCCATGGATTCCGCCAGCTGCATCGGATGCGGCGCATGTGTCGCAGCCTGCAAGAACGGATCGGCAATGCTGTTCGTCAGCGCAAAGATCTCCCAGCTGTCACGTCTGCCCCAGGGTGCCGTGGAGAAGTACCGCCGCGCCATCGCCATGGTGTCCAAGATGGACGAGCTCGGCTTCGGCAACTGCACCAACACCGGTGCCTGCTCCGCCGAGTGCCCCAAGAACATCAAGATGGCCAACATCGCGCGCATGAACCGCGAATACATCGCAGCCAAGTGCCGCAAATAATCCGGTCGTAACAATCCGGTCGCAATGCGACCGACACACGAGGGCGTGCCCGGAGGCACGCCCTCTTTTTGTTTCCCTTTTTGTTTCCCTTTTTGTTTCCCCATCCGTCTTTTGCCTCCGCTTCTCCTTTTGTTTCCCCATCCGTCTTTTGCCTCCGCTTCGCCTTTTGTTTCAGCATCGAGATTTATCGAAATTTATCGAAATTCATCCTCTTGCTCCCCCCTTTTCAAAAATTATTATCTTTTTGACACATTTTTTGCAATATTAATAATCTTTTGCTAATTTTGCCTTGATATCTATGCTTTCATGTATTATTAATCGATAATTATCTGTTATGAGGCACCCAATATTAACCTGTGTCGCCCTTGCGGCGTCATTGATGTGCGGGCTGTCCGCACAGGCAGTTCCGGCAAAGCCGGGCGTGCTCAAAGTCACCGGCGCCGACGGCACTACGCTGTCCGTGCGCCTTGTGGGCGACGAATACTTCCACCAGTACTTCACCGTAGACGGCTACCCTCTGACAGAGGTGGACGGCAACTTCTATTACTGCGACTACACCGCGCAGGGCAGACTTGTCAACTCGGGCATCAAGGCCACGGAGCCTGCCCTCCGCGACAGCAAGTCATCGGCGTTCCTGACGAAAGTAAGCCTCCCGGATGTGGGCGAACGCGTAAAGGCCTACGCCGAATCGTTGCCGCGCCGCGAGCGCTTCGCCACCCAGCCCGGAGCTACAGCCGGACACGCCCCCGCACGTGAGGCCGACTCCAACGACGGCCCTCCCTACGAGCGCGGCTACGGTCTGTTTCCCGACCTGCGTTTCCCCGCGTACGGCAACCAGAAGGCAATCGTAATCCTGGTGGAATATCAGGACACGAAGTTCAGGCTCGACGACCCCCACGACTATTTCTCGCGCATGCTCAACGAACCCGGCTTCAACGACTACGGAGCCACCGGATGCGCCAAGGAATACTTCAGCCTCAACTCCAACGGCAACTTCAACTGCGACTTCGACGTGTTCGGTCCCGTCACGCTGAGCAGGAACATGAGCTATTACGGCGGCAACGACTATAACGGCGACGACCAGCATCCCGCCGACATGGTCAAGGAGGCCTGCGAGCAGCTCGACGACGAGGTGGACTTCTCCGAATACGACCGCAACCACGACGGCGTAGTCGACAACGTGTTCATATTCTACGCCGGCCGCGGCGAGGCTTCGGGCGGCGCAGCCAATACAGTATGGCCCCACAGCTGGAACATGGCATCGGCAGGTTATCCCAACCTGTACTTCGACGACGTCCGCATCCATACCTACGGATGCTCCAACGAATGGGAAGGCTCCCGTCCCGACGGCGTCGGCACCTTCATCCACGAGTTCAGCCACGTCATGGGCCTGCCCGACCTGTATGCCACAAGCTACTCAGGCGCCTTCACTCCCGGCGCATGGAGCGCCCTGGACTACGGCCCCTACAACAACGACGGCATGACGCCCCCGCTGTACAGTGCCTTCGAACGCTACGCCCTCGGATGGATGGAACCTAAGGAGATGAAGAATCCGGCCAACGCATTCCTGCCTCCCATCTCGCAGAATGTGGCCGGCATAATCCGGACTCAGGATGACACGGAATTCTTCCTGGTGGAGAACCGCCAGCAGACCGGATGGGACGCCTACCTGCCCGGCCACGGAATGCTGGTATGGCACGTAGACTACGACGACTACGTATGGACCCGCAACAAGGTGAACGACTCGTCGAGCCATCAGTACGTGGACTTAGAGGAAGCCGACGGCACCCAGAACGAATACTCCCGCGACGGCGACGCATTCCCCGGCACATCCAACGTCACGGAGTTCACCGCCGACACGCGCCCCGCCCTGAAAGCCTGGAACGGCACGGCCATCGACGTTCCCCTGACCGATATACAGGAGATTGACGGCAACATCCGCCTTAAGATAAGCGGCGGAGGAGCCGACCTCCCGACCCCGCAGATTCTTCAGCCCACCGACATCACCCCCTACGGATTCACCGCAAAATGGAAGGCCAACCCCGTGTACAGCACCCTGCTCTCCGTATTCACCCTCAACGGCGAGCAACGCAATTATGTGGAAGGCTACAACATGCGCGACATGAAGAAGGACTCGCAGTGCATAATCGATGGCCTGAACCCCTCCACCACGTATTACTACAGCGTGACCTACACCGACGGCTGGGGCATATCCGAGGAATCGCAGTCCGCTCAGGCCGTGACCGCCGAACTGAACATCACGTTCTTCGCGCCTGTGGCCCTCGCGGCCACCGACATCGAGTCCGACTCGTTCACCGCCAACTGGGAGAACCTCAAGGATGCCGATTCCTACACCGTTTCGGTCTACACCAAAAAACTCGGCGACCCGCTGGAGCAGGTGGTGGACTTCACCGGCGGCCTATCCGGTATGCCCGAAGGCTGGAAGTCCACTTCCGGCTCGACATACTCCATGAAGACATATTCCGGCAACGAGATCCCCTCGCTGCGCATGGCCAAGAGCGGCGATACACTCACCAGTCCCGAATATCCCGACGGCGTGTCGAAGGTGTCTTACTGGGTATACGGCGCCAACACCGGCGACAAAGACGAGGTGCGCCTCTATGGTTTCATCAACGGCAAATGGGTAGAGATACGCCACGACCTGATTCCGCGCTCCAACGGCAAGACGCTGACCGCCGACAACTTCCCGGCCGGCACTACGCGCATCCGCATCGACTTCATCCGCGAGGGCAAGACCGGTTCGCTCGCGCTCGACGACGTGGTGGTATGGTACGGCAACGAGGCCGAGCCGGTATACCTGGCCGGACTCCGCGACAAGAACGCAGGCACCGACCTGACCCTCAAGGTGACCGGACTGCAGGCCAATACCGCATATTACTATAAGGTCAAGGGTCATGACGGCAACCTCGTGTCGAAGGAAAGCAACGAGATAGGCGTCAACACAACCGAAGGCCAGGGCGGTTCCGGCATCATCAGAGTGAGCGCCGCCAACGACAGCTTCAGGGTATCCGGACGCAAGGCATACGCTACGGGCGCCATTACCGTCTACGACCCGACCGGCCGCACCGTGGCCGCAGGCCGCGACTGCGTCGGCCTCCCCGCACCCGGATGCTACATCATCCGCACCCAGAGCGGCACACACAAGATAATCGTGAAGTAAACCGGCACACAATCAGAAGGCCTCGCAGTCGCGCGAGGCCTTTTTTATTTCACAGCGGACAGCCCGCGCCATTATTGCCTGCGCACCGGCCGAACAGGGCGACAGCGACCCGATTCAGTATCGATTTTTTTGATATTTCTTACATAAAACGTGATAATTGTCATTCTTCTCGCAATTTTTTTAAAAATTTGTTAGATAAATTAAAAAATTATTGTAATTTTGCCATACGCATGAAACACACATAGACTCTACCTGAGAAATGTGGACTTTTCGGTGCATGTCACATAGCAAACAACTCGCCATAATGAGCGGTATAGGATAGACCCGCAGGCAGCCGCGCAGTCACGTCGCCGGCAATCTGTACACTCTGAATGATTAGAAAAAAGTAAGTAATTAATCATAATGTTTAACTAAAACTAACGTAAGTATGAGAAAACTGACCATCTTAGGTCTGTCATTGCTACTTAGCGTCGGTGCATTCGCCCAAGCGCAGCTTAAAGCGCCATACGCGCAGAAGCAGAGTGCATCGAAGGCAGAACAGACAGAACAGACTCCTGTTTTCCAGACAAAAATCAAGAGCAATACTCGAAGCGTTAGGAATAACGTACCCGGCATCGTGGTACAGAAGTCCGGCACCTCGAGAGCCCTGATTGCCAAGTCTGCGAAATCGAAAGCCAATGCGGCTGTGACGACCGACAAGATCTATGCAGGTATGATTTATCCGCAGGCAATGCTCGGAGCAGGCAAGATCAACGTGACCTCAGGTGCCTACACTCCTATCGTAAAGGCAGCGGCAGGTGCACATTCAGTAGGCGTAAATCCCGATCTGAGCGAGATTTATCTGATTTCCTACAATTCCTCAAGCACTGGCGTGAGCTCCATCAGCGTCGGCGCATACGACCTGACGACAGGCGCAGTCAAGAGATCCCGCACCATCAGTTCGCAGGAAGAATTCGATGTATTCATCCAGCGTGGTGCATACGACCCCGTGGACAATGCGTTCTACGGATTCTGCAACAACGGATGGGCCAAACTTGACTGCAACACTCTGGAATCCTCTCTGTTAAAGGCCTACGACAGTGTGTCGGAAATAATGTTCAGCGGTTACACCTACAACAGCAACACCGGAACCATCGTAGCCGGAAAGTTCTACACAACAGGAACAAGCCAGCTGTACACAATCGACAAGGCTACCGGTGCGGGCACAAAGCTGGCTGACGTCAACGTGACAAGCCAGTACATCGGAGGTTTCGGTTATGACTACAGCAGCAACAGCTACCTGTACAACCCCAATGACGATTACGTTTCCGAAATCGTATCCATCGACGCCAACACATACGCAGTGACCACACTGTGCGAACTGGCCGGTGCTCCCGAGACCGCATGCATCTATGTCGACGAGGTCAAGCCTGCGGATCCTCTGGCTCCCATGGCTCCCGATTTCGTACGCGCCACGTTCCCCAACGGGTCGTACAGCGGAACCGTCACCTTCACCCTGCCGGTCAAGAACATCAGCAAGACCGACCTCAGCGGTCAGGTCGCATACGTCATCAAGGCTAACGGCGAAGAAATCGCATCGGGAAGCGCGGCTCCCGGCGCCGAGGTTTCCTCGAATTATTCCGCCACCGCCTCGGGCGAAGTCACTTTCTCCTGTGTCGCTTCACAGGGCACGCACGTTGGCAAGGCCGCTTCCGAAGTCATCTATATCGGCAACGACACTCCCGCCGCTCCCAAGAATGTGAAGCTGACTCCCATCACCGTATCCTGGGACGCCGTCACGACCGGCGCCCACAACGGCTATATCGACGCAGCCAAGGTTACATACACCGTTAAGATCAACGGCGATATCGTAGCCGAGGGCATCACGGCAACTTCCTGCAAGACCAATCTTCCCGTCAATGTCGAGATCAAGAACTATGTCGCCGAAGTAACCGCCTCCTGCAACGGCCTGACCAGCGCAGCCGGATCTTCCAACGACATCATGTTCGGACAGCCTTTCAATGTGCCGGCATCATTCGAGCCCGGCTTAGATCAGGCCGACCTCTTCACCATCATCGACAACAACAACGACGGCAAGGTATGGACGTTCACTCCCGCAACCAGTTCGGCCCCCAACTGCTTCAAGATTTCGTACAACACACGTCTTGACATGGACGATTATCTGATTCTGCCTCCCGTCAAGATCACCGAGACGGCGAGATTGCACAGATTCTCGTTTGACGCATGGGCCGGCAGTTCTTCCTTCCCGGAGAAAGTAGAGGTATGGATCGGCCGCGAGAACACTGCCGAAGCCATGACGACCAAGATCATCGACACCACGGTGCTCGATACAAGGGACGTCAAGAACCTCAGCGCATACTTCCAGTTCCCCGAGACCGGCAAATGGTATGTCGCAGTCAAGGGAGTGTCCGACAAAGACCGGCTCAGTCTTAGTGCCGGCAACTTCAGGATTGAGGTGTCGGATGTCGCCGTCAACGGACCGGCAGCTGTCGAGAATCTGACAGCCACAGCGGCTACCGAGGGCGCACTGAAGGCCACCGTCAAGTTCAACCTGCCTACCAAGGACAACAACGGCGTCGCACTGACCGGCAATGTGACCGCAACAGTCGAAACCGAAGTTGACTGCAAGACCGTATCCGGAGCCGCCGGTTCCGCTCAGAGCGTAGAGGTTACGACAATCCAGGGCGACAACGAAATAACCGTTCAGTCCATGCAGGGCGATGTAATGGGATTCCCCGTCTCCACGACTGTTTACACAGGCGTAGACGCTCCGGGTGCCGTCAACAACTTCACGATGACTCCTACGGAGGACAACTACGGCGTATCCATTAAGTTCGACGCTCCCGAAACAGGCGCCAACGGCGGCTACATCAATAAGGACGGACTTCAGTACGCGCTCTATCAGTACGTTCAGGTAGGTGAGTTCTTCGGCTTCCCGATTATGGCATGGCAAAAGGTCACCGACATTGACGGCACATCGTTTGAAGGCACTCTGCTTTCCGAAGGCACCGCACTGGCATCGTACACTCTTGGTATCGCAGCATCCAACGTCGCCGGCGACGGCGAGGTATACGGATCTTCCGTATTACTCGGCAAGCCGCACGACATGCCTGTCATCGAGGATATCTCCAAGGGCACCATCACATACCAGCCTCTGATGGTTAACGATCAGGGAGGCATGGAGTACAATTATCTGACCGCAGAAGCCCTTGAGGAAATCAATCCCGCATACGCGACAGACGGAGCCGCCATCATCGCACAGGGCGGCGACGATCAGTTCGGCTACTGGACCCTGCCTACCGTCTCCACCAAGGGTGCCAACAAGGCCGCCCTCGATATCAGCTACTATGTAGGAGCCTGCAAGAACGTGACGGTTTACGCCGAGGCTTACGGCACGGGCCGCGTGGAACTCTTCAGCGAGGCTGACCTGTTCGGCTACGGTCAGGAAGGATTCCAGACACTGCCCATCCAGCTCCCCGCTCAGTTCCAGGATAAGAATTGGGTCAACATCACGATCCGCTGCGACTTCTCCGACGAGAAGAGCGACTTCGTATGGAACGGCTACAAGATGATCAACATGGTACAGAAGGATATGGCCGCAGTTGACGTCAAGGCTCCCAAGAAGGTTGCCACAGGTACTGACTACGATGTGACCGTGAATGTAGCCAATTACGGTCTGAGCGCAGCCAACGCCTACAATGTGGAACTCTATGCCAACGGCGAGAAGGTAGCGGAGAAGGCTGGTGCCGAACTCGCATCCTACGCCGAAGCACAGGTTGTATTCGCACAGACGATGTCGCCCATCGCGACAGAGGATATCAACTATACTGCCAAGATCGTTCAGGCCGGTGACGCTAACATGGCCAACAACGAGACTGCCGTTGTAACCGTTACACCCAAGCAGTCCACACTGCCCGGTGCTACCGAGCTGACCGCAGCCAACAGCGAGAACTCCGTGGCTCTGACATGGAACGAGCCCGACCTGACAGCTGTTACTCCCGATCCCAAGACTGACGACTTCGAGGATGCCGATGCATTCGCAGCCGAATATGGCGACTGGGTATTCGTTGACGTTGACGAAGAAGGTGTAGGTGGCTTCCAGAACATGGATCTGCCCGGCATCACTCCCGGCGAGACCAAGGGCAGCTTCTGGGTATGGGATCAGTCCACCGGTATCGGCAACCAGACCTTCGATGCCCACAGCGGTACAAAATATCTGTTCTCGCTGTTCAGCTATCAGGACAATGAGGTTAATGACTGGGCTATCTCGCCCCAGCTCTACGGTGGCGAACAGACCGTTTCGTTCTGGGCACGCAGCTACTCCGGTGATTATCCCGAGAAGATTGCTGTTTACTACAGCACAGGCAGCACCGATCCCAATGACTTCGTCCTGGTTGAAGGCTCACAGGTTGACGTAGTTCCCGCTGAATGGACCGAGTATCAGATCGACCTTCCCGAGGGCGCAACACGCTTCGCTATCCGCAGCTATGCGGCAGGCAGCTTCATGCTGATGGTTGACGATGTCACCTATACTCCCGCAGCCGCATTCTCCGGCGAAATCTCGCTGAAGGGCTACGATGTATATCGTGACGGCGTGAAACTGAACGACGCTCCCGTCGAGAATACCGAATACGCTGACGCCAACGTCGTAGAGGGCACCGAATACAAGTATGTTGTAGTCGCACTGTTCGACGAAGGCACAGGCCGCGTATCCAACACCGCCAAGATCAAGTTCGAGAAGGAGTCCGGTCTTGAGAGCCTCGGCGCAGCCAAGGCCATCGCAACCGCCAAGAACACCATCATCGTCCGCGGCTTCGCAGGCGAGAAGGTGATCGTAAGCTCTGCCGACGGTAAGGTCATCGCCAACGGCGAGGCTTCCGAAATCAGCAGCATCTCCGTTCCCGCAGGCGTTTACGTAGTGAAGGCCGGCAACAAGAGCGTGAAGGTAGTCGTTAAGTAAGCGATCCCCTTAATCCCTATACGAAAGGCCCCGCCATCCGGCGAGGCCTTTTCCGTTGATAGACAGGAGAACAGCTATTTGTTTTAGACCGGAGAACTATGTGTTCTCCTGTCTGAATTATTTCCGGTCTTTGAGCAGATCGCGGATCTCGGTCAGCAGTTTCTCCTCGCCGGTGGGCTCGGGTGCGGGCGCCGGAGCGGCCTCGACCTCCTTCTCCTTCTTCATGAACTTCATGGTGACGCGCAGGGCGACAAAGATGGAGAGGGCGATGATCAGGAAGTCCACGATGTTCTGTATGAACATACCGTAATTGATGGCCACTTCCTCCACCGCAGCCTTGCCTAAGGCCGCGTCGGCAGGCTCGGCATGATGGATGACATACTTCATGTTCTCGAAGCCCGTGTTGCCCGTGCAGATGGTGATTACCGGCATGATGATGTCGTCCACCAGCGAACTGACTATCTTGCCGAACGCGCCGCCCACGATTACGCCGACGGCCATGTCGATCACATTGCCCTTCAAGGCGAACGCCTTGAAATCCTGAATGAATTTTCCCATAGTTATCTATAATTATGTTAGTAATGTCAACAATATAAGGCGAGAGACATGGTCTCCGACCAAGCCGAGCTTCGCTTATCCTCACCCCACGAAGGCCGGTGCCAGCTGATGCTGTCCCCGTCCATCGTGGGGTTAATGAGAAACAGCCTCTCCGAGGCAAGACCGGCACTCATTTGCATCCACCAATCCCGGTAAGGCAATGAGACTGGTCCGGCACGCTGGATAGAAGCAGATACCGGATGTCAGATCCCGAAACCTGCCTCGGAGAGGCTGTTTCTCAATAACCCCACGATGGGTGAAAGGAGCGAAGCGACCGCACACCCTTCGTGGGGTAAGGCATATACCCGACAGCTTGGTCGGAGACCATGGTCTCTGTACTGCCCGATACCTGACATAAGTTATAACGATTGGGGGCCGGGATTGTTAATTTTAATCAAGGCTGCAATTAATTGTCTAAAGATACGGCAAAATTGCGAAAAATTTCTTAATTTTGCAATCTAAAAGGCAACCTATCAGTAATGATAGCATTTTTATTAGTAGCGGAAGCCGCTCAGATAACTGTGATGACTCTGAGGACTCTGACAAAACAAGATTAAGGATTAAAACCCAAATATAAACAAAATACAAATCAACCCAAATTTTAAATACACCAAGCAATGACAAAGATTGGTATTAACGGATTCGGTCGTATCGGCCGTTTCGTATTCCGCGCCAGCACAAAGCGCGATGACCTCGAAGTAGTGGCAATCAACGACCTTCTCCCTGTAGACTACATGGCCTATATGCTGAAGTACGACACGATGCACGGACGTTTCGATGGCACCGTAGAGGCTGACATGGAGAAGAACGAGCTGATCGTAAACGGCAAGCGCATCCGCGTTACCGCATGCCGCGACCCGAAGGAGATCAACTGGGGCGCTGTAGGTGCTGAGTACGTTGTTGAGTCCACAGGTCTGTTCCTGACTCAGGAGAAGGCTCAGGCTCACATCGAGGCAGGTGCCAAGTATGTTGTTATGTCGGCTCCCTCCAAGGACGCTACTCCCATGTTCGTAGTTGGTGTCAACGAGAACACATACGCCGGCCAGCAGTTCGTTTCGAACGCTTCCTGCACCACCAACTGTCTCGCTCCCATCGCCAAGGTTCTGAACGACAAGTTCGGCATCGTTGAGGGTCTGATGACTACCGTTCACTCCACAACAGCCACACAGAAGACTGTTGACGGTCCCTCGATGAAGGACTGGCGTGGTGGCCGTGCCGCTTCCGGCAACATCATCCCCTCCACCACAGGTGCCGCCAAGGCTGTCGGCAAGGTTATCCCCGAGCTGAACGGCAAGCTGACAGGTATCTCCATGCGTGTCCCCACTCTGGACGTATCTGTTGTCGACCTGACCGCCAACCTGGCTAAGCCCGCTACCAAAGAGGACATCTGCGCTGCCATGAAGGAGGCTTCCGAGACCTACCTGAAGGGTGTGCTCGGCTACACCGAGGACGCTGTTGTAAGCTCCGACTTCCTGGGCTGCCCCCTGACCTCCATCTTCGACGCTAACGCCGGCGTTTACTTGACCGACAAGTTCGTCAAGGTGATCAGCTGGTATGACAACGAGATCGGTTACTCCAACAAGGTGCTCGACCTCATCGCCCACATGAAGAAGGTTAACGGCTAATCCCCGTTCACATCGTAACAAAAGGCTTCGCCATCCGGCGAAGCCTTTTCCCGTTTATAGACAGGAGAACTATATATTGTTAGACAGGAGATTTATATATTTTTTTAGACAGGAGAACAGGAGAAACAGGAGAGACAATCAATAGAATCTCCTGTTTCTCCTGTTCTCCTGTCTAAAACAAATAGCTGTCCTTCTGTCTACTGTTGGGCATTGATGGCGGTCATGATGTCGAGGGCGCGGCTGACCGTGGTGACGTTGCCGATGACTATCAGGTTGCGCTCGCCGGCCTTGCGGAACTGCGTGTCGCGCGGGTTGCCCTGCAGCCACTCCAGCACGCGGCCGAACGCGCGGCTCTGATAATACGCCTTGTTCTCCGCTCCGACGAAGTATGCTCGCATCTGCCCGTTCTTCAGCACCAGACGCTCTATGCCCGCCTTCTTCGCCTCAAACCGCAGCAGAACTACCTTGATCAGCTCCTCGCTCACATCCGGTATCGCGCCGAAACGGTCGCGCAGCTCGGCGCGGAACTCCTCGACCTGCTCGGGCCGTTCCATGTTGTCAAGCTGCCTGTACAGCGTGATGCGCTCGTTCTCCTGAGGCACATACTCCGGCGGCAGACGCAATTCCAGGTCGCTCTCTATCGTCACCTCGTTCACATACTCCTCCTGCCCCGTCGTGGCGTCGGACACGTCCTGGAATTCGTCGCCGAATTCCTCCGTCTTCAGTTCCGTCACCGACTCGCGCAGTATCTGCTGATATGCCTCGTAGCCCAGGTCGGCTATGAATCCCGATTGCTCGGCGCCCAGCAGGTTGCCGGCGCCGCGTATGTCCAGGTCCTGCATGGCTATGTGTATGCCGCTGCCAAGCTCGGAGAACGACTCGATGGCCTGCAGTCTGCGGCGCGCCACAGGCGTCATGGCGTCGCCCGGCGGAACGAACAGATAGCAGAACGCCTTGCGCGACGAACGCCCCACACGGCCGCGAAGCTGGTGCAGCTCGCTGAGGCCGAAACGGTGCGCGTTGTTGACCAAGATGGTGTTCACATTGGGCATGTCCACGCCGTTCTCGATGATGGTGGTGGACAGCAACACGTCGTAGTCGCGGTTGGAGAAGTCGATGATGGCCTTCTCCATCTGCTCGGGCGGCATCTGGCCGTGGGCTATCACCACGCGCACACCCGGCACCAGGCGCTCTAATTTGGTCTGTAGCTCGAAAAGATTCTGAATCCGATTGGTGACAAAGAACACCTGTCCGCCGCGGCTCAGTTCGAAGCTGACGGCTTCCTTGAGGGTATCGTCGTCCAGCACGGACACAGTCGTATTGATAGGCTGGCGGTTGGCCGGCGGCGTGTTGAGGTTCGAGAGGTCGCGCGCGCCCATCAGCGAGAACTGCAGCGTGCGCGGTATCGGAGTGGCCGACATGGTCAGCGTATCGACGTTGGTCTTGAGCTGCTTCAGTTTCTCCTTGACCGCCACGCCGAACTTCTGCTCCTCGTCTATCACCAGCAGGCCCAGGTCCTTGAACTCCACCTGCTTGCCGATAATCTTGTGCGTGCCTATCAATATGTCGATCTTGCCGGCCTTGAGGTCGGCGAGTATCTGTCGTGTCTCGGCCGCCTTCTTGGCGCGGCTCAGGAACTCCACGCGCACCGGGAAATCCTTGAGACGGTCGCGGAACGTGTGGTAATGCTGCATGGCCAGCACGGTGGTAGGCACCAACAGCGCGGTCTGCTTGTTGTCGCACGCGGCCTTGAATGCGGCGCGCACGGCTATCTCCGTCTTGCCGAATCCCACGTCGCCGCACACCAGGCGGTCCATCGGCCGCGGCGACTCCATGTCGGCCTTGACGGCTGCCGTGGCCTTATGCTGGTCGGGCGTGTCCTCGTAGGCGAACGACGCCTCAAGCTCGTGTTGCAGATAGTTGTCGGCGGGGAATGCGTGTCCTTTCTCGTGGCGGCGCTGGGCGTACAGGCGTATCAGGTCGCGAGCCATGTCCTTCATCTTGGACTTGGTGCGCTCCTTCAGACGCTGCCATGCGCCGGAGCCGAGTTTGCTCACCTTGGGCGCGGCGCCCTCCTGACCACGGTATTTCGACAGCTTGTGCAGGGCGTGAATCGACACCAGCACCAGGTCGTTGTTCTGGAAGAACACCTTAATCATCTCCTGCGGATGTCCGTTAGTCGCGGTCTTTACCAGGCCGCCGAATATGCCGATGCCGTGATCTATGTGCACTATGTAGTCGCCCGGCTCTATCTGGTTCAGTTCCTTGAGGCTGAGCGCCACGCGGCCACTGCGGGCGCGGTCGGCCTTCAGCGTGTAGTTGTGAAAGCGGTCGAATATCTGATGGTCGGTGAAGAAGCAGTTTTTCGACCCGCGGTCGATGAAGCCCTCGTGAAGCGTCGGCTCCACGGGTGTGAAGACGATGTCGTCGCCGCGGTCCTCGAATATCTCCTTCAGGCGGTCGGTCTGACGCCCGGAGTCGCTCAGCACCATTATGCGGTATCCTTTCGCTAAGAAATCAGCGAATGAATCGGCTATGAGGTCGAAATTCTTGTGATACAGTGTCTGCGGCGCGGTGTCGAACACCATCCGCGCCAGTCCGGGCGTGTTCTCCCCGGCCTCGCGGTTGGGGGTGAACTGCGCCACGCGCATCGCCTCGAAGCGGACGCGGAATTCGTCGGGATCCACCACCTTCTGCATCGAGTCGGGGTCTCCCTCGCCGGCTATCACCGCAGAATCGGAATAGGTCTGGGCTGCAACAGACGCCACACGCGTCGTGACGAACTCCGGATCAGCGCAGAACAGCACGGTGTCCGTGTCGAGGGTGTCGAGCAGCGACACGCCGCCTGTGGCGTCCGAGGCGCGCGCCGAGAGTATCACGGCCTCGTCCTCCTTCCCCTCCGACAGCTGTGTCTCGATGTTGAACGTGCGTATGGTGTCTATGTCCTCGTCGAAGAAATCGAAGCGATAGGGCATGTCGCGGCTGTAGCTGAATATGTCGAAGATGGAGCCACGGACGGCGAATTGTCCCGGCTCGTAGACATAGTCCACCTTGTGGAAACCCATGTCGAGCAGTCGCTGCAGCAGGTCGGAGATTCTGACGGTGTCGCCGGGATGGAACCGGAGCGTGTCGCGCGCCATGGCCTCGGGTGCGGCCACACGTTCGGCCAGTGCCTCGGGATAGGTGACAATCCAGGTCAGCGTGCTCTTGGGGGCGTGCAGGCGGTCCAGCGTCTCGGTGCGGAGTATCTGCTGCGGGCCGTCGGGCTGGCCGTACTTGATGTCGCGCTTGTAGCCGCTGGGGAATATGGCCACGGCGTCGGGGCCGAGTATGGCGGTCAGGTCGCTGAACATATAGCCGGCGCCTGTCAGGTCGTTGCATACCACCACGCCGAGCGGCAGGTCAAGGGTGCTGAGGAACACCGCCGGGGCGCTCCCCGCCAGTCCGGCGAACATAAGGCGTCTCAGGTCACGGTTACGCAGCATCCCTGCGGCGGCGCGCCGCTTGGAGTCAGTCACGAACTGTGACGCGCATTCCGTCAGCGTCATTTGCCCGAAAGTATTCGTTTGTACAGAGCCTTGTCCTTCAGGATGCCGCGCGCGGCGTCCACGCCCTCGTCGTCGCGGATGCCGTACTGCGTGCGCCCGCGGTCGAAGTAGTAGCGGCTCACTATCTCGCCGCCCAGGTATTCCTCTATATGCTTGCGGTGGGTGTCAAGGTCACGGTCCAGGTTGTGCGTCAGCAGTTTCTTGAGGCTGTCGAACGCCGCCGTGGTCTCGTCGTTGATGTATCCCTCCTCGTCGGCCACCTTGCGGAGTGCTTCTGTAGCCTCCTCCATCGCGGAGTCGTACTTGAACTTCTTCGGGTCGATGAACGCCTTGAACTCGTTGTAAACCGAGTCGGTGATCACGAACTTGTCGGCCGTGGGTATGGTGGGGTGCGTGGCCTTGAACTTGTTGGCGAAGTCCCACGACCAGTTGTCGCTCACCACGTTGTAGACCAGGCGGTTCACCTTCTTCCAGTTCACCGTGGAGTCGGGCTGCAGACCGCCGCCGTCGCGTATGGTGCGGCCGTGCAGCGTCTTGTAGGCGTGGGTCAGCGAGTCAGGCACGCGCGCCGCCGATCCGTCGGGATTGCGGTGCTTATAGTCCAGACTCTGAATCAACCGGCCCGAGGGGGTGTAGTATTTGGCTACCGTCACCTTAAGCACGCCGCCGTAAGGGAGTGGACGCGTGGTCTGCACCAGTCCCTTGCCGAAGCTGCGGGTACCAACTAAGACGCCGCGGTCCAGGTCCTGCATGGCGCCTGCCAATATCTCGGAGGCCGATGCGGTGCCGCCGTCGGTCAGCACGGCCACAGGCATGTCGGGATACAGGGGCTTGCGCATGGTCTTGTATATCTTGGTGGCGTCCTTGTCGCGGCCGATGGTGCGCACTATTTCGGTACCTTTGGGCACGAAGTTGGAGGCCACGTCCACGGCCTGTTCCAGCAGACCGCCGCCGTTGCCGCGCAGGTCGATTATCACGCCCTTAAGTCCGGGGGCCGTGGCCTGGAACGAGTCGAGGGCGGCGCGGACATCCTTGCCGGTGTCCTCGATAAACTGCGTGATGCGTATGTAGCCGATGCTGTCGGGCAACACGCCGGCGTAAGGCACCGACGAATTGCGTATCTTGGCGCGGGTGACGGTAAAATTCCGAATGGAATCCTGAACATACGGGCGCTGCACGCGGATGCGCACCTGCGTGTCGGGGCGGCCGCGCAGCAGCTTGCTGACCTTGTCGACGGTGAACTTCGACACGTCGACGGTGTCCACCTTCAGCAGCCGGTCGCCGGCGCGGAGGCCTCCCTTGTAAGCCGGGCTGTTCTCGAACGGCTCGGACACGTACGTGCCGCCGTCCTTATACAGCAGCAGGGCGCCGATGCCGGCATATTCGCCGGTGGTCATCTGGCTGATGTCCTCGCGGTCCTCCTTGGGATAATACACGGTATACGGGTCCACCGTCTGCAGCATCGCGTCGATGGCGCCCTTGAATGCCGTTTCCGAGTTGATGGTGTCCACATAGTTCATCTCCAGCTCCTTGACTATGGAGCTGAACGTGTTCAGACCGCGGGCCACCGACATGTCCTTGCTTTTCTGCGCACTCACTATTCCGGCCGTCACGATGGCGGCACATAACAATGCGCCTCTGATAATCCTTTTCATATTTTATATAACAATCGGTGGTCCTTATGTATTATCCCGAATCGGGGTTATTTGTGTGGATAGTCGATGGTATAGTGCAGTCCGCGGCTTTCCTTGCGGTCCATGGCCTGACGCGTGACGAGATATGCCACGTTGATGATGTTGCGCAGCTCGCACAACTGGCGCGTGGGCTTGCTGCGGCGGAACAGGTCCTCGGTCTCCTGATACAGGATGTCGAGGCGGTTCCAGGCGCGTTTCAGGCGCAGGTCGCTGCGCACTATGCCCACATAGTAGGCCATGATCTGGCTCACTTCCTTCTCCGACTGGGTTATGAGCACCATTTCCTCGTGCGGGATGGTACCCTCGTCGTTCCATTCGGGCACGTCGTCGCGCCAGTCGTATCCCTTGATGGCCTCGATGGCGTGACGGGCGGCCGCGTCGGCATACACCACCGCCTCTATCAGCGAGTTGCTGGCCAGGCGGTTGCCACCGTGCAGGCCGGTACACGAGCATTCGCCGAGGGCGTACAGGCGGTTGATGCTCGACTCGCCGTTCAGGTTCACGGCGATACCGCCGCACAGATAGTGGGCGGCCGGAGCCACGGGTATCATGTCCTTGGTGATGTCGATGCCCAGAGACAGGCATTTCTCGTAGATGTTGGGGAAATGCTTTTTGGTTTCTTCCGGATCCTTGTGGGTGACGTCGAGCATTACGTGGTCGGTGCCGTTCAACTTCATCTCGGAGTCGATGGCGCGGGCCACGATGTCGCGCGGCGCCAGCGACAGACGCTCGTCATATTTGTGCATGAATTCCGAGCCGTCTATGTTCTTCAGTATGGCTCCGTAGCCGCGCATGGCCTCGGTGATGAGGAAGCTGGGACGGTCGCCGGGATGGTACAGGGCCGTGGGATGGAACTGTATGAATTCCATGTCCTTGACGGTTCCCTTGGCACGGTAAACCATTGCGATGCCGTCGCCGGTGGCAACAAGCGGATTGGTGGTGGTGGTGTACACGGCTCCGACGCCGCCCGTGGCCATAACGGTCACCTTCGCTAAGAACGTGTCGACATTGCCGGTGGCTTCGTTAAGGATGTAGGCGCCATAGCACTGTATGTCGGGGGTGCGGCGGGTCACCACCTTGCCGAGATGGTGCTGGGTGATGATCTCCACGGCGCAGTGATGGTCGTAGACGTCGATGTTATCGGTGTTCTGTATGCGACGCACCAGGGCCTGCTGGATTGCGGCGCCGGTGTTGTCGGCGTGGTGCAGGATGCGGAATTCGGAGTGGCCCCCCTCGCGGTGCAGGTCGAAGGTGCCGTCCTCCTTGCGGTCGAAGTCGACGCCCCACGACAGCAGCTCCTGAATCTGAGCGGGCGCGTTGCGCACCACCTGCTCCACTGCCTTGGGATCGGAAATCCAGTCGCCGGCCACCATCGTGTCGTGGATGTGCTTGTCGAAATCGTCCACCTCAAGGTTCGTCACCGAGGCCACGCCGCCCTGGGCGTAGAATGTGTTGGCCTCCTCGAGGTCGGTCTTGCATATAATAGCCACGCTTGAGCCCGTGCGGGCCACCTTCAGCGCGAACGACATGCCGGCGATGCCGCTGCCTATCACCAAATAATCGTAACGTTTCATAACTATATCGCTATGTATCAGACTTTATGCCGTGAGTCGACGTGGGTCATATTAAAAAATCGAGCCGGCGGTCAGCGTAACTGACGGCCGGCCCGGCTCTGTTATCTTAACGGTGAATTTAGCCCAGCTTGTTGACGTGCTTCTGCAAGCTGCTGCACAGATTCGCTGCCTTATTCTTGGAGATGATATTCTTGCGACCCAGACGCTGAAGCAGCTGCGATACCTTGTTGTATGCGGCCTGTGCTTCGGCCTTGTCGGTCATTTTGCGTACGCGACGCACGGCGTTGCGGGCGGTCTTGGCCCAATAACGATTCTCCAGGCGACGGCTTTCTGCCTGACGAATTCTCTTCAATGACGATTTATGATTTGCCATCTTTGCTGTTTTAGTCTGTGTTGGTTGTTAACCTTGTGTTTGATTGTAGCCCATAGCAGAGTCGAACTGCTCTTTAGAGAATGAAAATCTCTCGTCCTAACCGATAGACGAATGGGCCCCGATTTGCCAGCGACGAACTCATTTCGCGCTTTGCGACTGCAAAGTTACTAAAAATTTCCGATTCTGCAAAAAAGATTTCAGAAACTCTGCAATTTTAATCTATTTTTAGGCTATTTTCCGGCCATTTCAGGCTATTTTCAGTCTGTTTTATGCTGATTATATGTTCACGGCCTCCTTATTTCAGTCCATTTCGATGTCGGCGTTCACGATTTCGGTCCAGGGAAGGCCGCATTCGGCCACCTTCTCCAGGAACGGATCGGGATCGAACTCCTCCACGTTGTGCACGCCGGGCATCACCCACTTGCCGGTCAGGAACATCATGGCGCCCACCATGGCGGGGACGCCGGTGGTGTAGCTCACGGCCTGCGTGCCGGTCTCGGCGTAGGCCTGCTGGTGCGGGCAGTTGTTGTAGATGTAGTATGTGCTGGGGTTGCCCTCCTTGTCCAGTCCGGAGATGCGGCAGCCTATCGAGGTCTCGCCGGTATAGTTCTCGCCGAGTGTGCCGGGATCGGGCAGCACGGCCTTCAGGAACTGGATGGGAATGATCTCCTGGCCGTTGTACATCACGGGGTCGATGCGGGCCATGCCTATGTCCTGTATCACGCGCAGATGCGTCAGGTATTCCTGGCCGAAGGTCATCCAGAAGCGGGCGCGGCGGATGGTCGGGAAGTTCTGCACCAGGCTCTCCAGTTCCTCGTGATAGAGCAGGTAACTCTCGCGGACGCCGATGTTGGGATAGGTCAGCGGTTTGTGGATCTCCAGGTTCTCGGTCTCCACCCACTTGCCGTCCTGCCAGTAGCGGCCCTTCTGCGTGATCTCGCGGATGTTGATTTCTGGATTGAAGTTCGTGGCGAACGCCTTGCCGTGGTTACCGCCGTTGCAGTCCACGATGTCGAGGGTGCGCATCTCGCTGAAATGATGCTTGGCGGCGTAAGCGGTGAACACGGCGCTTACACCCGGGTCGAAACCGCAGCCCAGGATGGCCGTAAGGCCGGCCTTCTCGAAACGCTCGCGGAACGCCCACTGCCACGAATACTCGAAGTGAGCCTCGTCCTTAGGCTCGTAGTTGGCCGTATCGAGGTAATTGACGCCGGCCTGCAGACAGGCCTCCATGATGGTCAGGTCCTGATAGGGCAGCGCCACATTGATGCAGATGACGGGCTTGTGCTTCCTGAACAGCTCCACAAGCTGGGGCACCTCGTCGGCGTCCACGCAGTCCGTGACTATCTCCACGCCGTGACGGGCCTTGATATTCTCGGCTATAACGTCACATTTACGCTTGGTGCGCGACGCCAGCACTATCTCGCTGAACACATCCGGATGCTCCGCGCACTTGTGCGCCACTACCGTGCCGACTCCTCCGGCACCTATGATCAATACTTTCATTCCTATCTTGTTTTTATTTCAGTTCTTTTATCTCTCCCACTTCTCCCACTCCTCCCATTACTCTCACTCCTCCCAATCTTCCCATTACTCCCACCTCTCCCACTCACATCGGCTCAATTCTCTCAAACTCCCCCCAGGCCCGCGCCTGCCTGTAAGCCGGCACCGCCCTGGCCGGCACCCGCAGCGTGCACGTGCGCAACATGCCGCGCTCCTCGGGGTCGAACGGCTGCGAGTTGCAGTCGAACGGCGGAGGCACCGGCGACGGCTCTATCAGCTCGGTCAGCGCGTAGCAGCCGGCAAACAGCATCTCGCCCAACAGGTTGGCGTTGGCCGGCATCGTGACGCGCCGTAACGACGTGCATTCGCTGAAGGCGTAGCTTTCCAGCTCCTTCAGATTGGCCGGCAGCTTCACCTCCCGCAGCGACGTGCAGAACGAGAACACGTTCGCGCCTATGTGCGTCATCCCATCCGGCAGGTTGATGCTCTGCAACTTGCGGCAATACACGAAGGCCTGCGACTTGATGTCGCACACGCTTTCGGGCAGCCTCACCTCGCGCAGATTGGGACACTCGCGGAAGGCGTAGGCCGGTATCACCGCCGGGCGCGATGCGAACACCACCGTATGGAAGTCCGCGCGTTCGGCATACTTAAGCTCGGTCAACGGCTCCGTGACCGTCAGCACCGAGTCGCGCACCGAGTCGGCCCAGACCTGCACCGCGGACACAACCGCCGCCATAAGTATCAACAATCTTCTCATAGATCAGGTTGGCGGTCGGGAGGCAGGATTGTCCGCGGATCGACAGAATCAACCCGTACCACTATATTCTTGGTGTCGCCGCGCCAGGGCACTGCGGCATGATATACCTCATACTCCACGCGCACCGGACGGTTCCTGTACTGCATGCGGCGCAGCATCACGGCGGCGGTATCGTTCACGGTCGAAAACACGAAGTCCCGGTCGTAAACGCGCGTGGTGTCCATTATATTCTTATACGGCAGCAGCACGCCCTCGTAAGTCTTGATGGCAGTGCCGCGCTTCTCGATGCTTTCCACATAGCCGTAGGTCACGGCATTCTCCACGTATGGATTGAAATAAATCAACCATCCGGCTATGACCAGACCCATCACCACGCCGGCCACGGCCACCCACACCCACAGCTTCCACGAACGGGATGTCTGCTTCAGGTGGTCGAACTCCGACTCAGGCTCGTCCCAATAGGCAGGATCCTCCGGCTTCAGCACCGGACGCTTCTCCTCCTTGACAGGCTTAGGCTCCTCCGGAACATATTCCTGGTCGAAATAATCGTTTTTATCGTCTTCGTTGAAATTCATTGACTTTCGTCTTCTAAACTATTATCTAAACTTTATCACATTCCTGCATCGGGCAGGCGCGCATCCTTTCCGCTTTTGGTGACGGAAATGTATATCATTGTAAGTATACCCAAGGTGATGAGCATCACGGTCTGGCCTGACCACTGCAGCATCGAGAATGCTGTGGCGGCATCTTCCGACACGCCGTAGACGGCAAGGCCGAATATCACGCCGAGGTTCCAGGGGCCGAGGCCGCCGTTGCTGGGCACGGCCATGCCGATCGAACTGAGTATGAACGCCGCCAGACACGGCACCAGACCCCATGCCAGTTCGGGCGTGCACAGGTCGCGCATGAAACTGAACGAGAACAGAGCCACGTACAGCTGGAAGTAATAGCAGGCCCAGATGGCCAGCGTCCAGAACAGAAACGCCCACTTCCCTTTCATCCTGCCGACTACGGCGAAGCCTTTCCACATCTCCCCTCCCCACCGGCGTGTCTTGCGCACCGCGCTGAAGTTCCGGCCGAAATGCAGCAACGCCCACACTATGACGCAGCCTCCTGTCACGCCGGTCCAGAACCACGGATTGCGCGCCAACCCCACGACTCCCTGCCCTACCGGATATTTCACCAGGAACGCCTCTATCGCAGGCGTGGCTATCAGAAAGGTGATGACCGTAAGCGTGAACACCGTAATCATGTCGGCCACACGGTCGCCCACCATCGAACCCACCACCTCGGTAAAGGGTGCACGCTCGCGATGCGCTATATAAGTGCAGCGCCACACCTCGCCCAGCCGGGGGAACAGCAGGTTAAGCGCGTAGGTGCCGAATATGCTGCAGCACAGCGCCATGAACGGTGGCCGGATACCTAATGCCTTGAGCTGTATGCGCCAGCGCGCGGCTCGGAACACATGGCTGAACACGCTCATCAGCATCGCCACGAGTATCCACTTGTAGTCGACGCCATGGCGAAGCAGCTCCATCATGTCCGCGAAGTCCACCTTGCGGAACATGTAGGCCACCAACAGCACCGTCAGCGCAAGCGGCAACAGCCACCGCACCACATATCCCAATATTTTGCGCCAGTCCATACCGCAAAATTAGTAAATTTCAGAGAAACTTCTTTGAAAATTCACATTTTTCAAAGAATAAACTCCACTTCCTTAAAATAAAACGCAGTCTCCGTTCCGTCCGACATCAGCAATACGAGCGGCCCGCTTCTCCTGACATCCCGGATACTTGCCTGAAACTCAGCACGGTCGCCTTCGCGCATACGGAACCCGTAATACTGTCCGTCCCTGCGCCACAGCCTGCTCATATAGTCGGCGTGGAGCGCATCGGCGTCCTGCTCCAGTCGCCGCTCCAGTTTCTCGGACAGCGTGTCGAGCACCCGCGCCAGCGGAAGCTCCTCGCCCAACAGCTGATACATGCTTACAGGGTTGGGCGCGTCGCTGACGAATTCACGCTGATTCACGTTCAGACCGATACCGATACGGCTGTTGTCCAGGCGGTTGCCGACAATGGTGTGTTCTATCAGTATGCCGGAGATCTTGCAGTCGCCCACATACACGTCGTTCGACCATTTCACCATCGCTTTCAGGCCGTAAGCCTCCAGCGTGTCGGCCACACCAAGTGCCGCGGCCTCGCTGATGCGGAACTGCCGCTCGTCAAGCGGCAGCGTGTCGCCGTCAGCCTCAGGTCTATACAACATCGTGACCGTCAGATTCTTGCCCGGCTCCGACTCCCAGCTGTTGCCGCGCTGCCCGCGTCCCGACTCCTGATTATGGGCCACCACCATGGTCCGGTCGCCAAGCTCGTGCTGATGCACGGCGGCATAATTCATGGTGGAGTCCGCTATGTCCAAAAATACGTAATCCATCCTGTACTTACGAAACCCTTCCGCTACTTACGAAACCACTGTCAACACCCTCTCACCGTCGGGCAGCACCTCGATGCGCACCACCACGGTGTCGGCGGGCAGGAAGTCCACCGCCACCCGAGGCCATTCCAACAGGCACCACGACCCGGAATCCAGATAGTCGTAGATGCCGATGTCGGCCACGCCGCGCGAATCGTCGATACGGTAGAAGTCGAAATGATATATCGGTTTTCCGCCCGGCACATCGTAATGGTTCACGATGCTGAACGTCGGGGAATTGGCGGCGTCGTCGCTGCCCAACAGGCGGGTCATCTCGGATATCAGCGTGGTCTTGCCGGCCCCCATCGGGGCGTCGAAGGCCACGACACGCCGGGCGCCGGCCTGTCTTATCAGCCATACGGCTGCGTCGCCCAAATCCGCCTTACTCCTTATTATATATTGATTATTATTCATCGGTTATTTGAACAGGATCACCTCAAGTATATACACCCCCGCACCGCAAAGATAGCCGAGCAAGGCGGGAATCGAGAACTTCTTGAGATACCATCCGAAGCTGATCTTCTCCAGACCCATCGCGATTACGCCGGCAGCCGAGCCGATAATCAGCATCGAGCCGCCCACTCCGGCACAATAGCTCAGGAACTCCCAGAACACACCGTCCTGCACGAACTGGGCGGCATAACCCACCGACGAGGCATCGGTGACGGGATACATACCCATCACTCCGGCTACGAGAGGAACGTTGTCGAACACCGAGCTCATGATGCCCAACACAACGTTGATGATATAGATGTTGTGTATGGTCTTGTCGAGCCATGCGGCCGTAGCCGCTAAGATACCCGATGCATCCAGCACGTCCACAGCCATCAGAATGCCGAGGAAGAACAGTATCGAGGGGAAGTCTATTCTCTTTATCACCATCTGCAGACGGTGCTGGCGCGCTCCCTTGTAGTGGGGACGGCGGTTATAGAATATTTCGGTATAAATCCACAAAATGCCGAGAACCAGCAGCATACCGACGAACGGCGGCATGTGTGTGGCCGTCTTGAACACCGGCACCATCACAAGGCCGGTGACGCCGAGAATCAGCATGGTCAGTTTCTCGCGGTGAGTGAATTCCTTGTGATCCTGCGTCTCGGTGACGTGCACAGTGCCGAGCTGTCCCCGCAGCGAGCGTCTCACCCACAGTGCGGGCACCACGCAGGCCACGATGGATGGAAGCGTGACGTAGGCCACCAGCGCCTGGGCCGTGACGTTGCCCTTCACCCACAGCATGATGGTGGTGACGTCGCCGATGGGCGACCACGCGCCGCCACAGTTGGCCGCTATCACGATGAGTCCGGCGTACAGCAGCTGGTCGCTGCGCTTGTCCACCAGCTTGCGCAACAGCATGATCATCACGATGGTTGTGGTCATATTGTCCAGAACAGCACTGAACACGAAGGCCGTGACCAGAAGTATCCACATCAGCTTCCCCTTGCTGTTGGTCTTGATATGGTCGGTGATGATGGAGAAGCCTCCGTGGACATCTATCAGTTCCACGATGGTCATGGCTCCGATCAGGAAGAACAGGGTCTGGGTGATGTCGCCCAGAGCCTCTACAATCTTGACGTCCAGCACATAGCTCAAAGCCTGATAGTGAGGCGTCTCGCCCTGCAGGCTCGGTGTCTCGGCTATGTAGGCCGCAAGTTTCCCGGGTTCAACCTGCGGGACAATCTGGTCGGCGCACAGCGCGTAGACGACCCACAGCAGCATTCCCAGCACCAGCGCTATCGCCGTCTTGTCGACACGCAGCGGATGCTCCAGGGCTATCGCAAGATAGCCTACGAAAAACATTACTATTAACGTGGTGATCATGGCATCTTTTGAATTAGTAATTATGAATCGGCAATTAGTAATCGCGATGCAACGCATATTACCGATTGCTGATTACTCATTGCTAATCAGGTTAGCGTCTTCTCTTCTTTTTCTTTGATTTTGAGGATGTGCCTTTTGATTTGCTTTTGCTCTTGCTCTTGGACGAGGAGACTCTGCTTTTGCCGGGCAGTTTCAGCTTGTCGCCTGGCTGCAGCGCGTCGCCGCTTCCGGTTATGCCGTTGGCCTTCTTCAATGCCGCCACGGTGGTGCCGTACTTCTTGGCTATGTTCGACAGGTTGTCGCCGCTCTTGACGATATGCGACTTGGGAGCCGCAGGCTGCGCTTTCTTCTTTCTGGCTGTTGTCTTGCTGCTCTTGGTCGCGGTCTGTCTGCGCTGCGCGGAGGAAGCATCGTAAGTGCTTCCGGACTGACGGCGGGCCGACTGGCGGGCAGCGCGGTAGTCGCTTGCGGCATCGGCCTGCGCATTGGTGTTGCCGGTGTCGAGATGCTGTTGCTGCGAGCCGCGGCGGTCGCGTGTCACGGCCACCTCTTCGGTATTGCGCGGCGCGGGCAGGTCCTTGGCCTGGTCATGCTCCTCGTTGGCCAGTTCCTCGGCATCCTCCTGCGCTATGACGGCGGCAAGCTGGGCGTCGGGTTCCGAACCCGGCTCGGCCACTACGCGACGGGCGTATTTGTCGGCGTTATAGTCGCGTATCTCCTCCTCGCTCATCAGGTATGCCTGCACCTGGCGCGACGGAAGTATCAGCGTGTAGCTGCGCTCGTTGTTGCCGGGGATGATGTCGGCACGGAACTGCGGGTTCAGCACACGCAGCTCCTCCACCGGGATGTCGAGCACGTGCGAGATCTGGTCGAAATGTATGCGCTCGGCCACATGCACGGTGTCCATCACCAGGGGCTTGGTGGGCAACACCGGGCCGATGTTGTGTTTGTCGTAATAGTTCATCACATAGTTTGCGGCGATGAACATGGGCACGTATCCGCGCGTCTCGGGACTGAGATAATAGTAAATAGACCAGTAATCCTGGGTGTCGGGCGTACCTCCTGCGCGGCGCAGCGCCTTGTTTACGGCACCGGGACCGCAGTTGTAGGCGGCGATGGCCAGCGACCAGTCGCCGTAGCTGTTGTACAGGTCCTTAAGGTATTTGGCGGCCTTTTCCGACGACTTGTACGGGTCGCGGCGTTCGTCCACCATGCTGTTCACCTCCAGACCGAGTCCCTTGCCAGTGCCTACCATGAACTGCCACAGGCCGGCGGCGCCATGCTTGCTGGTGGCGTTGGGGTCCAGCGCGGACTCTATCACGGGCAGGTATTTCAGCTCGAGAGGCAGACCCTCGGCCTCCAGAGCCTGCTCGAAGATGGGCATATAATATAATGACAGACCCAACAGGGCGGCCACCTGGTCGCGTCCGCGACGGGTGTAACGCTCTATATAGTTGCGCACTATCGAGTTATAGGGCATGTCTATCACCGTCGGCAGCTTCGACAGGCGATCGCGCAGCACTGCGTCGCTCACCTCCACGTCGCCCTTGCGGCGGTAGCTGTCGTCGGTGGCGGTGTAGTTCTGCATATACCACCCCTCCAGCATACGCTGCGTGTCGGCCTCGTAGCTCTTGGGATACACTATGTGCGAGTCGGTTATCTCGGTGCGAAGGCTGTTCACGTTGCGGTTCTTCTGCGCCATCGCCGGCATGACGCCAAGCAACGCGGCCATAAGTATGATTGACTTTCTGCTCATGTTCGTTGTTAATGCTTAAAAGGTTAACGTCCACTGCAGTCCGAGGCTGGTGCGTCTCCAGCTCTGGTTCTGCGGGGTGATCACGGCCGGAGCCAGGTCGAGGCTCAGGTCGGGCGACACGTCGAAGTGGGCCATCTGCGCGTCGACGTATGCGTCGACCATGCAGACCAGATACAGCGCGACAAGACAGATGATGCACAGGTCGCGGTTGCGACGGTACTGGTCCTTGCGGTATTTGAAGGTCCTTTCCAGCCACGCCTTGTCCAAGTCGGATTCCTTGACGGTGGGCGGAAAGAAGTTCATGTAGCTTTTGGTGTTGGGGTCGGAATCCATCAGGTCCCGGTAGCCCTGCATATAGTCGTTGTACTGGTTGCCGTTCCAGTTGGTGGCATAACCGAGGCCCATGAAGCCACCTACCACGATGGGGAGCTTCCAGTAGCGGCGGTTGTATATCTGTCCCAGGCCGGGGAACAGCGCCGACATCCACACGGCGCGCGTGGGATTGGGATTGAACGGACGGCGCCCCTTCTCGTCGAACGAATATCCGTCGGCCGTAACCACCGTGGGGGGTATGCTGTCGGTCTCGGCAGTATTCAGCGAGTCGGTCGCAAGCGTCTCCCTGTCGTCGGGCAATACGCGCAGGTCAAGGTCCACGTCCACATTCACCGTGGAGTCGGGACTGAGCGGCTCGCGGTCGCGTATCACCGGCTCGCGGTCACGGGCCGCAGTCACCGGCCGGCGGTCCTGCAGCACGGTCTGTGCGAACCCGGGCGGTATCACGAACAATATCGCCAGGGCCATTATCAGTGCCTTCTCCATCCGGGTGAGTCGTATGCCCATTCCTGTCACTTCACGCTGTCGAACGCCTTGATCAGACGGTGCAGATCGTCGTCGTTGTCGAATTTAAACGTAATGGTGCCGTTGCCCTTGGCGTTGCGGCTGAACTTAACGGGTGCCGAAAAGCGTGTACTCAGGCTCTTTACCAGCTCGTCGTATGCCTCGTTGTCCTGTTTCTTCTCCTCCTGCGCGGGGCCTTCGTTCATTTTCTTCACCACGGCCTCGACGGCGCGCACGGACAGGCCCTCCTTTACGATGCGCTTGTACAGTTTGAGCTGGGCCTTGGTGTTGTCCAGTCCGAGCAGTGCGCGGGCGTGCCCCATCTCGATGTTGTGGTCGCGCAGGCCGAGCTGGATCTCGGCCGGCAGGCGCAGCAGGCGCAGATGGTTGGCGATGGTGGCGCGTTTCTTGCCCAAGCGCTCCGACAGACGCTCCTGCGTCAGCGAATAGCTGTCTATCAGCTTCTTGAAACCCAACGCCACCTCGATGGCGTTCAGGTCCTGGCGCTGGATGTTCTCTATCAGCGCCATCTCGGTCATTTCGGAGTCGGAGGCCGTGCGCACGTATGCGGGCACGGTTACGAGGCCGGCCCTGGTGGCGGCGCGCCAGCGGCGTTCGCCGGCTATGATCTGATAGCGGCCTCCGGGCACCGAGCGCAGCGTCAGAGGCTGCACTATGCCTAATTCGCGGATGCTGGCCGCAAGCTCCTCGAGCGCCTCGGGGTCGAACGTGCGGCGCGGCTGCTCGGGATTGGGTTCTATCAGGTTCAGTTCTATTTCGGATATGGCCGAAGCGCCTCCGGTCTGCACCTCGGGCACCGGTGCCGACGCGAACAGGGCGTCGAGTCCGCGACCCAACGCACGCTTCGTTCCGGATGTCTTCTTATTCTGATCCATTGTCATGGTCATGCTTTCTTCTTACGTTTACGCTCGCGCGACTGCAGCTCGCGGGCCAGCTGGCCGTAGGCTATGGCGCCACGGCTGTCGGGGTCGTACAGTATCACGGGCAGTCCGTGGCTGGGACTCTCGCTCAGCTTGATGTTGCGCGGTATTACCGTGGTGAACACCATGTCGCCGAAGTGACCCTTCAGCTCCTCGAATATCTGGTTGGCCAGACGCAAGCGGGCATCGTACATGGTGAGCAGGAAGCCTTCGATCTCAAGCGTGGGCTTCAGGCGCGACTTGATGATACGTATGGTATTGAGCAACTGCGCGATACCCTCCAGGGCGAAGTATTCGGCCTGCACCGGTATCAGCACGGAGTCGGAGGCGGTCAGCGCGTTGACGGTGATGATGCCTAACGACGGCGAGCAGTCGATCAGGATGTAGTCGTAGTTGTCCTTGACGGGTTCGAGCACTCCGGACAGAGTGCGCTCGCGGTCGGCGCGGCTCATCAGCTCCACCTCGGCGCCCACCAGGCCGATGCGCGAACAGATTATGTCCAGACCCTTGACCTGGGTATGCATGATGGCCTCGGCCGCAGGATATCCTTCTATCAGACACTCGTATACGGTGGCGTCGGAATCCTCGGGCTCCATACCTAAACCGGACGTGGCGTTGGCCTGCGGATCGGCGTCCACAAGCAATACCTTGCGGCCTCCCGCTGCAAGACATGCACCCAGATTGAACGACGTGGTGGTCTTCCCCACGCCACCCTTCTGGTTCGCTATCGCTATGATTTTTCCCATAGACGTTCTGCTCTTACTGTTCAACTTTCGCAAGCTCAAGTTGATATTCATCCACTGTTGAGCAAGCTGAAAAACTTGCGAAACTCAAGCTATACCTATTTAAATATGCAAATTTACGAATTTATTCCCACATTCCCATACCGATTACTGCAAAATTTCCTTATTTCACATTTTTAAGCCTCAAACCCAAAATCATAAACCCGAAACGCTGGCCCGAAACGCTGTCCCGAAAACACTAACCAGAAAACACTAACCCGAAACGCTGTCCCGAAAACACTAACCCGAAATGCCTCGGAGAGGCTGTTTCTCAATAACCCCACGATGGCGGAGGGCGCGAAGCGTCCGAAAGCCTTCGTGGGGTGGACTGCGGCAGCGCAGTTTGGTCGGAGACCATACCGCTGTACTATCACCGGATCATGGGTATGTCTACGAATAAGGCGAGCGACATGGTCTCCGACCAAGCTGTGACTGACGCATCCTCACCCCACGAAGGCCAGTGCCAGCTGACGCTGTCCCTGTCCATCGTGGGGTTAACGAGAAACATGGTCTCCGACCATACACAGCGATATACAGCCATATACAGCCACATACCGTCATACACAGCGATATACCGCCATATACCGCCATACACAGCGATATACAGTCATATACCGCGATATACAGCGATATACCGTCATATACAGTCATACACAGCGATATACCGCCATACACCGTCATACACAGATATACCGCCATACACCGTCATACACAGCGATATACCGCCATACACCGACCGCCATACACAGCGATATACCGCCATACACCGACCGCCATACACAGCGATATACCGCGATATACCGTCATACACCGTCATACACCGTCATACACTGCCATACCCCGTCATATACAGCCATATATCCCAGTTCTATCCATTGTTGACATTTATAAAAAAATTAGAGTCAGTCTTCTCACGAGGACTGACCTAATTCCTGCTTGGCTTGTCGCCGCGCAGACGATAGAAATTACTAATGTATATAACCCAAAATTTAGACAATCTCTTTATCGTTGACAGTCAGCGGATATTGGATATTGTATATCCAATATCCCGCAACTATCCGTATTCGCCATCGGGCCGGCGGCATTCATGTCGCCCGCAAACCGGCACCGCGACTGGAAAGGCGACATTCCTGTCGCCTGCAATCGGCTCTGCCTGATGTCGTTCGTAAACTTGATGTCTGGGAGATTACTGCTGCATTAGTTATTTTCTCCGTCAGGACGCTTTATCGTTCTTTGGTGGATTAATAACGCCGCACCCCGGAACAATATTTCATTCCGGGGTGCAAAATAATGTTAAAGATTTGCGGCCTATAATGTTAACGCCGTGGCAATGAAACCTTCGGCCGCCACCATTATCTGTGGCCTTTCATCTTGTCAGTGTCTTTTCTACAATTATAACCCCGTTGACGGCCATAAAGTTCGATTGTCCTCACCTGCATTTTTATTTGGAAGTTGAAGAATTGTTGATTAATTTTGTGATTATGATGGATAATGTGCCCAGACATGCGGAGTATGTACCTGTTCCGCACCACATTCCGGCTCCGGAATACAAACCGATGAGCCCGGAGGAGGAAGACCTGATGATCGAGAATTCGTATCAGGAGCTGCTACGTGCGTATCTTCAGAGCAACCATCGCAAGAAAGTAGAGAAAATAGAACGCGCCTACCGCTTCGCCCGCGAGGCCCACAAGGGTGTGCGGCGCCGCAGCGGCGAGCCTTACATACTCCATCCCATCGCCGTGGCCAAGATCGTGATTTCGGAATTAGGCCTCGGCTCCACATCCATCTGCGCGGCCCTGCTCCACGACGTGGTGGAGGACACGGAATACACCCGCGAGGACATCGAGAACAATTTCGGCGACAAGATAGCCTCCATAGTCGAGGGCCTGACCAAGATTTCGGGCGGCATCTTCGGCTCGCAGGCATCGCTGCAGGCCGAAAACTTCCGCAAGCTGCTGCTGTCCATGAGCACCGACATACGCGTGGTGCTCATCAAGATGGCCGACCGCCTGCACAACATGCGCACACTCGCGTCCATGAGGCCCGAAAAGCAATACAAGATCGCAGGCGAGACACTGTACGTCTACGCACCCCTGGCCCACCGCCTCGGCCTGTACAAGATAAAGCAGGAGCTCGAGGACCTGGCGTTCAAGTACGAGCATCCGCAGAAGTACGAGGAGATTATGGCCCTGGTCAACCAGTCGGCCGCACACCGCGAGAAGGTGGTGGAGGAGTTCGTGGCCCCGATACGCGGGAAGCTGGACGCCGCAGGATTCAAATACGAGATCAAGGCCCGCATCAAGAGCGCATACTCCATCTACAACAAGATGGAGACCAAGAAGATACCGTTCAGCGAGATATACGACGTATACGCCGTGCGCGTCATCTTCGAGAACGACGACGACTCGCAGGAACGCCTGCGCTGCTGGCAGATATACACATTCTTCAGCGACGGCCACAAGGTGCATCCCGACCGCCTGCGCGACTGGACGTCGGTGCCCAAGGCCAACGGATACCGCGCCCTGCACCTCACGGCAATGGGCCCCGAGGGGAAATGGATCGAGGTGCAGATACGCAGCCGCAAGATGGACGAGATAGCCGAGCTGGGCTATGCCGCCCACTGGAAATACAAGACCGGCGAATACGAGGACGATTCGGAGCTGGACAAGTGGATGAACACCATCAAGGACATCCTGGCCAACCCGGAGCCAAACGCCATCGACTTCCTGGACACCATCAAGCTCAACCTCTTTGCCCGCGAGATATACGTGTTCACGCCGCGCGGCGACCTGATCACGCTGCCGGCCAAGGCCACGGTGCTGGACATGGCCTTCGCCATACACACCGAACTGGGACTGCACTGTCTGGCCGGCAAGATCAACCGCCGTCTCGTGCCTCTCAGCTACGAGCTGGACAGCGGCGACCAGGTGGAGATCATCACCTCCAAGTCGCAGAAGCCCGTGACCCAGTGGCTGGAATACTGCAAGACGGCCAAGGCGCAGAACTGCATACGCGACTTCCTGCGCCGCAGCCGGCCGCACCTCATATCGCGCGGTCGCGACCTGCTGGTGCAGGTGGCCGAACAGGAGGGACTCGACATCACCGACGAACTGGTGCAGAACCTGTGCCGCAACCTCGGAGCCACCACCCCCGACGAGCTGTACGTGCGCATAGCCAAGGAGGAGATAGACCTGACGGCCGACCAGCTCAAGGCCCTGTTCAAGAAGCGCACATCGCTGATACGCAAGATACTGCGCAACCCATTCGCCTCGCGCAAGAAGCTGAACAGCCAGGAGCCGCCCAAGGACCCCATCAACCGCAAGGAGGTGTACATACTGCACCCCGACGCCGAAAAACCGAACTATCTGCTCGACGTGTGCTGCACCCCCATCCCGGGCGACGACGTGCTCGGATTCGTCAACGACGACGAGGAAGTGGTGCTGCACAAGCAGTCATGTCCCGTGGCCATGCGCCTCAAGACCAGCTACGGCCCGCGCCTGGTGGCCACACGATGGGGCGGCACAGCCGAGAAATTCATTGCCAAAATCGCCGTAGAGGGTATAGACCGCCACGGAATACTGGAGGAAATCACCAGCACCGTGTCGCAGAAGCTCGGCATCAACATACGCGGCCTCAACATCTCGGCTCCGCAGGAGGTGTTCCAGGCCGAACTGACCGTGCTGGTGGACAACACCGACACCGTCGAATCCATCTGCAACGCCCTGAAGAGCATCAAGGGCGTGCAGAAAGCAGCCCGCATCAGCTGATTCCCTCAGGAACAGGCTGACATTGTTTAAAGACTAAAGAGTTCAGTGATGAACAGAAAGAAAAGAGACTTTTTCCTGAAACTCCTGCTTATAGTAGGATCCACGGCCGTAATCATGCTGCTGTTGCCGCACAACGACGTGCAGGACTATGTGTACGAGGAGAACCAGCCGTGGCGCTATCCGCTGCTCATGGCCGACTTCGACATGGAGGTGAAGCGCGATGCGGAGTCCGCCCAGCGGATGCGCGACAGCATAGACCGTAATTTCCTGCCCATCATCAAGCGCCAGGACGACAAGGCCGACCGGCGCATACAGATGTTCAACAAGGCCATCACGGGCAAGACGCCCGACGTGTCGCGTCTGGTGCTGAACAAGCTGCTGAACGAGATATACGCGCGCGGCGTGCTCGATTCCAAGGTGTACGACCGCATACAGGCCGCGCCCGGACACGAGGCCCGCACCGCCAGCAAGATCAACGGCGCCGACGCCCTGATCACCATCGACTGCAACACGATGTTGTCGCCGGCCATGGCATTCGAGTTCATCGACTCGGCCTACCGAGTGTCCGGTGCCCCGGTCATTGAGCAGCACAACGACGAAATCGCCGCATCGCTCAATACCATCCTTGTGCCCAATGTGGTGCTCGACACCGCCGCCGACCAGAAGTTCCGCAAACAGGAATACCTGGCGGCCGACGCTTCCATAGGCGTCATCAAGAAGGGACAGCGCATCGTGGACCGGGGCGAGATCGTGACGCCTCAGATATTCACCAACCTCAACACATATCTGCAGAAGGTGGCCGAGAACCACAGCGATGACCATACCGACACATACTTCTACGTGGGCCAGGCGCTGTTCATCCTGATATGCTTCGCGGGCCTGTACATCTTCCTGGCCGAATACCGCGAGCAGTTCTTCTCGTCGCTGCGCAAGATGCTGTTCCTCATGACGTTCATCACGCTGTTCGTGGTGTTCGCCGTGCTGATGTTCGAATATTTCCGCAACGGCATCTACCTTGTGCCGTTCGCCGCCGTACCGGTGGTGATACTGGTGTTCTTCGACTCGCGCACGGCCATATTCTCGCTGCTGGTCACGGTGATGGTCTCGAGCATGGTGGCGCTCGAGCCGATGCAGTTCATCTTCCTGGAGCTGGCGGCGGGTCTGACGGCGGCATTCTCCATGCGCACGCTGAGCCGGCGCGGACAGCTGCTCAAGACAGCCGCCCTGTCGTTCGTGGCCTACGTGCTGGCCTACACCACGTTGCTACTGCTCGACCACGGCACCCTCGCCGGGTACGAATGGCGGCTGATCGGCATTTTCGCCATCAACGCAGTGGTGCTCAGCTTCGTATACATCCTGATACTCGTCATCGAGAAACTGTTCGGCTTCACGTCGAACGTCACGCTGGTCGAGCTGTCGGACATCAACAGCCCGCTGCTGCGCCGTCTGGCACAGGAGGCTCCCGGCACGTTCCAGCACTCCATGCAGGTGTCGATGCTCGCCGCCGAAGGTGCCCGCGCCATCGGGGCTAACACCCAGCTGGTGCGCACCGGCGCCCTGTACCACGACATCGGCAAACTGTACAACCCGCTGTTCTTCACCGAAAACCAGCATAACGTCAACCCCCACGACGGTCTCGACCCCGAGGTGAGCGCACAGAAGATAATCTCGCACGTCACCAAGGGACTGGAACTGGCCCAGAAGGAGAAACTGCCCGAGATGGTGCGTCAGTTCATCCCCGAGCATCACGGCAAGAGCCTGACCAAGTACTTCTACAACACCGCTGTCAACAACAATCCCGACCCCGAGCACCCGATAGATAAGAAGCCGTTCATGTATCCCGGCCCGAATCCGCGCAGCAGGGAGACCGCCATACTTATGATGGCCGACTCGGTCGAGGCCGCCTCACGCAGCCTGACGGATTATTCCACCGAGGCCATCGACAGTCTTGTGGACAAGATAATAGACGGTCAGGTGCACGACGGAATGTTCCGCGACTCCCCCATCTCGTTCAAGGATGTGGAGGAAATCAAGGTGGCGTTCAAGAAGAGGCTGCAGACCATGTACCACGGCCGCGTGGCCTATCCTGAAATCAGACAGCAGGAGGACACCGCACAAAATCAGCCCGCCGCGAACTAAAAACCGCCGAAACTACGTTATAACAGTATAGCTATCTTAGCTATCTTAGCTATCTTAGCTATCTAAGCTATAACAACCCAGATAACCCGCAAATGACAATATTCCTGATCATAACCGCCTGTCTGTGCTACGCCGCGTCCGTCTGGGCACTGGCCACGCGCATCATGCTGGGTCCCGTGCTGTCGTACATCGGGCTGGTGCTGCTCAGCGTCACCACACGCAACGGCTACCCGCTGCTGCCCGTCAACGGCACCATCCTGACCGGATGGTTCTGCATGACACTGGTGGTGTCCGTCATCATCATGCTTCAGCCCGAGCCGGTGCGCCGGCAGACACGCGGCATGGGATACATGATCGTGGGCGCCGTCACCGGACTGGCCATCGGCCTGCTCGCATTCTCCGCTTCGAAAAACCTCACGATGCTATATTCGTTCATGATCCTGGCCGTGATAGCCGGAATCTTCTTCGGGCTGCTGCTCTATTCGCGCACGCCCGACGGCCGTCCACTGGCCATCGGCTCGCAGAACTTCTTCAGGTATCTGCTGGCCAAAGGATTCCCTACAGCCATAACCATGATGCAGATCGGCGTGGCCGCCGTGCTGACAATAGCAGTATATTGAAACACAATACATGAAGATATTCCGAAACATACTCATACTCACCGCGCTGGCAGCGGGCACCGTAGGCGTCACCGCCCAGAACGCCGCGAAATCGCGCAAAATCGTTGTGGAGAAACCGAACCTCGAGGAGATCCGCACCTCGACCCTCGACCCCCAGAGCAAATACTATTTCCCTAAGCTCATGGCCAAATACGAGGTGAACGACACAACGATGACCAACGACGAGTTCCGGCACCTGTACCTGGGCTACATGTTCCAGGAGGACTACGATCCCTACCGCATGTCGCCTTACTCCGACCGCACGGACAGCCTGCGCAGCAAACCCACGCACACCCGCGCCGAGATAGACACCATCACCAAATACGCGCAACTGGCACTGGCCGACAACCCATTCGACCTGCGCCAGATGTCGTTCCTGGTGCACGTGCTGAAGGAACGCCGCAAGGACATGCGCGCCAAGATATGGGAATACCGCCTGGAGCACCTGTTGGGTGCCATCAAGAGCACCGGCACGGGCGAGGACATAGAGAACGCATGGTATGTGATATACCCCATGCACGAATACGACATGGTGCAGCTGCTGGGCTACGAGGCCACCAACGCCGACTTCATCGAGCCGGGCTACGACTACCTGTCGGTGCGCCCCGACCCGTCGGACAAGCGCAAGCGCGACAAATCGGCCCAGGGATTCTACTTCGACGTGCAGATTCCCCAGAACCAGTATGAACTGAAACATCCCGAATGATATGTCAACTATCCTGAATACGAACGGCACGGAACTGGAAGTGCCGCAACTGCTCGACGCCGCCGGTTTCAAGTGCGCCGTCTTTACCGCCGAATGGAACGCCGAGGTCACCGGCGCATTGCTTAAGGGTGTGACGGACACCTTAGGCAAAGCAGGCGTCAACCCCGACAACATCTTCTCACAGCCTGTGCCGGGCACCGTCGAGCTGGTGAACGCCGCCGGCATGGCCTTGCGTCACATGCAGGACCTGAGCGCCATCATCATCCTGGGCTGCGTGGTGCGCGGCGACACGCCGCATTTCGACTACGTATGTCAGGTTGTGAGCCAGGGCGTGGCCGAGCTGAACGCCCGCGGAGAGGCCCCCGTGATATTCGGTGTGCTGACCGTCAACGACATGCAGCAGGCCCTGGACCGTGCGGGAGGCCGCTTAGGCAACAAGGGCGCCGAAGCGGCGGTGGCAGCCATCAAGATGGCCAACCTCCACATCCACACCGGTGCCTTGCGTTACGCCTCGTTCCGACAATAAACCCATTAAGAATATAGTAAATAGTAAGAAGCTTTTAAATGGGAAAAGGCCGGCCTGTGAAGGTCGGTCTTTTACTTGTATCGATTTATATTTTACTTGTATCGATTTATATCTGCCCCCTATCAGCAGCCTCCGCAACCGCCTTTACCGCCGCAGCAGCTGCCGCCTTCGTCATGGCCGCCACAGCCTTCGTCGCCGCCGCAACCGCCGCCATGGCAGCAGCCGCCGCATCCCGATGCGGGATGGATCTCCTCCTCGGTTGCGTCGCGCACAGTCTCGATCTCGCCTGTAAACGTGACAGTCAGCCCGGCGAACGGATGGTTGAAGTCCATAACGACCTTCGACCCTATGGCCACTACCGTTCCCACCACGCGATAGCCCTCAGCCGTCATCATGGGCAGCGCGGCGCCAACCTTCACTTCCTCGGCAAGCTTGCCGTCGCGCTCGAATATCTGGCGGTCAAGTTCCACCACATCTTCCTCGTTGCGCTCGCCGAAGGCCGCTGCCGGAGGCAGCGTCACCTCGAACTTATCGCCGGCCTTCAAGCCCTCCATAACGCTTGCAAGGCCCGGCACTACATCCTGGCTTACGCCATATATCATCTGGTCCGGACGGCTCTTGGTAGCCTCGAACAGCTTCCTGCCCGTAGCTGCATCGGTCAGCAGGTAGGAATACTCTACATATTTGCCCGGAGATACTGTTTCAGTCATAGTTTTAATTTTATTAATTTGATTGGGAGAATTGGGATTATTGGGATTATTGGGAGATTTGGGAGATTTGGGAGATTTGGGAGATTTGGGATTTTTGGGATTTTTGGGAAGATTGGGAGAATTGGGAAGTTTCTCCCATCACTCCCATTATTCCCATTATTCCCATTATTCCCATTATTCCCATCACTCCCATCACTCCCATTATTCCCACTACTCCCACTACTCCCATCACTCCCGCTATTTCCCACTACCTTCTGTCTCTTCCTTGTCTTTCTTCAGGAAGCGGGTTGCCGCCTGCATCTTGGCCAGGAACTGACGCCATGCGGAGTCGTGTATCACGTTGGCATCAATGTTGTCGAGCAGATTCAGAATCTCCTGTTCCAGCTCCACGATCTCAAGGGCTACGGCGTGCGGCAGCACGGCGTTGAGCAGGCGGCTCGCACGGTCTATCTGCGAGCGGCTGCGCATCAGCAGGCGTGCCACCTCGATGGTCATGGCCACCTCGCGGCGCGTCACGCGGCCGGCGCGTTTCTTCGACAGCTTGATGGCTTCCATATAGAACTTCACGGCACCCTTGTAGTCGCCCGTGGAGGCCATCATCTCGGCGTCCTTGCACAGCGACTCCACCAGCTTGTCGGTGGCCGTGGCCACACCGTTGTGCACCTTGTCGTACAGCAGGCCCGTGTGGATCTGCTGCTTGGCCAGCATGTCAAGCATCTTCTTGCGGCTGCGCAGTATGCGTGTGGACAGCTCCATGGCCATGACGTGATACTGGCCGAAACGGTCGGCATCCAGCTTCAGCAGAGGCTCCAGGAACTTGAATATCTGCTCCAGCTCCTTCTTCGACTGCTTGTAGTCCTTCAGCGCGTAGTGTATCTCCGACAGGTCGAACAGCAACACCACCACGGCCTCGCGGAACTCCACGTGGCTGTAGTCGGAGAAATCGCGCAGGGCCTTCAGTGACTCGACGGTCTTCTCCAGCACCTTGTTGTATTCCTCGGCCTCGAACAGTTCAAGAGCCTCATTGCGCTGATTCACCACAGTCTCCAGGATACGGGCGTCGTCCGAATCCATCTTCATCCCCTTGAAATGGGGCGCGTATTTCATAAGACTCATTTTCTCAACATATTTCAGGGTTACCGGACTGACCCGAGGACTTGTGGCCGAGATACCCGCCGTGATGACGTTTGGCGTATTCCTCCTTGGTGAATCCTATCTTTTGCATTGTAGCCACCACGAGCACATCGCCCATCACGGTCATCATGGTGGTTGATGTGGTGGGGGTCAGGCCCAGCGGACACACTTCGGGGCTGTTGCCCGTGCTCAGCGTGACGTCGCCGTGCGTGCCGAGCTGCGACTCGGGGTTTCCCGTTATAACAATTATGGGAATTTCGGGGTTCAGCACACGTGCCAGCTGCACAAGCTCCACTATCTCGCGGGTCTTGCCGGAATTGGACAGCAGCAGCAGCAGGTCGTTCCGCTGGATGATGCCGAGGTCGCCGTGCTGAGCCTCGCTGGGATGCAGGAACACGGCCGGAGTGCCTGTGCTGCAGAAGGTAGTGGCGATGTTCATGGCTATCTGACCGGCCTTGCCCATGCCGGAGCATATCAGCTTGCCGCCGCGGCGGTTCACGTGCTCCACTATCAGGTCCACCGCCCGGCCATAGTCGTCGGTCACAGGGATGTTCAGTATGGCCTGTGATTCCCGCTCCAGGATGGAGCGCATTATGTCGTTTATGCTATTCATCGGGGTTAATGGGAATTATGGGAGGAGTGGGAGGAGTGGGAGGTTTGGGAAGATTGGGCCGGGGCGGTCTCCGTGGGGTTCAGGGCTATGGAACGCTCCAGGGCGCGACGCCAGCGGTCGGGCATCGGCGCCGACTTCTGCGTGGCGGGGTCGAAGCTAACCATCACCGTACGGCACGCCGACTTGATGCGGCCCGTGCGCGCGTCGGCTATGACCTGCAGGATGTGGAAGCTGCGGTCGTGTATCGCCTCGCAGCGCGTGCCAACCACCAGGTCCTCGCCGAACATCAGCGGCTCCATGTAGGTGCACTCCACGTTGGCGATGACCGTCTCCACCTGGCGCCAGTCTATCTCCCAGTCCACTATATCCTTGAAATACCACGCCTTGCCCGTGTCATAGAACGAGAAGTACACCGTATTGTTGACATGCCCCAGGATGTCTATGTCGTTGAACCGTATCTCCACCGGTATGCGGTGCGGAAACGCCGACAGCGGCGGCAACGTGTCTATATCTATCATTACTTTCTATTTTATATCGCGTCAGGATGTGAAGCGTATGCCGCTGATCACGTCCTGCCCTAATTTTCTGTTTATGGCCTCCATGAGGCGGGAGCGGCACATGGCCAGGTCCTGTCTCAGCGAGGCGTTGGCCACGGGCACCGTCATGACGCCGGCGTTGACCGTGGGCTGTCCGCACAGCGACGCCAGGTCGCGACCTAACATCTCGGGGAAGATGGCGCAGGCGCGTGTCTCCAGCAGCTTCTGCGTCATGTTCTGTTCCTCGATAGCGCGCCGCAGCACGTCGCCGAGAGCTTCGGCCTCCACACGCTTCATAACACTGTGAAGCGGCCCTCCTCCACCTCGTACATCCGGCTCGGTCCCACCAGGGTCGACACCGTCTCGTCCAGGTGCTCGCGGTTGGTGTCGGTGATGAAGATCTGGCCGAAGTTTCCGCTGCTCACCGTGCACATGATGCGGCCCACGCGCTCGGAGTCCAGCTTGTCGAATATGTCGTCCAGCAGCAGTATCGGTTTCACGCCCGTCACGTCGCACAGGTGCTCGTAGATGGCCAGCCGCAGGGCTATCACATAGCTTTTGAGCTGACCCTGGCTGCCTACACGGCGCATGGAGTGTCCGCGCAGCTCCATGCAGAGGTCGTCGCGGTGCACGCCCTGATGCGTGAAGCCCAGCACGCCGTCCTTGGCGCGCCCCTCGTCCAGTATGGCCTGCAGCGGCTTGCTGTCAAGCACCGATGTATAGCTGAGCGACACGCGCTCCTGTTCGCCGGCCACCTCCTCGTAGTAACGGCGGAATATCGGCTTGATCGACTCGGTCCATGCCTTGCGGGCCTCGTACACCGCGGCTGCGGCCGAACACATGCCGGCCTCCACGCTTTCGTACAGCAGCTTGTCGCGCACGCCGGCGCGCAGCATACGGTTGCGGCTCTCCAGCCCGCGGTTGTAACGTATCAGCTCGGCCAGATAGCGGCGGTCGGTCTGCGATATGACCATGTCCAGCAGTTTGCGGCGCATCTCGCCGCTGCCGGTCACCAGCATCGAATCCGCCGGCGTCACGGCCACGATCGGGAAGCGTCCGATATGCTCCGACAGCTTGCCGTATTCCTTGCCGTTGCGCAGCAGGGTCTTCCCCTTGCCGCGCTTGATGCCGACGGACACGTCCTCGTCGCCGCCGGTGTCGGTGAGGTAATGCCCTTTGACCAGAAGCATATCCTCGCCGTGGCGTATCAGTCCGCTCTCGGGCATGGACTGCATCGGGCGCGCCATGCTCAGGAAGTGGATGGCCTCAAGCAGGTTGCTCTTGCCCATGCCGTTGCGCCCCACGAAACAGTTCACTCCCTCGGAGAAGTCCAGACGGGCCTCCCCGATGTTCTTGAAGTTCATTGCCTCGAGTGTCGTTATGAGCATGATTCTGTGGTTATTAAATTGGCGACCGGGAGGTAAAAGCCGCGGGCTTTTACCTCAGTCGGAATAGGGTTCCTATGCGGGCTTTAGTCCTTCTGTCCGTAGGCCAGGTCGCCGGCGTCGCCCAGACCGGGCACTATGTATGAGTGGGCGTTGATTTCCTTGTCGATGGCTCCGCACCACAGCGTCGACTTCTCCTGCGGGAAATGTGTGCGCACGTATTCCACGCTGGGTTCCGAAGCTATGACGGACGCAATGTGTATCTTGGCGGGAGTGCCCTTCTGCAGCAGCGCCTTGTAGGCCAACTCCATCGACGAGCCGGTGGCCAGCATCGGGTCGACAAGAATCAGCGTCTTGCCTTCGATGGAGGGGGAGGCTAAGTATTCCACCACGATGTCGAACGAGTCGCCCTTCTCGCGATAGCGTCGGTAGGCGCTGACGAATGCGTTCTCGGCATGGTCGAAGTATGACAGGAATCCGTGGTGGAACGGCAGTCCGGCGCGCAGTATGGTGGCCAGCACCACCTGGTCGGCCGGTTCGTGGCACTCGGCCTCGCCCAACGGCGTGGTGACGGTCACGGTCTTATATTCCAGACGCTTCGAAATCTCGTACGCCATGATCTGACCGATACGCTCCAGATTGATGCGGAAACGCATGGGGTCGTTCTGGACGGTGACGTCGCGAAGCTCCTCCATGTAGCGGCTCACCAGACTCGGATGCTCGTCAAAATTTATTACTTCCATTATTTCGTGTCTTTTATGGTTCTTTGTTACGACTCAGGCTGTGCATGAGTTCAATATCTCGAGGCTGCGGGCCACGTCGCGCTCGATGTTGAGGCGCAGCTCGCCGATGGTCCTGAAACGCGCCTCGTCGCGTATCTTGGCCACGGGACGGATGCAGAGTTCCGCGCCGTACAGGTCGCCCGCGAAACCGGGTATGTGCGTCTCGACCGACACGGGTCCCTGCTCGTCGAACGTGGGGCGCATCCCTATGTTGGTCACGGCGGCCATTTCCGTTCCGTCGGGCATCGTCACCATGGTTGCGTACACGCCTCGTCCCGGCAGCTGCAGACGCGGGTCGACGCTGAGGTTGGCGGTACGGAAGCCGATGTCGCGTCCCATCTCGCGGCCATGCACCACATTGCCGCGCAGCGTCCAGTCGTAGCCCAACATGGCGTTGGCCCCGGCTATGTCGCCGGCCGCAAGCGCACGGCGTATGTCGCTCGAGCTGACGCCCGGCTCCACGCCGCAGCCCAGCACCTCCACCCCCAGGCCGCGACCCAGTTCCTCGTAGTCACGGATGCCCAGACCGGTGCCGTCGCAGCCGAACGAGTTGTCGTAGCCCAGCATCACCGCCGTGGCGCCGTATTCGTCGCGCAGGCGGCGCATCCACGCCTCGGCCGTAAGCCGGCGCATCCGCTCGTCGAAATGCACCTCGGCCACATCAAAGCCGAGACTGCGCAGACGCGCGTCACGCTCGCCCGGAAGCATCAGGATGTGCGGAGCCCGCGTCGGGTTGATCATGGCCAGCGGATGCCGGTCAAAGGTCACCACAAGCGGTTGTGACCCACGTCGCTCCCCCTCACGGCGAAGACTATCCAACAACAGCCGGTGCCCGCGATGCAATCCGTCGAAGGTGCCTGTCGTCACTATCCTGTCCATTCCTTTTCCTTAACTTTGATACCTGTTTCGGGCCGTTACGGCATTAATAAAATGCGCCTGTGCGCTCTTAATTTGCAAATATAATGCTTTTTTGTGGCATTATTACCCAACTATGCCGTTTTTTTGTTATTTTTGTAGTTAGAAACTTATAATGCCTCTTAGGATAGAAAACATGAATAACATTAATTCAGTAGGCATTCTGACGTCGGGCGGCGATGCTCCCGGCATGAATGCGGCAATCCGCGCCGTGACACGCGCAGCCATATACGCCGGATTTAAAGTCTACGGCATCTACCGCGGCTACCGCGGCCTTATCTACGACGAAATCGAGGAGTTCTCCACCCAGAACGTGTCGAACATCATACAGCGCGGCGGCACCATCCTGAAGACGGCGCGCTGCAAGGAGTTCCATACTCCCGAAGGACGCCAGTGCGCCTACGACGTGCTGAAGCGCCGCGGCATCGACTCGCTGTGCGTCATCGGCGGCGACGGCTCGCTCACCGGCGCCCGCATCTTCGGCAACGAATTCCAGTTCCCCATCGTGGGTCTGCCCGGCACCATCGACAACGACCTGTACGGCACCGACACCACCATCGGCTATGACACGGCCCTGAACACCATCATGGACTGCGTGGACAAGATACGCGACACCGCCACCAGCCACGAGCGCCTGTTCTTCATCGAGGTCATGGGCCGCGACGCCGGATTCCTCGCCCTGAACGGTGCCATCGCCAGCGGCGCCGAGGCCGCCATAATCCCCGAGATCTCCACGCAGGTCGACCAGCTGTCGGAACTCATCAAGAACGGATTCCGCAAGTCGAAGAACTCGTCGATAGTCCTTGTGGCCGAAAGCCCCATCACCGGCGGCGCCATGGGCCTGGCACAGCGCGTAAAGGAGGAATATCCCGGCTATGACGTGCGCGTCACCATCCTGGGCCACCTGCAGCGCGGCGGCTCGCCTACGGCCAACGACCGCATCTTGGCTTCCCGCATGGGAGCCGCTGCCGTCGACGCCCTGCTTGACGACCAGCGCAACGTGATGATCGGTATCAAGAACGACGAAATCGTCTACATACCCTTCACCAAGGCCATCAAGAACGACAAGCCGATCAACCAGGATCTGCTGTCCACGCTGCGACGTCTCTCCATCTAAGGCATCATTCCTTAAAAATCACATTGCCAAGGAACGACGCCTGATGAAAACCATCGAAAAGATACAGAAATTCATGAGCGAGGCCACTAAAACTGCGGCCTCGCTCGTTAAAGTGCCCCTGATGTCCGGGCACCCCTCGCCCGCATCGTCCGCCCGGCGCGACACGGTCATAATCATGGGCAACGGCCCGAGCCTGAAGGAAGCCCTGACAATACACCGCGAGGTGCTGGACTCGACACCGAAGTTAGCTGTCAACTGGTCGGCCATGACGCCCGATTTCTTAGTGCTGAAGCCGGAATACTACCTGCTGGCCGACGGCGTGTTCTTCAACCCGGCGGCCTCGGACAACGTTCCGAAACTGTGGGACATAGTGAACCGCATAGACTGGCCGCTGACCATGTTCGTACCGGCCAGGTTCCGAAAGTATCCGGGACTGAAGACACTTCCCAAGAACATCACGGTAAAATATTTCAACCTTACCCCGGCCGAAGGCTGGACAGGCGTGACCCATTGGCTGTTCCGTCTGGGGCTGGCCATGCCGCGCCCGCGCAACGTGCTGATTCCGGCCATAATGTGCATGATGCGCGAGGGATTCACACGCATTGTCCTCACCGGCGCCGACCACAACTGGAGCCAGACGCTGTGGGTCACCGACCGCAACCGCGTCATGACCGTGCAGCCCCACTTCTACGAGGACGACGACGAGGAACTGAGGCGCGTAGAGGAGCTGTACAAGGACATCCACATCCATCAGCTGTACGAATCGTTTGCCGTGGCCTTCCGCTCCTATTTCGCCGTGCAGGCCTACGCTCAGAGTCGAGGCGTCCGGGTGCTCAACGCCACCCCCGGCTCCTTCATCGACGCCTTCCCTCGCACCACCCTCGACAGGTTAAGCGATTAGCCAGCCGTCGATGTTGCGTGTTTCAGGTGAAATGTTAACGCCTACCTTCACGACTGGCTTGGGATTCACCGTATTCTCAAACGGCAGGGCATAATCTTTCTCATCAATCTGGGCCAATGCCTTTTCCGGTGTGGAATCATATTTGAACTCCAGGATGTAAATGGCCTTGGGACCGTCAAGCACCATGTCCATGCGACCGTGTGACGTACGGCGCTCCACGTCTACATTCATACCCACCAGCCTCGCTATGATCAGAATGTCTTTCTGCCACTGAGACTCCTTGTTGGTATCGGACATATATGGAATCCCGGCCAGGAACGACTGCAATTCGTGCAGGAAGCCGTCGATATCGTCATCATCGATGAAATCGTGAAGTGTATATACGAAATTGTTCACGCGATTGGAATCCCACCCTCTTACAGTCTCCATCAGGTTTTTGAAGAATCCCTTGCGCACCTCGATATTCGGGTAGCCCAATACATACGTTTCCCGTCTCTGATTATATCCTTTTATGGTCAGATAGCCGGTATAATAGCAGGCTAACGCCAGGTTGCTGCCCAACACGTCGCCACTGTCAAGGTCGGACGAGGACACAACCGTGCCTTCAAGGTCCGGAGTGCCCCAGTCATTCTGCAGGAACTGATTTATCAGACGTGTCGGCGTCCCGGACTGGAACCAGAAATCGCGTATGTCACGTGAATAGATTGCCTTGACGACGCTGAACGGATTATATATGTCCACCATGTCTTTCGAGAAATGGTAGCCGTCATATCTTTTCTTGAGTTTAGACAACGCTTCATCGGCAGTCATATCCATTCCCTTACCCAAGTCAACGATTCCCTCCTGGAAATTGTCGTGCAACTCCCCGGTGGTGATTCCGCATATTGCGGAGTATCTGGGATCGAGTGAGATATCGGTCAGATTATTTAGACCGCTGAACACGTTGATCTGTCCCAGTTTTCCCACACCGGTCAGGAACACAAACTTAAGGCAGTCCTCGCTGGCCTTCATCACTCCGCAGAAATCATGCAGGATTCTGCGGTGCTCGGCTTCAAGTTCCTTATTGTCCGCCACGTCTATTATCGGCTTGTCATATTCATCGATAAGTATCACCACCTGTCGGCCGGTCCGTCTGTACGCCTCCCGGATTACATTGGTGAAGCGGCGTGCCGGAGCCTCGTCCGACGACAACCCGCCATATTGTTCCTCCCACTCCGACAACACATCCGACAGCACCCCCTGCAGTTCTCCCGCAGCTCGGTATCCTCCCCGCATAAAGTCCAGGCGCAACACCGGATGCCGGGTCCACTCTCCCGGCTCCAGACGGTCTATGGCCAGGCCGTCGAACAGTTCACGTTCCCCACGGAAATATGAATCCATGGTGGAGATGAGCATACTCTTGCCGAACCGGCGCGGACGGCTCAAAAAGAAATACTTGCCCGTCGACGCGAGCTCATGAATATACATAGTCTTGTCAACGTACAGGAATCCGCCTTTTCTGATTTCGCGAAAACTCGTCGTCGGTCACATAGCCCGCTATGCTCCCTTCTCGACTTGCGATAATCCCTCAAAAATCCCCTTTGAATGAAAGAAAGTTAAAAGTAAACACACTCTTAATTCAACCTTCAAAGATAACAATTTTCCTTGTAAAACGCAAAAACGAAAAACAGGTCCGGAACAAGGAGTCCCGGACCTTCCTTTTCGTATCGGTGTCGTGTCTTACTTAATCTGCGTGAAGTAGCGGTAAGGCAGACCGAGGTAAAGCGTCACCTCATAGTCGCCGTTGCCGGGAGCAGACAGATTGCCTCCACCGACAGACAGATCGTACTGCGCGCCACCAAGGTTAATGTCCCAGTTGTCGTTCATGCGGAACTTCCAGCCGATGCCTGTGGTGAACGATACGTCGCCGGTCCAGGACAGGTAATCGAGCGAGGGAGTCATGGCGGTCTGCGAGCCCCAACCGTTCATATCGCCGATAGCGCCCAACGATGTGATGGGAGTGACGGTATATGTCAGGTTCAGCAGGTCGGCCGTAACCCAATACAATCCGTCGGCAGCGACCTTGAGGTTGCCAGCGCCGCCATCGGTGCTGAGTTTGCCATCGCCGCCGTCGCCATAGTTAGTGGCATCCCAGTTGAAGGCTTCCGAAATCTTGAACTCACCCGACAGATGCGCGAAACCTCTGTACAGTTTCTTCTCCTTGTCATAGCATACCAACAGCGACGATGCACTCTGTGACCATCCGTTGGATGCACCCGGAGTGCTAACCACCTTGAAGATGGAGTAGGTCATGGTCTTCAGATTGATGGAGATCAGGTAAGCACCGGCCTCGCTGATTGTTATGGCCCCGCCTTCGGTGCCGGCCACGAGCTTGCCGTTCAGTTCGGTGGTATCCCCACCAGCGGCACCGATTACACCGTTCGAGCCGTCGCCGCCTTCCTCCAGTGCAGTCTGAGGAACGGCCTTCCAGCTCCAGCCTGCGGCAGCCTGAGCATCGTTGAGATATACCGTGTATGTGAACACGGGATCCACGAAGATGTCCACATCGGTGTGAACCATCGGGTTAGCAGTATCCAGAGCCCAGTTGTTGACCGTGCCCGTGATGTAATAGTTCTCCTCTATCTCGAACTCGGCGGGAAGCGGAGTGACGGTAAGCGTCTTGGCAAGATAATAGTTGTCGACCGATCCGATGCGGATCTTCTGACCGTCCACGCTGGCGTATGCAGCGATGCGAGCATACATGGTCTTGGGTTTGGGACTTGCGCCGAGCACCTTGCGGAAATATGCATTCCACTCAGTTACGGAAACGTTGCCGTCCGTGACCGTAAGTTCGGTCATGTTAGAGAAGTCCTCCTTGGACGAGAGTTCCATTACCAGGAACGCTGAGTTGTCGTACGCCTCGTTCTGAGACGTCAGGACAGCCACGGGCACCAGCCCCGTGCTTTCGTATTGGTTCAGGTCCACGGAGTTGCCTTCCAGGGCAGCCTCGGCCTTTACTTCGATGCCGGTACCGTTCAGCACGGGACCCTGGGGATTCACCTGCGGAATACCCATCGTATTGTCCTCGCTGCAGGAAACAAATCCCAACGCCAGTATAGCCGCGCCAAATATAAGTGATTTTTTCATTTGTCTGTGCTTTGTTGTTCCGCGGGCTTTCCGTAGAAACCCCGCGGAAGTTGAAATTTGTCTTATGTTACTTCTTAGGCTCGCTGAATGTCACCGTCATGGAATTCACATTGCTCATGTCGACCTCGATGTGCATTTTGCCGCCGGGCCAGTTGGTGATGTTCCAGTTACCCTTACCCTTGACGCAGGGTCCGGAATATTTACCGTCTTCCAGCACCACCGTGGCATTGTCGCCTTCATTGGGATTGGATCCCACCGAAGGAAGGGCTCCATTGTCGCCCCATTTGCCAAGCTCGGCATAGAAACGGAATCCGGAGGCAGCCTGGGCGGCTGTCATCTCGATGTCGCCGTAATATTTGCCGGAACCGATCTCGTCAGCATTCTCCTGCACGAAGAACTCTCCGTTGTTTATGTCCCATCCGTTCACGTCACCGATGACGTACAGACGTCCGGGCATACGGACTGACGGGAAGGGCACTACGGACAGAGCCACCACATTCTTGGTCGTGATGGAGCTGTAGTCGCAGTACTGGAAGAAGGAACGCACGCGGAAATACACCTTGCGCACACCCGGCACGTACTGGTCCTCGGTCTCGGGGCTGACATAACCCATAAGACGGCACATAGCCTGTGCCACCTCGGTGCCCGACAGCTGGATCTGAGCCTGCTGCGTGGTGCTCTGTATGTTTTCGTACTTGGCGAAATCCTCCGTATAGGAAATCTGTGTCTGATACTGCGGGGTCACGCCCAGGCCATAGTTAGGCTGCGATACGGACAGGTCTATGCCGTCCTTGTCGGTCAGCACGTATGTCTGGTTGGCCATCGAAGGAGTGTTGAGCGAGAACTCCGTGGGTTTCTGCAGACGAGGCTCTGTGTCGTCCTTGCACCCAGTGAGCGACATTCCGGCCACCAGAGCCAAAGCCATAAAAAATATTGTCTTTTTCATTTGCTTCGATTTTCAGGATTTGGTAATTAGTATCCGGGATTCTGCTTCATGGCGTCGCCGTAAGTGGCCACGATGTCGGAGGGAAGCGGGAAAAGCTTCATATACTCCGGAATCGAACCGCCGTTACGCACGTTGGCCTTCCACGACCATGTATAGGCATCGCCGGTGAACAGGCCGAAGCGTATCAGGTCCGTGCGGCGCACATTCTCCCAGTAAAGCTCGCGGGCACGCTCGTCAATCATATTCTCAAGCGTGAATTCGCCTGTGGTCCATGCGTTCACACCGGCACGCTGACGTACATAGTTGGCATAAACCAGACCTTCGTTCTGATTGCCGGCACCGCGCAGCGAGCACTCGGCCGCCATCAGGTATACGTCGGCCAGACGGATAATCGGAAAATCGGTGTCGGGGTAGTTATTGCCCGAGTTGGGCAGTCCGGCTTCATCCTGACCGATACCGGCCCAGTTGTAGACGAATCCGTTATGTGTATACGTGTTGCGCGGCATCGTGCCGTCGTCTTTAGCCTTGCAGTTCGTGAACTTGATGGCTGCATAACCGTCGGTGAATGTCTGGAAGTCGTCGTTGGCCTTCTTGAAGCCCTGAACCTCGGTGCACCACAGATATGTACGGCCGTCATGCGAAGATCCTGCCATGAAGCCGAACTTGTCAGCGAATTGCTCGCGGGCGTGCATACAGCTCCAGTCGGAGTTAAGTCCGTATATGGCCTTGGGCATCGAAGCTGCCGAAATCGAGGAGACGATAATGAATTCCGTACCGCCATAGCTCTGAATCTCGGGATACTGGAAGGGCACGCCCCACAGGATCTCGTTCTGGGCCTTCAGGCTTCCGCCGGGCATGAACATATCGTTGTTGCCGCAGAACAGCGCCAGATAGTCGTTGGCCAGACCGCTGCCCTGGAAGCCACCGCCCTGATGACGGCCGATGATGTTCTTGGCGTGATCCCAGCACTTGTCGTACATATTCTTGCCAATCCAGCTCTCGGCATTCAGGTAATAGCGGCACAGCAGAGCCTCGACGCCGTCCTTGCCCACTCGGCCATAGAGTCCTGACTCCTTGAAGTTGGCCAGCACATCCTCCAGGTCGGTTGTGACGAGTTCGAACAGATTCTCACGGCTCATCTGCTGCGGTACCTCGCCGTAGGGCATGTCGTCCCAGGCGCGGACACCGTTTCCGAAGAAGTCCAGCACGTAATAGTACGACAGGGCGCGCAGGGCGCGTGCCTCGAGTGCGAACTGATCGGCCAGGGGCTTGTCGGCCTCAGGAAGCTGGAACAGGTCGTCGTTCAGCTGGCGCAGGAAGTCGTTGCACACAGCAATGTGGGTGTACAGACGTCCGTAAGCGCCGTACAAGTTGCCGTTGCCCGAGCCCCATGTGCCGGTGCACAGGTCCACCACGCCCACATCGGGCCATATCCAGTTCACCTCGTCGGTAGTGAACTCGTTCAGCATGAAGATGACGCGGGTCCAGTTGGACGTACCGCCGTCGAGTCCGGATATATCCGAACCACCGTCGGGGCCTGACTGACCCGAGACGGCCAGCGAGCTGTAACATTTCGCCATCACCTGTGCCATATACTCCTTGGGATTGTTCTTGAACTCATCCGGAGCGACGGTGTTGGGGTCCGTGGGTGTCTGGTCAAGGTCGTTGACACAACCGGTCAGGCCCACCATCGAGACCACGGCCAGTCCCATCAGGAATTTATTGATATATGATTTCATATTGGTTTCCTTTTATAATGAGAGAATTTAGAATGTGGCCATTACACCGAGAGTAACGGTGATGGGACGCGGATATACGTTATTGTCGATACCGCCGAACACCTCGGGATCCAGACCGTTGTACTTCGTTATCACGAACGGGTTCTGAACGGCCCCGTATATGCGGAGGTTCGGAATCTGGTCCAGCAGGTTGTTCCATGTGTAGCCTAACGTGATGTTGTCGCAGCGGAGGAAGCTGGCGTTACGCAGCCAGTAGTTGGACAGATAACGGTTGGTGGTCTCACCTCCCTGGAAGATGAAGTCATTGTCTATCAGGTTATGCACGCCCGACGTATTGTAGGTATCGTTCAGCGATGTGTGGGTGGACAGCACGTCGTTATACACATAGTTGCCGATGGAGGCCCGCAGCTGGAAGCTCAGGTCCCAACCCTTCCACGACAGGGTGTTGTTCCATGCCATTGTGACCTTCGGGTCCTTGGAGTGGCGCATCACGCGGTCGTTGTCATCGATGGTGCCGTCGCCGTTCTGGTCGATGTAGCAGCCCTCGATAGGTTTGCCGTCCTGGTCATATACCTGCTCGTACAGATAGTATGTGTATGCGGGATAACCCACCTTGTGAGCCTGCACGTTGTTGCCAATACCACCGGATATGCCTCCTGTGGCGATGTATGAATTGGGGTCGTTGGTGCTGTTCAGCTTGGTGATCTCGTTCTTGTTCCAGGCCACATTCAAGCTGGTGGTCCATGTGAAGTTGTCGGTCACGACGGGCTTCGCGGTAATAGTACCCTCGACACCGATGTTGCGGAGCGTACCGATGTTCTGGTCCATCATGTTTGAAGTCGTTGCGCCGGGGGCCATGGTGACAAAGCTGAGCAGGTCCTTGGAGTCACGCAGATACCAGTCCAGAGCCAGAGTGATGCGGTTGTTAAGCCAGCCCATGTCCAGACCGACGTTCCATGTGGTGGTTTCCTCCCACTTCAGGTCGCTGTTGTACACCTGCGGATACAGGGTGTTGGTGTTGCCTTCGAACTTACCGGTATACATGTTGACATAGCTGGAACCGCTGCTGGAGTTCTGCAGATAGAGGGGCATATAGGGGAAGTAACCGCCCACCGACTGCTGACCGGTGACACCCCAGCCTAAGCGGAGCTTGAATTCGTTCATGGTCTCGCGGGCCTTCTCGAAGAAGGGCATCTCGCTGATTTTCCATCCAAGGGCCACGGAGGGGAACAAACCCCAGCGGTGCTTCTTGGCGAAACGCGACGTACCGTCGTCACGAAGGGTGACGGTCAGCAGATACGCATCCTTGAAAGTATAGTTCAGACGTCCGAAGAACGATACCAGCACCAGATTGCCCGAGCGCCATTTATACTCCTGGTTGTAATGGGAGCCGGGAGCTGTGGCCTCGTCGGAATTAGTGTCCAGCACCAGCGTACCGTTGGTCTTGGACGGAGCGCGGAAGCCGTAGGTGGTGTACATCGTGCCGTTGTTGTTGCCGAACGCATCGAAACGCTGCCAGGAATAACCGGCCATCACGTCCAGGCTGGAGTAGATGGCGTCGAAATCCTTCTTATAGTTCAGATAGAAGTCCAGCAGGGTGTTGCGGCGCATCTCATACACATGATAATTTGTGCCGGCGCCGTTCTTGGCGCCTTCATTCCAGGATGTCGGGGAGTTCTGCGCGATGTTGATGTTCTCGAACGAACGGCTGATGTCATAACCCAAGTTCAGGTTAAGGTGCAGTTCGGGGAGGAAGTGCAGCGCATAGTCAACCTGGAAGTTACCGTTGCTGCGGAACACCTGCGACACGTCGTTGCGGTCCTTGATCACGGCCACCGGGTTGACGGTTCCGTTGATGTTCCATGAATGGAAGGCATCGGTGGTGACCGAGGTATATCCGTTATAGAAATAAGGGAAGTCGCTGTTTCCGGAAGCGATATTGGAATATACCGGCACAGTGGGGTTGAACGCAACGGCGGCACCTACGGCACCTTCATTTGAGAATTTGTTGCGGATGTAGTATCCCTTGACATTGGCGTTGATTTTCAGCAGGCCTCCGAAGAACTGGGGAGTCAGGCTGAAGCCGGCCGTGACACGCTGCATCTGCGAGTCCTTAAGGATACCGTTATTCATCGTATACGAAGCGCTGACGCGGTAAGGCAGGAAGCCGGCCTTGCCGCCGAGGCTCAGGTTATACTCCTGATTGAACGATGTGCGCAGCACCTCGTCCTGCCAGTTCATGTTGGCTGTGCCGAGTTCTGCAGCCTGAGGCGAATCGGCGCCCCATTTCTGGATGAACACGTCGCGGAAACGGTCGGCGCTCATCACGTTCCATGTCTTGCGCGGAGTGTTGACGGCAAAGTTGGCCGAGAAGTTCAGCTGGGGCTTGCCACCCTTGCCACGCTTCGTATTGATGATGATGACACCGTTGGATGCACGGCTACCGTAGATGGCTGTCGCGGAAGCATCCTTCAGGATGGTCATGGACTCGATGTTGTCGGGAGCGATCATGGCCAGAGGGTTGGCCATACCCTGTACGCCGTCGTTGGCCAGGGGCACACCGTCAAGCACGATCAGAGGGTCGTTGGATGCCGAAAGGGACGCACCGCCGCGGATTCGGATGTTGGCGGCTCCGTCGGGCTTACCTCCGTCGGGAGTAACCACCACACCGGGGCTGGCGCCTACCAGCAGGTCCTGGGCCGATGTCGAGATTCCGGCCTCCACCGCATCGGGAGTCACAAGAGCTACCGAACCGGTGGCGTCCGATTTCTTGACGCTACCGTAACCGATCACGACCGTCTCGGCCAGCATCGTGGCATTCTCCTTCATCACGATGTTCAGGTGGGTCTGTCCGTTGACGGACACATCCATCGGATCGTAGCCTACGTAACTTACTGTTAATACGGCATTCGACGGGACCTCGATCGTGAAGTTACCGTCTATGTCGGCGGCTGTTCCGTTAGAGGTGCCCTTCTCGATGATGGTCGCCCCTATCAGGTCTTCGCCTTGCTCGTCCGATACATGGCCTGTCACCGTGATCTTCTGAGCCAACGAGGGAAATGCTATCGCCAATAACATCACTGCTATCAGACACATCCCCTTGTTCAGATGAAAACATAAGTTCTTCATGCAGGAATATGTTTTAGTTTTACATTAGGTTATTTCTTCTCCTATGTCGCGTTTCTTACGTCCGTCCTAAGAACGAACTTTAGACTAAGTGCCTATATATCTGGTTGTTGAAAACTATCCAAGCTATTTCATGGTCTATGGAGAGAGCAAGGTTGCGCCCGTATCCAACTTGGTCGTTTGCATTAATGCTTGCAAAAGTAACGATAAAGTGCTAATAAATGCAAAAATGCGCAAAGGTTAACACTGTTAATTAACAGATGTTAATATTTCACCACGCCTTCACAGGCGCCACGCCGACCGCACTTTGCGCCGCACGGCCACGATGTTGAACGCCACTATCAGGACCGTAAGCACCAGGCCCGTCAGCACCGACACGAGCATCCCGTGAGGCTCGGCACCGAGTCCCTCGATGGCGCCGAGGTACGACCACCGCATGGCGAACATACCGCCGAGCGCCAATACATACGCCGCCACCGACGACACGGCGACCAGCTTCATATACGGCGCGCCGACCGTGCGCAGGTCATAGCCCAACATCAGCAGCGCGTGCAGCTTGTCGCGGTTCTTCTCCATGATAAGCGACACCGACAGCAACAGGATAAAGAAGCTGAGCAACGTGATGACGCCTCCGATTACCAATATAATACCTGTCACTACCTTCAGCAGGAAACTGGCCTGACTGGCGCTCTTGTCGCCGGCCATCTCCCATCCGTGTTCCTCTAAGTATGGCGCGATGGCCACATCGCCGGGGCTGCTCACGTCGACGATGACGCGCTGGGGCAGTTTCGCCGAGCCGTCGCCCAGCTCGCGGTTGGCTTCCTGCAGAAAGCCCTCGGGCACCAGGATGGTGTTCAGGCGGTTGGAATACCCTGCTATATGGCCGTGCAGCTCCTTGCGGCGCATCCCTGACTCATCGGTCAGCATCAGCGTCATGGGAATGCCGCTCATTATACCCTCCGACATACGGGGCAGCCCGGCCGAGCCGGCGAAACCGAAGTTATACAGCGTCAGATAGTCCTTGCTTATGATGACGGGCACGTCGTCGCTGCCGGGGCGCCACGACCACTGCGAGGCGGGCACGTCGACGAACTTGTCGGGAATGGATTCGAAGAACATATATGTGCTCATGCTGTGGCTTCCGCCCTGCACGGACATGTATGCCTTGAAATTGTTGGAGGTGAACAGGCCCACGTCCCTCACCCACGGCTGGCGGCGCAGGTCGGCCACCTCATTTGGCGTGAAGCCCTGGTCCGCGCCCTCTAAGGTCTGGCGCGAGGTCACTTTCTTGTTCAGCACCAGATAGTCGGTGGATATGAACGAGTCGTCGGCCTCCCAGATGCCGCGGGCGTCCTGATAGAACTGCAGGCCGCCAAGCACTATGGCCAGGCCGATGAAATTGGATATCACGAAACCCACGATGCGCGGCACCGAGGTGTTTTTCCGCAACAGTCTGCTTACGAGTTTCATAGATGCATTCGTTTGTTATAGTCGAGCAGCAGGTGGTTGCCCACGCTTGTGGATATGATGCCGGCGCCCTGTCTCCGGGCCTCCTCGGCTATGATTTCGGCGGCGATACGGTTGTTTTCCTCGTCCAGATGCGACACCGGCTCGTCGAGCAGGATGAAGTCGAAAGGCTGGCACAAGGCGCGGATTATGGCCAGACGTTGCTGCTGGCCTATCGACATGCGGCCGGCGGGATAGTCACGGCGGAACAGTATGCCCAGCCGGCGCATCCATTCCTCTATCTGCGCCGGCCCGGCATGGTCGGTAAGTGAATTCTTGAGCTGGATGTTGTCCCAGGCCGAAAGCTCGGGAAACAGCGACAGTTCCTGAGGCAGATAGGCTATGTTGACGCGGCGCACGCGCTGCCAGTCGTCGGCATCGAGTCCGGCCACGTCCCGGCCGTTGAACAGCAGCGTGCCTTCGTAGTCGGTGCGCGCTCCGTATATATAGGAGCACATCGACGACTTGCCGCCGCCCGACGCAGCCTCCACCAATACACTCTCGCCGCGGCGGAACGTCAGGTCGGAGTTCCACACCTCCGACGCCGGAATGCCCTCCCCCTTGAACACACGCGGCAGCATACCGCGCAGCGTGATGCTTTCAAGCGGACTGAACTCCATCCCTTTCATTATCCTTATCTCCTCTCTTCCTTATTATAGTATTGCGGACTGTCCGGCCACGGGGTCAATTCATGCTTAAGATCAGCGCCTTAACCGCATTGACATTCTGATCTTTCGTCTCCGTCTCGCATTCCAGAACCACGCTGCCCGATTTAGGCACCAGTTTCACGGTCACGAACTTCAGGGCGTTGTTCTCGCCGGGATTCTTGATGAAGTCGGACGAAAGCACCACGCCCATTATGGACCCCTTCAGCTTCTTGCCCATCATTTCCGGACTATTGGCGCCGGTCATGGCGCCGCGCTCGAAAGTCACGAGCTTACCCTGCTTTGCGGGGCGGCAGTCCAGCTCGTTCAGCAGTCCCATCAGGTCGGACGTGCTGCCGTCGCCGGTCTGGATGGCTCCCTGGTAAGCGCCTTTATCCTCTCCTCCCACCGACAAGGCAACCGTACCGTCGATCGAGCCGAGTGCGCCGAACACCACCGACAGCATCGACAGCTGGCCCTTGGTCTGCTCCTGCAGCTGTTTGATCAGTTTGGCGGGAACGGCGATGCCGATAACGCCGCCGGCATTGGCCTTGAGGTCATCGAACAGCGAAGTGTCCAGTTTCTCGGAAGCATACAGGAATTTGGCGTCATCGCCCTTGTCGTTTAGAATATGGGCCGTCAGCTTCATCAGGCCTTTCTCGAAATTCACGGTGAACGATGCGAAGCCGGCGTCCTCGAACACGGTGCTTGTCATCATCTTGACCACGGCGCGCTGCTGGAACGGCGTGTTGGCGGTGTTCATCATGCCCGCCAAGTCGCACCATCCCGACACCTCTGCATCGCCGTTGGTCAGAATGCCGCTGAAATTGCCGGATGCGAACGACTGCTTGTCGCTCAGAGCCATGTATTCGCGGATCTTGTCGGGATCGATTGTGCTGCCGCCCGAACCGATCACCCAGAACTGATTGCCCGTCATGGCGTATTTGCCGGCATGGCTCACGCCGTTGCTTTCCTCCACGGGCTGCCCGGACTCCTTCTGCATCCATGCCTTGAATTTGCCGGTATCGGCCAGGAAGCCTGTAAGATACACCTTATAACCGTCGCCGAACGCCACGAATGCCGAGGGTTCGACACCTGTGTCCCCGTTCAAAGCCTGCATGAATTCCTGATTCGACGAGTTTTTGTCCAAAGCGGCCTTCAGGTCGGCGTCAAGCTCTATCCTGCCATCTTTGACCTTGGCTCCGGCCTTGTCAAGAAGCGATTCGACGTCCACCTGCATTACGAACGACGCCGTGTTGGGTACTTTCTGAAGCAATTCCTGGACTTCCGCACCGCCGTTCTTGCGGCACGATGCGAACGACAGCGCCAGCACGAGGGCGCAAAGATAGCATATTCTTTTCATAGCCTGTTATTTAGGTTATTATTTCTATTTCAATAGTTTAAAAAGTTAAAAGAGTTTATAAAGTTAAGAAAATCAGTTTATAAAGTTCACAAAGTTAAAAAGTTAAGATGATAGTGCAGACATTCGCAAGCTGAGGTATTCTCTTAACTTTATAAACTTTTTCAACTTTTTTCAACTACCAATATCATGGTATTCTCTTAACTCTTTTAACTTTATCAACTTCATTAACTTTTTTGCTAACCCGAAGGGTTGAAAAAACTAAGGGCGTCCTCGCGAACGCCCTGTAGTTGTATATCGCTGTTTTAATTTGAGTGGGTGGAGATGGATTCGAACCACCGTAGGCGTAAGCCAGCAGATTTACAGTCTGCCCCATTTGGCCACTCTGGTATCCACCCGGGCTTATGTTTTGCACTGCAAAGTTAACACTTTTTTTATTTCCTGCAAAATTTCGCATCAGGAATTAGGCATGGCGGAGTCAACTGGCCAGTGCGAAATTACGAAATTTTTCGATTCAATGCTTGGATTGGGGTCAGGAACTGTAATTTCTCACGAGGTCTTCGGTTT
>QWCV01002428.1_pt1 | contig 63351 bp, 46 predicted proteins | sample 1972621 | NCBI WGS metagenome assembly QWCV01 (sample SAMN09866699, study PRJNA288562) | Human gut metagenome isolate pre2_stool, whole genome shotgun sequencing... | isolation source: gut | host: Homo sapiens | place: USA: California | reverse complement strand
GGCAAAAGCCCCTCGCACTCTGCGACCGCTGCCCCTGCTTCGGTTCGCTGTTTCCGCCACTGGCGGCGCTCACCTTTGCAGCATCCAGTATTATCTGCATTTTTGGCTTGGCATCTGCCGCACCTCGCTCGCCGTATCGGCACTTAGAATTATGCGGTATTGCCTTAATTATTACCCTACCGTTCCCGCCAACAAATGCAACCCAAGTCCTGCCGCGCCGCACAGGCACATCGTCAAAATGGGGTTCCACTTATATTTGCGCAGCAGGATAAACGCGGCAAAAAAGCTGCCCGTGCCGATCCAGTCAATGCTGCCCAGCCCCAAGATTCCGTTGGGGAACACCACGATCCCCAAAATCGAAAGCCCTGCCCCCAGAATCAAGGCAACCACCGCCGGTCGCAGACAGGCCAGCACGCTCTGCAAAACCGAAAGATCCCGCCAGCGCCGGTAACACCACGCCAGCAGCGAGACCAGCACCAGCGCGGGGGTAATGCACCCCAGCGTGGCGATCACCGCCCCCGGCAGCTGGGCAATGCGCAGCCCCACAAAGGTGGCGCAGTTGACCGCAATCGGGCCGGGCGTCATTTCGGCAATGGTAATCAGATTGGTGAATTCCTGCAAGGTCATCCAGGGGTGCAGCTCCACAACCTGGCTGCGAATCAGCGGCATGGCAGCGTAACCGCCGCCCACGCTGAACAGCCCCACCTGCAAAAAGCTGAGATATAACTGTAAGTAAATCATCCTCACACCGTCCTTTTGCGGGCCAGCGCAGCGCGCACAACCCCAAACAACGCTGCGGCCAGAATGATAAGCACCACATTGACGCCAAAAATGTAGTTGGCCGCAAACGCTGCTACCATCAAAAACAGGGATACCGCCGAATGCGAGGCAATGACCTTGCCGCCCATACTGCACACAACGTCTAAGATGACCGCCGCAACCCCGGCCTGCATCCCTTTCAGCACCAGCGCCACATACACGTTGGCGGCAAACACATTGTAAAAATAAGAGATGATGGACAGGATAACCATGGGCGGCAGAATGGTGCCCACAACGGCAGTAATCATGCCCAGCAGCCCTTCCACCTGCCACCCTACCAGGATAGCCGCATTGACAGCGATGGCACCGGGGGCGCTTTCCGCCAGCGCGGTCATATCCAGCATTTCCTCCTCGGTGATCCAGTGCAGCTCGTCCACAAATTTCTTTTTCATCAGTGTCACAATCACAAACCCGCCGCCAAAGGTAAAGCTGCTGATGTAAAGTGTGCTGAAAAATAACCGGCAAAGCCTTGCCGCGCGGTTATGCTGATTCATTTTATTTTCCACCTTTTGCTGTGTAAATTGTTCAAAACTTTTGCCTGCCGCGCAAAGCCCATCCCCGCGCGGCACTATGGCTATCATACAGCAGAAAGACTTATATGTAAAATAGTATTATTTCATTAAAACCTCACCTTTGCAGCATCCAGTATTATCTGCGCTTTTGGCTTGGCATCTGCCGCACCTCGCTCGCCGTATCGGCACTTAGAATTATGCGGTATTGCCCTAGTTTTGCATGGTAATGCCCTGCGGTATGGCTTGATCTGCCGCCAGTATGGAAAACAAAAACAAGTTATCCACAAAACAACCCTGTACCTGTTGAAACTTTCAACGAATATAAGGCTGTTTGTCTGCTGGGGCAGGCACCCCAAATAAAGGCGGAACAGAATTCTTACCACCAAAAGGTATGGAAAACAAATAAAACTGCACTTTTTTGCAATTTTTGTTGACAGCGCAAATAATATATGATACACTTTTTTCGATTTTGAAAGACGAATCGTGTTTGCAAGAGTTTTTCAAAGCAATTTACCTACGGACCGCCCAACAGGGGCGGGCCGGAATACTGACATGTGAAATGCCGCAGCGGCGAGCGAAAAGTGTAAGCTGCTAAGAGAAAAGCGCAGCGTCATACGGATTGTATGACCGAGCATTTTTTTCAACACAGATTGCACTTTGCAGCCGCTGATGTGGCGTTTCAGGCGAAGCCGGAAATGTTAGTGTTCCGACCCATGGCCATACGGACAGCCGGGTCCACTGCCGATCGGCAACTTTAGTTGCCTTATTGATTGAGTTAAAAGCTCAAATTTTATAAGTTGGTTCCTTTACAACCATGAAATTGCGCAGTCAGCTGCGCAGACTTGTGAAACGGTCAATAAAGAGTAGTAAAAGTAAGATTGCTATATAGACTCTGACACGCTCAGCCTTTTTGAATCATGCCGCATTCACTCTCCCGGTAAACACGCCGGGGGGATTTGGCCTGTGGCAAAATTTAAAAAGCTGGTTTCAAACGCAAGTCTGCACACCCGTGTAAGGCTTGCGTTTTTTGTTTTGCCAAACGGCACTTCCCAAAGGAACCGCGAACGGAGGTAAACATGAACGGTGAGAAAAAACGCGCCCGGTTGGACCAGCGCCGCGCCCCCATCCACGAAGCGCTGGAAAATTTCCGCCAGATGCGCGTGGTTCCCTTTGATGTGCCCGGTCATAAGCGGGGACGCGGCAACCCGGAACTGACCGCCTTTTTGGGCCAGCAGTGCGTTGGGGTGGATGTGAACAGCATGAAGCCGCTGGATAATCTCTGCCATCCGGTATCCGTCATCCGCGAAGCGGAGGAACTGGCCGCCGATGCGTTCGGCGCTGCCCACGCGTTTTTGATGGTGGGCGGCACCACCAGCTCGGTGCAAAGCATGGTGCTGACCGCCTGCAAGCGCGGGGATGAGATCATCCTGCCCCGCAACGTGCACCGCAGCGTGCTGAACGCACTGGTGCTCTGCGGCGCTGTGCCGGTGTATGTCAACCCCGAAGTGGACCAGCGGCTCGGCATCAGCCTGGGCATGAAGCGGGAACAGGTGGCCAAAGCCATTGCCGAGCACCCCAACGCGGTGGCGGTTCTGGTCAACAACCCCACCTATTACGGCATCTGCAGCGACCTGCGCGCCATTGTGCGGATGGCCCACGATGCCGGGATGCTGTGCCTGGCTGATGAAGCCCACGGCACCCACTTTTACTTCGGCGGCGGCCTGCCGGTTTCCGCCATGGCAGCCGGGGCGGATATGGCGTCGGTTTCCATGCATAAAAGCGGCGGCAGCCTGACCCAGTCCAGCCTGCTGCTGACCGGCCCCAACGTCCACGCTGGCTATGTGCGGCAGATCATCAACCTGACACAGACGACCTCCGGCAGCTATCTGCTGATGTCCAGCCTGGATATCTCCCGCCGCAACCTGGCCCTGCGCGGCCGCCAGGTGTTCCACCAGGTGGCAGATATGGCCGAGTATGCGCGGGAGGAAATCAACGCCGTGGGCGGCTATTACGCCTTTGGCAAAGAGCTCTGCAACGGCAACTCCGTGTTTGATTTTGATACAACAAAACTCAGCGTCCACACGCTGGATATTGGCCTTGCAGGGATCGAAGTCTATGATATCCTGCGCGATGAATATGATATCCAGATCGAATTTGGTGATATCGGCAACATCCTGGCCTATCTTTCCATCGGTGACCGCCCGCAGGAGGTGGAACGTCTTGTCAGTGCCCTGGCCGAAATCAAACGTCGCTACCATACCGACGGCGCGGGCCTGTTGAGCCAGGAATACATTGACCCCGAAGTTGCCGCCAGCCCGCAGGAAGCATTCTATGCCCCCAAAAAGAGCCTGCCCCTGCGCGAAACGGAAGGCATGGTTTGCAGTGAGTTCGTCATGTGTTATCCGCCGGGTATCCCCATCCTGGCGCCGGGCGAGCGCATCACTGCTGAGATCCTGGATTATATCGAATACGCCAAAGCCAAAGGCTGCAGCATGACCGGACCGGAAGATCCTGACATTCTGCGCCTGAACGTTCTGGCCTAGGGTGTATCTGAAAAGCCGAAAATTCAGTCTATTACTACAAATATAGCATCTGCCGCACCTCGCTCGCCGTATCGGCACTTAGAATTATGCGGTATTGCCTTAAATCCTGCTTGTGTTTGCGAAATATCCGTCATTTTCTTTGTTTTCAGATACACATTAAGAAGGAGGTTTGTACAATGGAAATGTGGTTTTCGGAATTTCATACCCCCGATGTAAAGCACAGCATCCGGGTCAACCGCCAGCTCTATTCCAAACAGAGCGACTACCAGCGCATTGATATTTTTGAAACGCCGGAATTTGGCCGGGTGCTTACGCTGGACGGCAATGTCATGCTGACGGAGCGCGATGAGTTCATTTACGATGAAATGATCACCCATGTGCCGATGTCGGTGCACAGAAGCGCAAAGGACATCCTCGTCATCGGCGCGGGCGATGGCGGCGTTGTGCGGGAACTGACTCGCTATGACCGTGTGGAGCGCATTGACCTGGTGGAAATGGACCCCCAGGTTATTGAAGCTTGCCGCGCCTACCTGCCCGGCAACGCCTGCCGTATGGATGACCGCCGCGTGCATATCTATTACGAAAACGCACTCAAGTTCATCCGCAAGTGTGAGGATGAATATGACCTTATCATTGTGGACTCCTCCGACCCGTTCGGCCCGTCGGAGGGGCTTTTCACCCGCGAATTTTACGGCAACTGCTATAACGCCCTGCGCGATGACGGCATTATGGTAAACCAGCAGGGCAGCCCTTTCTATGCCGAGGATGCCACCGCCATGCAGCGCAGCCACAAGCGCATTGCCAGCACCTTCCCCATCAGCAAGGTGTATCAGGCGCACATCCCCACCTTTGCTGCGGGCTACTGGCTCTTCGGCTTTGCCAGCAAAAAATACCACCCCATCAATGATATGGACGGTGACGCCTGGAATGCGCTGAACATGCGCACCCGTTATTACACCACCCGGCTGCATGTCGGGGCGTTTTACCTGCCGGCATTTTTGGAAGAGATGCTGCGCGAAGTGGAGGACTGTTGATGCTGCACCGCAATGTAGAAAACTTTATCGGCTGTGACAGCAGCTACCGTACCGCCGGCATTGTGCTGTACGGCGCGCCGTTCGATTCCACCACCAGCTACCGCCCCGGCGCACGCTTTGGCCCTGCCGCCATCCGCCACGAAAGCTATGGCCTGGAAACCTACAGCCCCTATCAGGATAAAGACCTGACCGACTGCAACGTGTTTGACAGCGGAGATCTGGAGCTCTGCTTCGGCTCCAGCGAAAGCGCTCTGGTGGATATTGAATCCCGCGCGGCAGAAATCCTGCGGGATGGCAAGCTGCCCCTGCTTCTGGGCGGTGAACATCTCGTCACGCTGGGGGCTGTGCGGGCTGCCGTGAAAAAATACCCCGACCTGCACATCGTCCATTTTGACGCTCACGCCGACCTGCGGGATGACTATCTCGGCGCACAGCTCAGCCATGCCTGTGTGCTGCGCCGCTGCCATGACCTTTTGGGCGATGGCCGCATCCACCAGTTCTGTATCCGCAGCGGCGATCGGGAAGAATTCCAGTTTGCCGCCCGCCATACCGATATTCACAAGTTCGATTTCACCGGTCTGCAGGAATTGACCGATTGGCTGTGCCAGGCAAATGTGCCGGTTTACCTGACAATCGACCTTGACTGCCTGGATCCATCGGCATTCCCCGGAACCGGAACCCCCGAAGCGGGCGGAGTCAGCTTCTTGCAGCTGCTGGGAGCCATCCGCACCGTAACCAAAGCAAACATCATCGGCGCGGATGTGAACGAGCTGGCCCCCATGCTGGACCAGAGCGGCGTTTCCACCGCAACTGCCTGCAAAGTGCTGCGTGAGCTGCTGCTGGCGCTGGACTGATCGAAGATCTGTACACCCTACATTCAAATAAAACATAAAGGAGTACCATCATGAGCAAAGTTCTTGTTATCGGCTGCGGCGGCGTGGCCAGTGTAGCCATCTCTAAGTGCTGCCAGGTCAGCGATGTTTTTACCGAGCTGTGCATTGCCAGCCGCACCAAGTCCAAGTGCGATGCCCTGGCGGCAAAGCTGGCCCCCAACACCAAAACAAAAATCACCACCGCCCAGGTGGATGCCGATGATGTGCAGCAGCTGTGCGATCTTATCAACAGCTACAAGCCCGATCTGGTCATGAACATTGCCCTGCCCTATCAGGATCTGACCATCATGGATGCCTGCCTGGCTTGCGGCGTCAACTATATGGACACCGCCAACTATGAGCCGGAAAATACCGATGACCCGGAATGGCGCGCTATCTATGAAAAGCGCTGCAAGGAAGCAGGCTTCTCCGCCTACTTTGATTACAGCTGGCAGTGGGCCTATAAGAAAAAGTTTGAGGATGCCGGCCTGACTGCCCTGCTGGGCTGCGGCTTTGACCCGGGCGTTACCCAGGCTTACTGCGCTTACGCCGCCAAGCATGAGTTTGACACCATCGACACCATCGATATCCTGGACTGCAATGGCGGCGACCATGGCTATGCCTTCGCCACCAACTTTAACCCCGAAATCAACCTGCGCGAAGTTTCTGCCCCCGGCAGCTATATGGAAAACGGCAAGTGGGTCGAGATCCCGGCCATGAGCATCAAGCGGGAATATAACTTTGACCAGGTCGGTCAGAAGGATATGTACCTGCTGCACCACGAGGAAATTGAATCTTTGGGCAAGAACCTGCCAGACGTCAAGCGCATCCGCTTTTTTATGACCTTTGGCCAGAGCTACCTGGACCATATGCGCTGCCTGGAGGATGTGGGAATGCTCTCCACCACCCCCATCAACTTTAACGGTCAGGAAATCGTACCCATCCAGTTCCTCAAAGCCCTGTTGCCGGACCCCGCCAGCCTGGGCCCCCGCACCAAGGGCAAAACCAACATCGGCTGCATCTTTACCGGCAAAAAGGACGGCAAGGATAAAACCTACTATATCTATAACGTCTGCGACCATCAGGAATGCTACCGCGAAGTCGGCAGTCAGGCCATCAGCTACACCACCGGTGTGCCTGCCATGTGCGGCGCCTTGATGATGCTGACCGGCGAATGGACCAAGCCCGGCGTATATACCGTTGAGGAGTTCAACCCCGATCCGTTCCTGGATGCGCTGGACAAGTACGGCCTGCCCCGCAGCGAAAACCATAACCCCGTGCTGGTGGATTGATGAACCAGCGGGATATGCGGCCGCCTTTTGCGGCACTCGGCGGAACCATCCCGCCGGAACTGGAAAAACTGCCTACCCCCTGCTACCTGCTGGATGAAGACGCCCTGACCCGCAACGCGAAAATTCTGGGCGGCCTGGCCCAGCGCACCGGCTGCAAGGTGCTGCTGGCCCAAAAGGCATTCAGCAATTATGACTGCTACCCCCTGCTGGCGCCACACCTGGCCGGTACCGAGGCCAGCGGCCTGTTTGAAGCCCGCCTGGGTGCGGAAGAGATGCCCGGCAAGGAAGTCCATGTGTTCTGCGCGGCCTACCGTGCGGACGAAATGGATGAACTGGTGCAATACGCGGACCATATCGTCTTTAACTCCCCCGCCCAGCTGGCAAAGTTCGGCCCTGCCGCAAAAGCGGCAGGCAAAAGCGTGGGGCTGCGCATCAACCCGGAATGCTCCACCCAGGACGGCCACGCTATTTATGACCCCTGCGCCCCCGGCAGCCGCCTTGGCACCACCCGCGCCCAGTGGAACGCCGCAGTAGCGGCGAACCCCGCGCTGCCCAATTTGCTGGATGGCCTGCACTTCCACACCCTGTGCGAGCAGGACTCCGATGCGCTGGCCACGACGCTGGACGCTGTGGCCCAAAAATTCGGTGACCTGCTGCCTCGGATGCAGTGGCTCAACTTTGGCGGTGGGCACCATATCACCCGCCCCGGTTACGATATCGCCATGCTGGAACGCTGCATCACCCGCGCCCAGCAGGACTGGGGCGTGACGGTCTATCTGGAACCTGGCGAAGCCTGCGCCCTGAACGCGGGCTTCCTGCTCAGCCGCGTGCTGGATGTGGTGCAGAACGGCGATATAACCATCGCCATTCTGGATGCCAGCGCCGCCTGCCATATGCCGGACGTGATCGAAATGCCCTACCGCCCGCCGCTGTTTGCCGCAGCCGAACCGGGAGAAAAGCCCTGCACCGTGCGCCTTGCCGGGCCGACCTGCCTGGCCGGGGATGTCATCGGGGATTACGGCGTGGACGCCGTTCCCAACGTGGGAGATCTGCTGGTGTTTGGCGATATGGCAATCTATACCACCTGCAAAAATAATACCTTCAACGGCATGCCTCTGCCCGCTATCTTTGCCCGCGCCGCCAGCGGCACCACCCGCAGCATCGTGTCCTTCGGCTACGAAGATTTCAAGTACCGATTGGGCAAGAGATAAATAAAAGAGTAAAATGAGCGCCCCCGCCCAACAAAGTTTTGTTTGGGCGGGGGCGCTTGTGCAATCTTTTGACAATGTATTGTCGCCGACTTGTGTTGCAGACCAGATATCAAAAATATAAGCCCACCAAAAGTGCCAGCACAACCGCCGTCATGCCCGACGCCTTGATGACTGAGTTGACGCCGATGGAACATAGCCAGAATATCGTGAGCAGCTGTTCTTTCCGCGTTTTGGGCAGGACTTTACCCAGCAGCGTGCCCGGCAAACTACCTGGCAGAACCGAGCAAGACGGCTCTCCCCACAAAAAAGGCACTGCCGTTTCCCGGCAGCGCCCCAGTGATTATTGTAATTAGCGTTTACATCGTAAACTGGATTGCACAGAAAGCTGCGTAAATGGCCAGCAAAATAATACCCTGTGCGCGGTTCATCTTACCTTTGACGAGGGCAGGTACTGTCATGATCAGCATGACGGCCAGCATGACCGGCAGGTCTAACACCAGGCTGGAGTTTACTCCGAACAGCGTCGAGCTCTGCGGGATGGTGAACGGAGCCAGCGTAACGGAAACACCGCTGACCAGCACGAGGTTGAAGACGTTTGCGCCGACGACGTTGCCAACGGACAAATCACTGTGACCTTTAATCAGCGAAGTAATGGCCGTGACCAGCTCCGGCAAAGAAGTACCCAGCGCGACAAAGGTCAGGGCGATGACGCTTTCGGGCACGCCCAGCGCTTGGGCGATCAGCGTACCATTATCAACGAGCAGATTTGCGCCAACGGCGATGAGCGCCGCACCGGCGACCAGCAGGATCAGCGTCTTGGACAAGGGGATCAGCTCTTCCTCTTCGGCGTGTTCCTCAGCAGGGGCGTTCTTCATCTGCCGGACGTTGGCGACCATGTAGGCCACGAACATTGCCAGCATGATAAAGCCCATCGGGCGGGTAAATTCACCGAAGCCGTAGGCAGCCACGCAGTAGATGGCGGCGGCGATAAAGAAGAAGATAACCGGCGTTTTCAGCGTCTTGGGGTCAACCTTGCCAGGGCGCACGGCAATCGTGATGGCTGCGATCAGCGCCGAGTTGCAGATGACCGAACCGATGGCATTGCCGTAGGCAATCTCGCCGTGGCCGGAAACCGCCGACATCGTGGAAACCATGACCTCCGGCAGCGTTGTGCCGATGGAAACGACCGTCGCGCCAATCAGCAGCTCCGGCAGGTGGAAGCGCCGCGCCAGCGCAGATGCGCCGTCGACGAACCAGTCGCCGCCCTTAATCAGGAACAGCAGACCGACGATAAAAAGTAAAACAGGTACTAACATACTTTTCCTCCATGTTTCTATTCTTCGCGTAAAGTGTGCGCCGGTGTCGGCGCATCACTGCGAAACGTCTTCAGCACGGACAGCCCCATAGGCAGCGCCAGCGCAAAGGCCAGCAGATCCGCGGCGGGCTGGCGTACTCCACGCCTGCAAGCCCTAAAAGATTTGGAAGGATAAAGACGACCGGGATCAAAAACAATCCCTGCCGCGCGGCGGCCACCACCGACGCTTGCCACGCCATCGGCCATATTGTAAAAGCTTGTCACCAGCATACTGATAACCGTGGGCGCAGACATTTCCAAAATCAGGCGGCGCACCGGTGCTTGTGTCATATAGCGCACGCGCTCTTCTGCCGCCATAGCTGTTGTTTTCATCGTTGTACCTCCTTGCCGCAGCACTACTATTGTACAGCAGCCGGGCAGGCAATGCAACGAAAATCGCTGCTGTTTACGCATAAAACCGGGGGCTTTGCGGCGGCCTCCGGTTTTATGGTTTTCGTTTACTTCTGCATGATGTGAATTCCGGCATACGGTTGTTTCTTTGCTGTTGCATAACGGGGTTGATAAAATTTCCGTGGCGGACTTTGTTGGTGATGACCCTGCAACCCTTGACCGTTACTATGCCCATCTTATCAATGATGGGAGGGTTGGTTGCGGGGACAGGACTTGAACCTGCGACCTCCGGGTTATGAGCCCGACGAGCTACCATCTGCTCTACCCCGCGATATTTAGTTGCTCTCTCTTGAGTGCCTAAATAGTATAGCATCCACATCCCGCAATGTCAATACCCTTTATAAAATATTTTTTGCATCCTGCCCCAAAAACAAAAGCCCGCGCAAATTAGTGGTTGAATCCCCTAGTTAAAACGGGTACTATTATAATAGAAAAGGATCGCCAAAATCCGGCAGATATCCCTTGCCCGGCGGGCGGCGGTGCAAAAAATAAACGGTGCCCCTGGCGCAGCAGCCGGGAACGCTGTGAATGAGGTTAGGAAAGTTATGAAACGTCTGGTCGTTGGGGTTCTGGCACACGTGGACAGCGGAAAAACCACTCTTTCGGAAGCACTGCTCTACCGTGCGGGCAGTATCCGCAAGCTGGGGCGCGTAGACCATCGGGATGCATTTTTGGACACCGATGCGCTGGAAAAAGCCCGCGGCATTACCATTTTTGCCAAACAGGCCGTGCTTACCCTGCCGGCCGGAACGGTGACGGGCACCCCGCTGGAAGAAACCCAGATCACCCTGCTGGATACCCCCGGCCACGTGGACTTTTCGGCGGAGGCCGAGCGCACGCTGCAGGTGCTGGATTATGCGGTGCTGGTCATTTCCGGCACGGACGGCATCCAAAGCCACACGATGACATTGTGGCGGCTGTTGGAGCGCTACCATGTGCCAACCTTTATCTATGTCAACAAAATGGATCTGCCCGGTGCGGACAAAGCCCTGCGCCTGCGGGAGCTGCGGGGCCGCTTTGGGGATGGCTGTGTGGACTTTACCCCCACCGTTCCGGCGGAAGAACGCGCCGAAGCCCTTGGCGTGTGCAGTGAACCGCTGATGGAAGCCGTGTTGGCAACAGGAACGGTGCCGCAGGCGGATCTCATCACGGCAATCACGCGGCGGCAGGTGTTCCCCTGCTATTTTGGCGCGGCTTTGCGGCTGGATGGCATTGACGACCTGCTCAATGGTCTGCAGCGGGATACCCGCATGCCGCCGGACGCCGGCAGCTTTGGCGCGCGCATCTTCAAGATCGGGGCAGACGAATCCGGCGCACGCATGACCTACCTGAAAGTGACGGACGGCGTGCTGAAAGTCAAATCCAACCTGGTATCCCGCCCAGATGCCCGTGTGGAGTTTGAAGAAAAGGCCGACCAGCTGCGGGTCTACTCCGGCAGCAAATACCGCCTGGTCAGCGAAGCCCCGGCTGGCACCGTCTGTGCGGTGCTGGGCCCCACAAAAACCTATCCCGGACAGGGCCTTGGCGTACAGCCGGATGCCCGCCAGCCGATGCTGGAACCGGTGCTGAACTACCGGGTGGAGCTGCCGGAAGGAGCTGACCCCCACTGTGCCCTTCTGGCCCTGCGCACCCTGGAGGACGAGGATCCACAGCTGCATGTGGTGTGGAACGCCGCTCTGGGCGAGATCCACCTGCAGTTGATGGGTGAAATTCAACTGGAAATTTTGCAGAGCGTGCTGCAAAGCCGCTTTGGATTGGAAGTGGCCTTCGGCGAGGGCGGCATTCTATACAAAGAGACCATCTCTGCCCCGGTGGAGGGCGTGGGCCATTATGAACCGCTGCGCCATTATGCGGAGGTTCATCTGCTGCTGGAACCCGGCGAGCCGAGCAGCGGCCTGCAGTTTGCCAGCATTTGCCGCACCGATGCGCTGGACCTGAACTGGCAGCGGTTGATTTTGACCCACCTGGCGGAGCGCAGCCACCCCGGCGTGCTGGCCGGTGCGCCGCTGACCGATGTGAAAATCACCCTGACGGCAGGCCGTGCCCACATCAAGCACACCGAGGGCGGGGACTTTCGCCAGGCAACCTACCGCGCCGTGCGGCAGGGGCTGCGCACCGCGGCGGCCCGGGGGCAGGCGGTCCTGCTGGAACCCTGGTATGACTTCCGGCTGGAAGTCCCGCAGGACTGTGTTGGCCGCGCCATGGCCGATCTGCAGCGCCGCTGCGCGGAATTCAGCACGCCGGAAAACGAGGATGGCCTGGCCGTCATTACCGGCAAAGCCCCGGTTGCCGAAATGCGGGGCTGTGCGCGGGAAGTGACCGCCTACACCCGCGGTGCGGGCCGCCTGAGCTGTATGCCCCGCGGCTATGCGCCCTGCCACAACACCGAAACCGTGCTGGAAGCCATTGGCTACCAGCCGGATGCCGATACTGAAAACCCGGCGGATTCCGTATTTTGCAGCCACGGCGCAGGCTACCTTGTCAAATGGGACGAAGTTCCCGCCCACGCCCATGTGGCCAGCGGCCTGGGGCGCAACGCGCCCGGTGCCCAGCAGGCGAAACAGGAAGAAGCGGATGCCTCCGATGAAGCATCCGATGCCCGCCGCCGTGCTGCCGCTTACTGCGGCACACTGGAGCAGGACAAAGAGCTGCTGGCAATTTTTGAGCGCACCTATGGGCCGATCAAGCGCCGGGGGGAAGCCGCAGGTCAGCATGACCAGCTTGCCGCGCGCAAAGCCTTCCGCAGTGTGGGGCCAAGCCAGAACCGTACCCCCGCTGCACCGCCGCCCAGCGGGCCGGAGTACCTGCTGGTAGACGGCTACAACGTGATTTTTGCGTGGGATGAATTAAAGAAGATCGCGGCGGAAAACCTGGATGCCGCCCGCCGCCGGTTGATGGACATTCTGTGCAACTATGCGGGCTACCGCAAGTGTGTGCCCATCCTGGTGTTTGACGCCTACCGCGTCAAGGGCGCCGGGCGGGAACAAGAAACCTGGCACAACCTGCATGTGATTTATACCCGCGAAGCCGAAACCGCCGATATGTTCATCGAGCGCGCCACCCATGAGCTGGCCAAAAACCACCGCGTGCGGGTGGTCAGCTCCGATGGTGCGGAACAGATCATTATTCTGGGCAACGGTGCGCTACGGGTATCCGCCCGCGCATTTGAGCGCGAGGTGCGTGCCGTGGAAGCCGAGATCCGCGAATTTTTGGACCAGTAAGGGAATACTGCATCCATCCAAGCGCCGATACGGCGGGGATGATGGTAGAGTGTATTGAAAGGCAGGAAAACAATGGATTTTATGCTCAGCCGTGCCACACGGGTCACGGCGCAGTGGGCCAGTGCGCCCGTGCAGCATGCCGTGGCGCGCTTTTGGCGTGATATGGAAATGACTCTTTCCACCACCGGTTTTGTGCCGGATAACCGCCTGATGATCTGCCTTGCCCCCGCCCTGCCGCCGGAAAGTTATACGCTGGATGTGACGGAAAACCAGCTCACCCTCTGCGCGGCGGATGATTTGGGCGCGGTGTACGGCCTGCTGGATATCAGCCGTCATTACCTGGGGGTAGCACCATTCTGGTTCTGGAACCAGCAGCAGTTTGAGCCCAAACCCTTTGTCTCTGTGCCGGAGGGCCGCATTACCGGGCCAGCCGCCGCTGTCGGCCTGCGCGGATGGGATCTTTCGGATGCACCATGGCTGTCCGCCTGGGCGGATGCCACCGAAAACGGCTGGGAGATGATTTTTGAATCCCTGCTGCGCTACCGTGGCAATATGGTGCGCACCGACAAACAGGCGGACCTTGCCGCCGCCATGGGCCTGCGCCCTGTGCAGAACCCGCAGACCCCGCTGGGGGCTGCCCCGCAGCAGGCTGCGGCGGAAAACCCGGAAGAACGCCATAAAATCTGGCAGGATTCTATCCGCACTCTCAAAACCAGCCCGCGCATCTGGGCGCTGGGCATTGACGGGATGGGGGGTGATCCCGATGGCACAGCCAGCACTGCGGCGCTGCAAGAGCAATGGCAGCTGCTGAACGCCACGGTGCCCGGTGCCGCTGCTTATATTCTGCTGCAGGGCGAAACCGTTGCGCTCTACCAGGAGGGAAAACTCAAAATCCCGGATAGCGTTATCCCCGTTTTAACCCCGGCCCCCAGTGCCAGCAGTGCGGGCGGCCCTGGTCCCGGCGCGCAGCACGGGCTGTGGTTCAGCCTTTGCCGCCGCGATAAGCTGACCGGCAACCCCATGACCGCCTACCCCGGCGGCGATACCGCCGTTAACGGAATGCTGCAGGGAGCCTGGCGCGGCGGGGTGCGCAGCTTCTGGATGGTTGGCACCGGGGACCTGCGCCCCTCCCTGATGGAGTTGAACCTGACCGGTGCTTTGTGGTGTACCCCGGATACCGACTGCGCCGCGCAGCGCACGGCTTACCTGCGCTGTACCTACCGTGCGCCGGATGGCTGGGCACTGACGGACAGCGCACTGGAGGATCTTTCGGTCTGCCTGCGCGCCCGTGCCGAAAGCGCCGTGCAGGCGGGCAGCCCGCCGCAGCCGGTGGGCGAAGCGTTCCTGACCCGCAGCACCCGGCTGTTTGCTTCGGCCTGGCTGTGCGGCAAAACGCAGGGCCCGATTCAGGAACTTGCCGCTCTGCTGCCCGCAGAAAGCTATGCGGAACAGCTGGCTGCCTATCAGCAGCTCTGCACTTCCGCGCTGGAAAATTATGAAACGCTGCTGCCCGGCTGTTCTTACGCCGGGCGGGCCACCACGCCGCTCTGGCAGGAGCAGGTGGTGTTCAGCGTGCGGCTGTACCTGTACGCCCTGCGCGGGGCGGTGCGCTTTTGCACCGCGCGGGAGCAGTTTTTGGATAAGGACTGGCAGAACTGCTTTTGCACCCTGGGCCGTGCGGCGGATGATTTTGGTGCCATGGCAGCTCTGCTGCAGCCCAAAACTGGGTTCTGGGCCGGCTTTTGCAGCGATACCATGCTGGACGGCGCACTGACCGCCCGCGTTCTGACCGGTCTGATGGCGATTCCCCGCGCGGCCGGGGACGGGCCGGATTATGCCGCCTGGCAGGCTCCACTGCCTGGTGCCCCGGCGGCCCCCGTGCCGGATTTTACCCTGTACCGCGCCCTGGTGCAGGCGGAAACGAAAAAAGTGTAAGGGCCGGGCCGAAAATGCACCGAAAAATCCATGTGTTACCCGCAAAGAATGCAAGGGCAACACCGCACAGCTCACCTTTGCAGCATCCAGTATTATCTGCGCTTTTGGCTTAGCAGCTGCCGCACCTCGCTCGCCGTATCGGCACTTAGAATTATGCGGTATTGCCCTGAGCTTTTTGAGCACCGAGATAACCGGCGGCTTTACCGGCTGCACCGTTGGCATGTATGCCTCCGCCAACGGCACCGCCAGCACCAACCACGCCGCTTTCTACTGGTTCGCTTACCAGCAGGTGCGAAACAAGTTGCGCAAAAATATGACAATCAAAAGCAGCTCCCGCCGCCGCGGGGCTGCTTTTGGTTTATAAAGTCGCATTTTGCCGTGAAATTGAAACGTTTCATCAAAATGAATACTACTTTCTTGTTATATTCGACAAGGAAAACGGTTGCGATTCGTGCAAGGCTACAATCTTGCACTCAAAATCCAAAAAACGATTGATTTTTGCAAAACACGGGTGTAGTATAAAGCCATAGCAAGGTTGGAAACGTTACCAACCCGTGAACCACACCCGTCAGCAACGGTGCAACTGGTTCCACTTAAAAAGGAGGATAATACCATGAAATCCAAGCAAACAATCTCTCTCGCCGTGGCATCCATGATGGCTGCCGGCCTGCTGGCAGGTTGCGGTTCCACCGCATCTTCCACTGCTTCCTCTGCTGCAGAAAGCACCGCAGCTTCTTCCGAAGCTGCCAGCTCTGAAGCAGCCGCCCCGGCAGATACCACTGCCGCCGGCAAGGTCTACTACCTGAACTTCAAGCCCGAGCAGGATGAAGCCTGGCAGGCCCTGGCAAAGACCTACACCGAAGAGACCGGCGTTCCCGTTACCGTTGTGACCGCTGCTTCCGGCCAGTACGAAACCACCCTGATGAGCGAAATGGCCAAGAGCGATGCGCCCACCCTGTTCCAGGTCAACGGCCCTGTCGGCCTGGCCAACTGGAAGGATTACTGCTATGACCTGACCGGCTCCAAGATCCTGGGCGACCTGACCAGCGATTCTTACGCCCTGAAAGATGGCGACGCCACCGTGGCCATCGGCTACGTTATCGAGAGCTACGGCCTGATCACCAACAAGACCCTGCTGGAAAAGGCCGGTTACACCACCGATGATATCAAGAGCTTCGCAGACCTGAAGAAGGTTGCCGAGGACATCACCGCCCGCAAGGACGAACTTGGCTTTGCAGCATTCACCTCCGCCGGTATGGATTCTTCCTCTGACTGGCGCTTCAAGACCCACCTGGCCAACCTGCCCATCTACTTTGAGTACCAGGCTGACGGCATCGGCTCCACGGATGCCATCAAGGGTACCTACCTGGATAACTACAAGAACATGTTTGACCTGTACATCAACAACTCCACCTGTGCTCCCACTGAGCTGGCTGGCAAGACTGGCGATGACAGCCGCAACGAGTTCCTGGACAATGAGGCTGTCTTCTACCAGAACGGTTCTTGGGAATATACCAACCTCGTCGGCGATGGCAAGCCCTTCACCGATGACGACCTGACCATGATCCCCGTCTACATTGGCGTGGGCGATGAGGCCAACCAGGGCCTGTGCACCGGCACCGAGAACTACTGGTGCGTAAACAAGGAAGCCGACCAGGCAGATATCGATGCAACGCTCGACTTCATGTACTGGTGCGTCAGCTCTGATGAGGGCACCAAGGCCATGGCAAACGATATGGGCTTTGTTATCCCCTTCAAGAATGCTCAGGAATCCCCCAACCTCTTCGTTAAGGTTGATAATGCTCTGACCGCTGAGGGCAAGACTCCTGTTGCCTGGTGCTTCTCCACCATGCCTTCCGAAAACTGGAAGAACGGCGTTGGCTCTGCTCTGACTGCTTACGCAGCCGGCACTGGCGATTGGAACGCTGTTGTGACCGCCTTTGTGGATGGCTGGAAGACCGAAGCTGCCCTGAATGCAGGCTGATATGAACCAAAATAGCGAGACCTGAATGTTAAAAGCGGGGCGGGCGATGATTCGCCCGCCCCGCTCTTTTATGTGCTCAAGTACGTGCTCAAGGGGGTACTGTTATGGAAAAAGCGATCCAGCGCTATTGGCCTGTGTTCGTGCTGCCCACCCTGCTGGCCTTTATCATCGGCTTTATCTGGCCGTTTATCTGGGGCGTGGCGCTTTCGTTCTGCAAATTCACAACTGTTCAAAATGTTACCTTTGTTGGTCTCGGCAACTATGCCAAGATCTGGCTGGATGATACCTTCACCCATGCGTTCTGGTTCACTGCGGTGTTTACTGTGGTGTCCACGGTGCTCATCAATGTGCTGGCGTTCGGCATTGCGCTGCTGCTTACCCGCGGCATCCGCGGCACCAACATCTTCCGTACCACCTTCTTTATGCCCAACCTGATCGGCGGCATTATCCTCGGCTATATCTGGCAGATTCTGCTCAACGGCGTACTCAGCGCACTCGAAAAACCGCTGCTTTCCCTGAACGCCACGTACGGCTTCTTGGGCCTTGTCATTCTGATGTGCTGGCAGCAGATCGGTTACATGATGATCATCTACATTGCCGGCCTGCAGAACGTGCCGCTGGATCTGATCGAAGCCGCCAAGATCGATGGCGCAAACGCCAAGCAGATCCTGTTTAAGATCACGATCCCCATGGTTATGCCCAGCATTACCATCTGCACCTTCCTGACTTTGACCAACTCCTTCAAGCTGTTTGACCAGAACCTGTCCCTGACCGGCGGCGAACCGGCCAAGCAGACCATGATGCTGGCTTACAACATTTATGATACCTTCTATGCCCGCTCCGGACCCCAGTGGAAGGGCATCGGCCAGGCAAAGGCTGTTGTGTTCTGCCTGTTTGTTGTGGTGCTGGCCGTACTCCAGCAAAAGCTGACCCAGTCCAAGGAGGTGCAGCAGTAATGGAAAAAACCATCAAAAAACCGGTGGAAGAAAAGCCTACCGTTGGCAAAGCGGACCGCCGCATCAATGCCATTCTCAGCGTGGTGCTTGGAGTGCTGTGCGTTGCATGGATCTACCCCATCGTCATGATCTTCTTTAACTCCCTCAAAACCGAGCGCGCCATTACCACCTCCCGCGCGTTTGAGCTGCCCACGGCCGAAACCTTTGTCGGCCTCAAAAACTATATTTACGGCATCCAGGAAATGGACTTTTTGTCTTCCTTCTGGTATAGCCTAGTCATTACTGTCAGTTCCGTTGTGCTGATTCTGCTGTGCTGCTCCATGTGCGCATGGTTCATCACCCGTGTCAACGGCAAACTTTCCAAACTGATGTACGGCTTGTGCATGTTCAGCATGGTGGTGCCGTTCCAGATGGTCATGTTTACCCTGGCCAAAACAGCGGATAGCTTAAAATTGAACAACCCTTACAACATCTGCATCATCTACCTCGGCTTCGGTGCCGGTCTCGCGGTGTTCATGTTCACCGGCTTTATGAAGAGCATGCCGGTTGAAATTGAGGAAGCCGCTATGATCGATGGCTGCAACCCGCTGCAGATTTTCTTCCGCGTGGTCTGCCCTATCTTAAAGCCGACGATGATCTCTACCGCAATCCTGGAAACCATGTGGGTCTGGAACGACTATCTGCTGCCCACCCTGGTGCTGGATATCAAAACCTACCGCACCATCCCCATGGCAATCCAGTATTTCCGCGGCAGTTACGGCAAGGTGGAAATGGCGCCCATGATGGCCTGCATCATGATCACCATTCTGCCGGTCATTATTCTGTATCTGATCTGCCAGAAGTATATCATTGATGGTGTGGTGGCCGGTGCTGTAAAGGGCTAATGGCTGCGGCACCCTGCTGCCGGAAGGAGTTTTCTGTGTATGACCATCAAAGATATTGCAAAAGAATCGGGGTATGCCATCGGCACGGTTTCGCGGGTGCTCAACAATAACCCCAGCGTCAGCCCGGCCGCCCGCGCCAAGATTCTTGAGGTCATCAAGCGGTATAATTATCAGCCAAACTCCAACGCCAAACACCTGAAACAGCAAAGCAGCGATGGCCTTGCCCTGATCGTAAAGGGCACCCAGAACATGTTGTTTGTGGACATTCTGGAAAAAATGCAGGCTATCCTGGAGGAACGCGGATATGTTTCCACGGTCTATTATATTGATGAAGAAGCCAACGAAGTTGCGCAGGCCGAACTGATCTGCGCCGAGCGCAAACCTTATGGTATTGCTTTCCTTGGTTCTAACCTGGAATACTTCACACCGCAGCTGGCGGAACTGCGTGTTCCATGCCTGCTGCTGACCAACAGCGCCGCAACCCTGAACATCCCCAACCTGTCCAGCGTCAGCGTGGACGATGTTTCGGCATCGTCCCTGATGATTGAGTACCTGTATGCGCAGGGCCACCGCAAGATCGGACTGATCGGCGGCAAGCCAGACCAGTCCCGCCCCAGTCTGTCCCGTCTGACCGGCAGCCAGAGCGCTATGTTCCGCCTTGGCCTGCCGTTCGAGATGGAAAAGCAGTATGCCTATGCCCGGTTTTCGCTGCAAAGCGGATATACCGCCATGGAATACCTGCTCAAGCACTGCCCGGATATTACGGCAGTGTTTGCCATGTCGGATCTGATGGCCCTGGGCGCGATCCGTGCCCTGAATGACCATGGCCTGCGTGTGCCGCAGGATATCTCGGTTTCGGGCTATGACGGTATTGCGCTGGGGCGCTACAGCAACCCGCGGCTGACCACCATCCGCCAGAACTCGGAACGACTGGCCCAGCGCGGTGCGGAAATTCTGCTCAACTGTATTGAAAACGGAAGCAGCGCGGTGCATGAAGTGGTCACCTTTGCAGCATCCAGTATTATCTGCGCTTTTGGCTTAGCATCTGCCGCACCTCGCTCGCCGTATCGGCACTTAGAATTATGCGGTATTGCCATAAAGAAAAGAGGTTTCCCTGATGAGAGCAAGCGGCATTCTGCTGCATATTTCCAGCCTGCCCTCCCCCCATGGCATCGGCACCATGGGCGCGGCAGCAAAAGATTTTGTGGATTTCCTAGTCAAAGCCGGTCAGGCTTACTGGCAGATCCTTCCGGTTTGCCCCACCAGCTATGGCGACAGCCCTTACCAGTCTTTTTCTACCTTTGCGGGCAATCCGTATTTTATTGACCTGGATCTGCTGGCCAAAGCGGGCCTCCTCCAGCCGGAAGAATATGAATCTATCGACTGGGAAAGCACCCCTGGCTGTGTCAATTACGGAGCGTTGTACCAAAAGCGTTATGCGGTGCTGCACAAAGCCTGTGCCCGCCTGTTGGCAGCGCCCCCGGCGGATTACGCCGATTTTTTGGCGAAAAACGCGTTCTGGCTGCCGGACTATGCCCTGTTCATGGCCCTGAAAGATGCCCATAACGGGGTCTGCTGGCAGCAGTGGGAAGAACCGCTGCGCCGCCGCGAACCGGAGACCTTGGCCGCGGCCCGCGCCAAATATGCGGCGGATATTGACTTCTGGCAGGCTGTGCAGTATCTGTTCTATACCCAGTGGCATGACCTGAAAGCCTATGCCAACGCGCAGGGCATTGAGATTATCGGCGACCTGCCGATCTATGTGGCGGAGGATAGCGTGGATGTCTGGTCCTGCCCGCAGGAGTTCCAGCTGGACGAAAACCTGGTCCCCACCGAGGTGGCCGGCTGCCCGCCGGATGGCTTCTCCGCCACCGGTCAGCTATGGGGCAACCCGCTGTTTGACTGGGACGCTATGGCTGCCAACGGCTATGCCTGGTGGGTGCGCCGCATCCGCCACCTGTGCGGAATTTATGATGTGTTGCGCATTGACCATTTCCGCGGCTTTGCGGGGTATTACGCCATCCCCTATGGTGATAAGACCGCCGAAAACGGCCGCTGGCGCACTGGGCCGGGCTATGCCCTCTTTGCTGCCGTCAAAAAAGAGCTGGGCAGCCCCCGCATTATTGCTGAGGACTTGGGCTTTTTGACCGACGATGTGCGCGCTCTGCTGAAAGAATGCGCCTACCCCGGCATGAAAGTGCTGGAATTTGCCTTTGACAGCCGTGACGGCGGTGACTACCGCCCCCACAGCTACCCCACCAACTGCATTGCTTACACTGGCACCCATGATAATGAGCCGGTGGACGGCTGGTTTGGAACCGCTCTGCCGGACGATATTGAGCGCGCCATCCAGTACCTGAATCTGACCAAAGAGGAAGGTATGAACTGGGGCATGATGCGCGGCGTCTGGTCCAGCGTGGCAGATCTGGCCGTGGTGCAGGCCCAGGATGTGCTGGGCCTTGGGCATGAAGCCAGGATGAACACCCCCGCCACCTTGGGCGGTAACTGGTGCTGGCGCGCCCTGCCCGGCGCCTTTACCCCGGAGCTGGCCCAAAAGCTGCATGACGCTATGGAGCTGTATGGCCGCCTGCCGGAAGAACCCGATGAAACAGAAAAATCGGAAGACGCAGAAAAAGCGGCGGAACCCAAAACCTGATCTCTCCCTCTCCAACGCCCCCCACCGGAGCAGCTTCCGGTGCGGGGGATTTTTTTTGCAAATTTTTGGGTTGTTGCCTTGGCAACAGACGGCCCCGATGCGGGTTGGTATACTAAAGGCACTCTGCAGGGTATGCTGAACCAACAACCCGGCAGAGCCGGTATGAAAACCCCGACTTTTGAAAGTGCTTTCTGTGTTAGCTCAACCTAACCATGAAAGACAAAATTATACCTGCACCGTTCGCCATGGGAAGCCACCGACATGTGCGGCAAATGCCATGCACAAAAAGCAATGCAAAAGTTTCCAACACAATTTTTGGTGTAGTTGTTGCTTTTTGTAAGGACATATGGTAGAATGATTGTGGCCCGGATACGGGCTGGTCAATGGCGTCCTTTTGGGCTGGAACCGTGGGCAACGCAGAAAAGCTGCCCGCCCGCCAGCTGGAAAAGGACAAGATTTTCAATAGCTGGTTAGAATAACCTAACTAATAGAGCAGCGTATTTGGTTTACAACAGGAGGTAACCGATGACAGATTTTGTACAGTGGGAAGGCTTCCAGGGCCGCATCTGGAAAGAAGAAGTCAACACCCGCGATTTTATCCAGAAGAACTACCGCCCCTATTCCGGCGATGAAAGCTTCCTTGCCGGCCCCACCGAAGCAACCGATAAGCTTTGGGGTGCTCTGCAGGTTCTGCAGAAGGAAGAGCGCGCCAAGGGCGGCGTTCTGGATATGGAGACTGAAGTGGTTTCCGGCATGACCGCTTACGGCCCCGGCTATATCAGCGAGGACCTGAAGGATCTGGAAAAAATCGTCGGCCTGCAGACCGATAAGCCCCTCAAGCGCGCCTTCATGCCCTATGGCGGCATCAAGATGGCAGAACAGGCCTGCACCACCTATGGCTATACTCCGTCCCCGAAGCTGCACGAAATCTTTACCAAGTATGCCCGCACCCACAACACCGCTGTGTTTGATGCCTACACCCCGGAGATGAAAAAGGCACGCCACAGCCACATTGTGACCGGCCTGCCCGATACCTATGGCCGCGGCCGCATCGTTGGCGACTACCGCCGCGTTGCCCTGTACGGCATTGACTACCTGATCAAAGAAAAGCAGAACGACTTTGCCAACTGCGGTGACGGCACCATGACCGATGACGTCATCCGTCTGCGTGAAGAGATCGCCCTGCAGATCCGCGCCCTGAACGATATGAAGGCCATGGCCGCTGCTTACGGCTATGATATCTCCCTGCCCGCTGCCAACGCCAAGGAGGCTGTGCAGTGGCTGTATTTTGGCTATCTGGCTGCCATCAAGACCCAGAACGGCGCTGCCATGAGCGTTGGCCGTATCTCCACCTTCCTGGATATCTACATCCAGCGCGACCTGGATAAGGGCATCCTGACCGAGACCGAGGCCCAGGAACTGATCGACCACCTGACTATGAAGTTCCGCATGGTCAAGTTTGCCCGTATCCCCAGCTACAACCAGCTGTTCAGCGGCGACCCCGTGTGGGCTACCCTGGAAGTTGGCGGCATCGGCATGGATGGCCGCTCCATGGTCACCAAGACCGACTTCCGCTTCCTGCATACCCTGGAAAACATGGGCCCCGCACCGGAGCCGAACCTGACCGTTCTGTACTCCTCTGCTCTGCCCAAGACCTTTAAGGATTATGCCTCCAAGATCTCTATCAAGACTTCCTCCGTCCAGTACGAGAACGACGATGTGATGAAGCCTGTCTGGGGCGACGACTACTCCATCTGCTGCTGCGTTTCCGCAACCCAGACCGGCAAGGAGATGCAGTTCTTCGGCGCACGTGCCAACCTGGGCAAGTGCCTGCTGTATGCCATCAACGGCGGTATGGACGAAAAGCTGCATGAGCAGATTGGCCCTCACTATGCCCCCATCACTGCAGAGTACCTGGATTATGACGAAGTTATTGCCAGATATGACGTTATGATGGATTGGCTGGCAGGCCTGTACGTCAATGTGCTGAACCTGATCCAGTACATGCACGACAAGTACTACTATGAGGCGGCTGAAATGGCCCTGATCGATACCGATGTGCGCCGCACCTTTGCCACCGGTATTGCCGGCTTCAGCCATGTAGTTGACTCCCTGAGCGCAATCAAGTACGCCAAGGTCAAGTGCGTGCGTGACGAGACCGGTCTGGTCACCGATTACGAGATCGAGGGCGAATTCCCCCGTTACGGCAACGATGACGACCGCGCCGATGATATCGCTGTCTGGCTGCTGCGCACCTTCCTGGAGAAGATCAAGCGCCGCCACACCTACCGCAACTCCGAGGCTACCACCTCTATCCTGACCATCACCTCCAATGTGGTATACGGTAAGGCAACCGGCGCAATGCCGGATGGCCGCGCAGCCTTTACCCCGTTTGCCCCCGGTGCAAACCCGGCTTACGGCGCAGAGCAGAACGGCCTGCTGGCCAGCCTGAACAGCGTTGCCAAGCTGCCCTACCACTGGGCACTGGACGGCATCTCCAACACCCAGACCATCAACCCCGACGCTCTGGGCCACAGCGAGGGCGAGCGCGTTGAGAACCTGGTCCAGGTTATGGACGGCTACTTTGACCAGGGCGCCCACCACCTGAACGTCAACGTCTTTGGCACTGAAAAGCTGATCGACGCCATGGAGCACCCGGAGAAGGAAGAGTACGCCAACTTCACCATCCGTGTTTCCGGCTATGCCGTCAAGTTCATTGACCTGACCCGCGAACAGCAGATGGACGTTATTGCTCGTACCTGCCACAAGAAGATGTAATTGCTGCGGCGTGACTGCCGATTAGCATACAAGGCCCGCGGCTGCGTTTTGCGGCCGCGGGCTTTTTGGGCAAATGCGTGGTATAATAGTGGAGGAAACGCAGGACTCCAGCCCAGTCACACGTTGAAAAATGCGTATACCCCAGTAGGGCGGGGTCACCCGCCCCTGCCACATCCCAAACCCAACACCAACCGCAAAAGAGGTAATATTCCATGGAGCAAAACACCCCCATCACCGGCCGCATCCATTCGGTCGAAACGTTCGGCCTTGTCGATGGCCCCGGCGTGCGGTATGTCCTGTTTGTGCAGGGCTGTGCCATGCGCTGCCGCTATTGCCATAACCCCGAAACCTGGCCCTGCACCATTGGGGAGCAGCAAACCCCGGCCCAGGCCCTGCAAAAAGCCCTGCGCTATCGCACTTACTGGAAAAACAATGGTGGCCTGACGGTCAGCGGCGGTGAACCGCTGTTACAGATCGACTTTGTGTCGGAGCTGTTCCGCCTGGCCAAACTGCAGGGCGTGCATACCACCCTGGATACCGCCGGCCAGCCCTACACCACCGCGGAACCGTTCTATTCCAAGTTTGAGACCCTGATGCAGAACACCGACCTGGTGATGCTGGACCTGAAAGCCTTTTACCCGGACCGCCACAAAGCCCTGACTGGCTGCGATAACACCCCCATTCTGGATATGGCGCGCTGGATGGGCGAACATGGCAAATCCATGTGGATCCGCCACGTTCTGGTGCCCGGGCTGACGGACGATGAAGCCGAGCTGCGGGAGATGAGCGATTTTATCAAATCCCTTGGCAGCGTGCGCCGCGTGGAGGTGCTGCCCTACCATACCCTTGGCCTGTTCAAGTGGGAAAAACTTGGCATCACCTACAGCCTGGATGGCATTCAGCCGCCCAGCGAGGAAGCGGTTCAGCGCGCTGAAGAGCTGCTTTGCATCAAGGATTATCCGGATTTCAAAAAGTAAGGGCAATACCGCATAATTCTAAGTGCCGATACGGCGAGCGAGGTGCGGCAGCTGCTAAGCCAAAAGCGCAGATAATACTGGATGTCTTATCGAGTATTTTGGCAACGCAGATGCCGTGCCGCAGCCGCCGGAGCGGTGCTTGAGCCGCAAGGCGGGAATTGTGCGGTGTTGCCTAAGGCAAGCTGTGCCGCTAAACGCGAAAATTTATTTCAAAAACAGATAAAAAGTGCTTGACGAACCACTTGAAACATGGTATAGTATACGCATGGTTAGTGAGGACTAACCGACAGGGCCGCTTTTGCTGACGGCGCATGGAATGCCTCCCATCGCCGTGGCCCAGAAAAGGAACAGGCTTGCTCCCTGCTCCTGTCAAAGTCAGGCAGTTCTCCGTTTCGGGTGTTTGCTCTGCACCTTTTTCATTGCCTGAATCAAAACAATATAGCCCTCTCCCCAGCTGCTCCTTGGGAAGAGGGCTTTATTGTTTTGTTTTTATGTGGAGGTTGGGGAAGAATGGGGGCGGGTGGAAGATATAAATTACGGATCCACGGTGTGGGCCGCGCCGGTACCTCTACCGTGTTCCCGCAGGCTGTATTTGCCCTGTGTGATTCCACAAAGACTCTACGCTGCCTGGTGCCGGCAAGTCGGGCAGGAAAATTCAAAAACGAAAAACAAACCCGCGAAAAAACGATGAAAATAAGACGCGGACCCAAGATGCAATATGTCCTGCTGTTCTTTGGGCAACACCGCACAATTCCCGCCTTGCGGCTTAAGCACCGCTCCGGCAGCTGCGGCACTCACCTTTGCAGCATCCAGTATTATCTGCGCTTTTGGCTTGGCATCTGCCGCACCTCGCTCGCCGTATCGGCACTTAGAATTATGCGGTATTGCCTTTGATAATTATAGCTAAAATGATTGAAAGCCGCATCTTAATATGATAAAATGTAAATATTCATATGACATAAAGAGGAAAGAAAAAAGCTGGTTTTGCCCTGTGGGGAAAAGGCCTTTGCGGGCTTGCAGGCAAAACGGCATTGCGGTAGCTTTGCCGCAAAATACTGGTGCTGCCTTATCAACGGGGCGCAGTGGTATGCAGGCCGGCGGGCCTGGGATATGAAGAAAACTTGGAAGAAAAGGGAAACAGGGTATGATTACAAAGCGCGAAAAGCTGCAGTATGTCTATGTCTTTTTAACAGACCTTGCAGCTCTGGCCGCCAGTGTGATTCTGGCATGGCTGATCGTTGGCGGCATTATGGGGCAGCTGCTGCCTTACAGTGTTCTGGATTGGGTTCAGGCGCTGGTTTTGCTGGTGCTGGCCTATACCGTTACATTTTTCTGTTTTGACCAGACGGAAAACATTGTCAAGCGTACCCGCGGGCAGGAAGCCAAACTTTCCATCAAGTCCAACCTGCTGATGATGGTGATCTATTCTGCTTTTCTGACGCTGTCCAAAGCGGTTTTGCAGGATTCCCGCTATTTTCTGGTGGGGGTCGTGTCGTTTAACCTCTTCCTGCTCCCGGCGGCCCATGGCCTGCTCAAAAAGCTGCTGGTAAAAGCCCCTGACAGTCTCCAGAACGAAACGCTGGTTGGCATTGTTACCACCGGTGACCATGCAGGCAAGATGATCCGTGAGATCAGCAACGACTGGTCCCGCCGTGTGTGCGGTGTGGCCCTGCTGGAAGCCACGGGGGATGCAATCGGTACCAAGGTGGAGAATGTTGAGATAAAAGCCAATTATGATACCTTTATGAACTGGCTGCGCCGCGCAGCTTTGGATGAAGTGTATATCGATGTTCCGATGGACAGCGGCGAATCCTTTATCCCGTACCTGGAAGAGATGGAAAGCATGGGCCTGACCGTGCATTTCCACATGCCGCTGCTGGACCGCATCGAGGAAAGCTGCTGCAACGAAACCAGCTCCGCCCGCCTGTGCCGCGAACTGGGCCGCTGCGCTGGCGGCAACCTGGTTACCATGGCTACCATTGAACCCAAGCTGCGGGACCAGCTCCTGAAGCGCCTGATGGATATTTTGGGCAGCCTGGTGGGCTGCATCATCAGCATCCCCATCATTGCCATTACAGCCATCCCCCTGAAACTGGAAAGCCCCGGCCCGCTCTTCTTTAAGCAGAAGCGCGTGGGCCGCAATGGCCGTGTTTTCTACATCCATAAGCTGCGCAGCATGTATATGGATGCCGAGGAACGCAAAAAGGAACTGATGGCCCAGAACGAGATGAACGGCCTGATGTTCAAAATGCAGGATGATCCCCGCATTACCAAGGTGGGTAAGTTCATCCGCAAAACAAGCATTGACGAACTGCCGCAGTTCTTTGATGTTCTGCGCGGAGATATGAGCCTTGTCGGCACCCGCCCGCCCACGCTGGACGAGTATAAACAGTACGAAAGCCACCACAAGCGCCGCCTTTCCATGAAACCGGGCATCACCGGCCTGTGGCAGGTCAGCGGCCGCAGCGATATTGAGGATTTTGAGGACGTTGTCAAACTGGACGTTCAATACATTGATAACTGGAGCCTGTGGGGCGATATAAAGATCCTCTTCAAGACCGTATGGGTCGTCTTTGCCGGCCGGGGGGCAAAGTAAATCGTTAAATGCGTGGAATGGGAACCTAAAATATAAAAACATCAATCCGGAACCCATTCTTTCAACACAATAAGCGGAGCAGGGAACGGCTCCACTTTTTTTACAACAAAAACGCAGGAGGTACTTTGATTATGGCTGCAACGCAAAACAGGGATATGGGGAGCGGCAGCATTCCCAAGCTGCTGGCCCAGCTGGCACTGCCCGCGGTGGTGGCGCAGGTGGTAAACCTGCTGTATAACATTGTGGACCGCATCTATATCGGCCATATGCCGGAGGTCGGCGCATCCGCGCTGACGGGCGTTGGCCTGTTTACCCCCATTTTGATGCTGATTACCGCGTTTGCCATGCTGTGCGGCTCCGGCGGCGCGCCTCGCGCGGCCATTGCCATGGGCCGCGGCGATGACGATGCCGCCGAAAAGATCATGGGCAACTGCTTTACGCTGCTGCTGATTCTGGCGGCTGTGCTGACCGTTGTGTTTTATTTCGCTGCGCCGTCCCTGCTGGTGCTGTTCGGTGCCAGCGAAAAAACGCTGCCTTATGCGCTGGATTACGCCCGCATCTATATCATCGGCACCATTTTTGTGCTCATCGTTATGGGCATGAACCCCTTTGTCACCACCCAGGGCTTTGCCACGTTCAGCATGATGACCACCGTGATCGGCGCTGTGTGCAACATCATCCTGGACCCCATCCTGATTTTTGCCCTCAATATGGGGGTGCGCGGTGCCGCCACGGCGACTGTCATCAGCCAGGCGGTGGGCGCGGTGTGGGTGCTGCGCTTTTTGACCGGCAGCCGCACCAGGCTGCGCCTGAGCGTGAAAAACATGCCGCTGGTGGGAAAAGTCATCGGCCCCTGCCTTGGGCTGGGCGTTTCCACCTTTGTGATGATTGCCACCGAAAGTATCCTTTCCATCAGCTTCAACTCCAGCCTGGCACGCTATGGCGGCGATATCGCCGTCGGCGCCATGACCATCATCACCAGCGCCACCCAGCTGCTCAGCATGCCGGTGCAGGGGCTTTGCCAGGGCGCACAGCCCATCATGAGCTTTAACTTTGGCGCGGGCAAGGGCGACCGCGTCAAACAGGCGTTTCGGTTACAGTTCATCATCTGCGTAGCATATGCAGCCGCGTTCTGGGCCGCCTGTATGCTGGTGCCCCAGATGTTTGCGAGCATCTTCTCCACCGATCCGGAACTGGTGCGGTACACGGCCTGGGCCATGCGCGTTTACATGGCGGGTATTTTCTCCACCGGGTTCCAGGTTTCCTGCCAGCAGAGTTTTGTGGCGCTGGGCCAAGCCAAGATCAGTCTGTTCATGGCCTGCCTGCGCAAACTGATTTTGCTGATTCCCCTGATCTTTATCCTGCCCCTGATTTTGCAGGACAAAGTCTTTGCCGTTTTCCTGGCGGAGCCGGTCAGTGATATCATCGCGGCAACCGTAACCTGCAGCGCATTCTTTATCCGCTTTAACAAGATTCTGGCCACCAGCCAGAAAAAGGCGTAAGAATTTGTGGGATGCCCGCCCCCGCCGAAACTCTGGCCCCGATATTTTATTAAGGCAACACCGGCTCGATAAGACATCCAGTATTATCTGCGCTTTTGGCTTAGCATCTGCCGCACCTCGCTCGCCGTATCGGCACTTAGAATTATGCGGTATTGCCTTAAAAATTGTACAAGAAACAATAAAACTGTTTGTAGGGGGCGGTGTCCCCCTCTGTCGTTCCGCGACATCTCCCCGCCCCGCGGGGAGTCACCCTCAAGGGAAGCCAATACACAAAATAAAGTTATTTGTAAAGTTTTTAATAGCATCCACCACAAAGCCCCGGAACGGTCACTGCGCCCGCCAACCTAAAAAGATAACGATTTTACCCAAAGGCATGTGCCGGAATCCCGCACATGTCTTTTTGTTTGCATCATAGCAAACTGTTTACCCGGCGCACCAAATTTGCTCAGTTGCCCTGCCTGCCGATGGCGAACAAATTTCCGCCAAAACTCAGCATTTGGCGCGTCAACGGCCAAACAAGGTGCGCATTCCCCCGAAACTGTATCCGATAAAAAAAGCAAATTACGCACAGCCAACCTCAAACCCGGCGGGGCAGGGGATGGCAAACGGCGGATTTGGTGTTATAATTTCCGTGGAGTAAGAACGCTGGAAAGCCAGCGGAAAGGAACCAACCATGAAAGGCAAATGGATGAAAATAGTACGGCAGTATACGATCATCACGCTCGGCATTAGCATGATGGCGGTGGGGGTGTATTTCTTCAAATTTCCCAACAACTTTGTCTTTGGCGGTGTGACCGGCGCGGCGGCACTGGTTGCCAAGCTGACCCCGATTTCGGCCAGTGAGTTTTCCGCCGTGGTCAATATGTTGATGCTGCTTCTGGGCCTGATTTTTTTGGGCAAAGAGTTTGCGCTGACCACCGGTTATGCCACCGTGGTTCTTTCGGCGGAATTGATGCTGTTGGAAAAGGCCTGCCCGCTCAACGAGCCTTTGTCGGACCAGCCCATGCTGGAACTGATTTTTGCCATTGCGCTGCCTGCCATTGCTTCGGCATTGCTCTTCGGCGTGGGGGCTTCCAGCGGCGGCACCGATGTGATTGCCCTGATCGTGGAAAAATACACCCACCTGCACAGCATTGCAGCGGCGTTGTTTTTGACCGATCTGGTCATGGTGGTGGCGGCCTGCTTTGTGTTTGACCTGCACACCGCGCTTTACTCTTTCGTCGGCCTTACCGTTAAATCCCTGATGATCGACGTGGTGTTGGAGCGCATGAAGATGTGCAAAGCTATCTTGATCGTCTGCGACGACAAGGAGCCGATCTGCGACTTTGTGAATAAGGAACTGAACCGCGGCGCAACATACACCCCCTGCAACGGTGCATACACCAACCAGCCGCGCTACATTATCTATACCACCCTGACCCGGCACGAAGCAATGCAGCTGCGGGAGTTTATCCACAAGGAACGCCTGAACGCCTTTATGTCCATGCTGAGCACCACCGAAGTGTTCGGCAAGGGCTTTGATAACGCCTGAAAACCCGCACATACCGCACAGTTCAAACGCTGTGCGGTATTTTTTGTGCCGAAACGCTTGACAGAAATCCGAACCCGGACTATAATGTAAATCCGAAATCGGATTATAACACATCACACAGCGGTGCACAAATAAAGCATCGCCGTTTTGCTGTGAAGAATAGGAGAATGATAGTGTAATGCCGGAAGAACACCATCTCACTGCCCGAAATCTGTTGGAACAGATGAACCGCCAGTTCAATGAATGCAACGCCCTTTATCATGAACTTGCCGTGCATTATGGTGTTTCGGATACCGTGTTCTGGCTGCTGTATTCACTGTATAACAGCAGCGAACCGCAGACCCAGAACCGCCTGTGCATGGAATGGAACCTGCCGAAGCAGACGATGAATTCAGCCGTGGCTTCGATGGTCAAGCAAGGACTGTTGGAACTGGAACCCGCGCCGGGCCGTTACAGCGGCAAACTGCTGCACCTGACGCCAGCCGGGCGGGAACTGGCAGCCAAAACTGCCAAACCGGTGTACAGCGCAGAACAGGCGGCACTGGAACAGCTGGGCATGGCGGAGGCTGAACATTTCGTCCGCCTTGGCCAGGAACACCTGAACGCCATCCGCACGGAATTTAACAAAATTTTACAACAGGAGAAAGTATGAATCAGCGCATCCAATTATCGGACCATTTTACCACATCGCGCATCCTGCGCTTTGCAGCATCCCCTATCATCATGATGGTGTTTACCTCCATCTACAGCGTGGTGGATGGATTTTTCGTTTCCAACTTTGCCGGCAAACAGGCATTCGCTGCCGTCAATCTCATTATGCCGTTTTTACAGGCATTTGGCTGCATCGGCTTTATGCTGGGCACCGGCGGCAGCGCTCTGGTTGCTATGACGCTGGGCACCGGCAACAAAAAGCGCGCCAATGAGCTGTTTTCCATGCTGGTCTGCGCCACTGCGGTGCTGGGCGTGATCTTTACGGTGGTTGCCCTGCTGGTGCTGCGCCCCGCGGCTGTTCTGCTGGGGGCCACTGCGGAACTGCTGGATGACTGCATCTTGTACGGCACCATCATCACAGTGTTCCAGACGGCGTTTATGCTGCAATTTTTGTTCCAGAGCTTTTTCATCACGGCCGAAAAACCCAAGCTGGGCCTTTTCTTTACCGTGGCAGCCGGCCTGACCAACATGGTGCTGGACTTTGTGTTTGTCGGTGTTATGGGGCTTGGCATCACCGGTGCCGCAGCTGCAACGGTGATTAGCCAGCTGATCGGCGGCATCGGCCCCATGTTCTATTTTGCCCGCCCCGGCAACGGCAGCCTGCTACACTTTGTGCGCCCGGTGTTCAGCGGCAAGGCGCTACTTAAGGCCTGCACCAACGGCTCCAGTGAACTGATGACGAATCTGTCCGCCTCTTTGGTAGGCGCGCTGTACAACTGGCAGCTGCTCCGCCTGGGCGGTGCCGATGGCGTGGCCGCTTACGGCGTTATCATGTATGTCAGCTTTATCTTTGCCGCCATCTTTATCGGCTATGCCCAGGGCTGTGCCCCGGTTGTCAGCTATCATTACGGTGCCGACAACACGGACGAGCTAAAAAACCTGCTGCGTATCAGCCTGCGGGTCATTGCCGTGGGGGGTGTGGCGATGCTCTGCTTCAGTGAGCTGCTGGCCGCCCCGCTTTCCCGCTTCTTTGTGGGTTATGATGCGGAACTGCTGGAACTGACTACCCTCGGCATGAAGCTGTATTCCCTCAGCTTCCTGCTCTGCGGTTTTAACATCTTTGGCTCAGCATTCTTTACTGCGCTCAACAACGGCATAGTATCCGCCGTTATTTCTTTCCTGCGCACCCTGGTGTTCCAGGTCACCGCCATTCTCGTGTTGCCCCATCTGCTGGGCATGAACGGCATCTGGCTTTCCGTTGTGGCAGCCGAAATCGCCGCACTGTTTGTCAATGCATTCTTCCTGGTTAAAAACCGGAAAAAGTACCAGTATTAACGCAAAAGATCAGCCCCTGCCTGAGAGATGGCAAGGGCTGATTTTACACTTATGCGGTTTTACGCATCCGAGCGGGAGTAGCAGTTTTTCATCTGGCAGCTCAGCTCATACAGCACTTTGTCCAGTGTGTCGGCGGCCAGGCCGCGGATGGTATCGGCCATGGCTTCGTTGGCCTGCTCGCGCAGGGCGGTGCGGGCGGAAGCATCCTGTTCACGGCGCAGCTTGGCATCGTAAGTATTGATGTTCGCATGCCCGGCGGAAGCCGCCGCCAGCTGGTAGCGCTCAATATGGAACACCGATTTGCTGTAGGCAGCATCGGCCATGGCGGCGATCATCCGGCTGTTCCAATAGAAATTGTCGGTGGAAACCGCGCCCGTAGTGTTGGAAAGATACGCAGGGGTGGTGGTTACATTGGCATAGAACGGCACCATCACATTGAACGCGTTGGAAGCAAAGGCAATCCATTCCAAAACGCGGGAATCCTCCGGCTGGTCGGGGCGCATCTGGATCAGGGCCATAAAGTCGTTGCGGTTGATGCCGATGGAGCGGAATGCGCCCTTCTGGTCCGACTGGCTGCTGCCATACGGGTCATACAGTGTGCCCTGATAGTGGGAGGATAATACGTATTTGACATCCTCCGGCGTGATCTTCTTTTCCGGTACCATGCACCACGGCAGGTCATCACTGCGGGGTGTGTAGTCGGCGTTGGGGCCGTCCCACTTCTTGCTGTGGGGGTTCAGATAGCGCAGCATGAACCAGGCACGCGGCGTGTTGTACACATGGTCAGAATCATCGTGGCTGCCAAAGGCGTCCCGCGGGTTCAGTACCCCGTTCCAGGAAAGATCCAGATGGTTGTTCTCGATAAAATTATCCAGGTCGGCGGAGCAAAGGTGGTTCTTTTTGGCGCCAAGTGCGTCTTCCAGATCAAACTGGTCAATGCCAAGTTGGTTGGGCATCACCACATAGGCATCGTCCGGAACGCGCTTAGCGATCCAGTGGTGCCCGCCGATGGTCTCCAGCCACCAGATTTCGTGCACGTCCTGGAACGCAATGCCGTTCATCTCGTAAGTGCCGTATTTTTCCAGCAGCTTGCCCAGCCGCAGCACGCCCTCGCGCGCAGTGTGGATGTAAGGCAGTACCAGATAAACAATGTCCTCCTCGCCAATGCCGCCGGAAACTTCTGGCTGACCGTCCTTGGCGGGGATATACTCCACCAGCGGGTCAGCCCCCAGAACGCGGGGGTTGGAAGTGATGGTCTCGGTGGCGGTCATGCCGACACCGGCCTCGTTCACGCCGCCTGCGGCCCAGATGCCCTTGCCCTCCACGGCGTTGGGCATTGCGGTCATCCGCATCGGGCTGCCGGGCAGCTCCACTTCCACATGGGAAAGTACCGACCGGTACACGGCCGGGTGCTCCTGCGGGGGAACGACCACGAACTTTTTGGGGGTGAAATGCCCGGAACCGGAATCGTCATTGCGGGCAATCATGGTAGAGCCATCATAAGAAGCTTTTCTGCCAACCAGAATTGTTGTGCAAGCCATATTAGAATGCAAGTCCTTTCTGTATGCTGTGTACCGGAGAATCCGGCACGCAGGAAATGATATGGTTTATGATACTTATAGAATAATCGTTTGCTGCCGTAAATACAACTGGGCTGCCGCAAAAAAATTATGCGGTTTGGACGCAGAATTACTTGCCGACATGTACAAAGTATGATATAAACAAATAAAAGTTTAAGGACAAAGAAGGGGAAACCGTGGTAGAAATTCTTACGCATGCCGGGTGTTTTATCGGCATCATTTTGTTGGGCTGGGCGCTGCGCCGGGTCGGATTCTTTAAGGAGAGCGACTTCCATGTGCTCAGCAAAATTGTGATCAAGATCACCCTGACGGCGGCGATCGTGACAAACTTTTCCGGGCGGGAGATGCAGACCTCCATGCTGCTGCTCACCCTGATGGGCTTCGGCTTCGGCGTGCTGATGATGATCGTTGGCTCGGTTATGTATCTCCCCCAGGGGAGGGAGCGCCAGGCGTTTGCCATGCTTAATGCCTCCGGCTGCAACATCGGCAACTTTGCCATGCCCTTTGCCCAGGGCTTCCTTGGCCCGGTGGGCGTTATCGCCGTCAGCCTGTTTGACTGCGGCAACAGCATGATCTGCCTGGGCGGGGCTTACAGCATTGCCAGCATTGTCAAATCCGGCGATGGAAAGTTCCGCATCAAGCCGATTTTGAATAACCTTGTGCACAGCATCCCACTGATGACCTATATCTTTATGACGATCCTGGGGCTTCTGCACCTGAGCCTGCCCGCCCCGGTTGTGGAGTTTGCGGGCATTGTGGGCAATGCCAACGCCTTTATGGCCATGCTGATGATCGGCGTGGGATTCCACCTGAACGGCGACCCGTCCCAGATCGGGGATATCATTAAAATTCTGGGCGTGCGGTACATCATCGGCATTGCATTAGCATTGGCAGCCTATTTTATCCTGCCGCTCCCGCTGGAATACCGCCAGGCACTTGTGATCGTATTTTTGGCCCCGGTGGCCAGCGCCAACCCGCCTTTTACCGCGCAGATGGGCAGTGACTTCGGCCTTGCCAGTGCGATCAATTCGGTTTCCATCATTGCCAGTATCGTTTTGATCACAACCGCATTGGTTATCATGCTGTAATCCATCCCCCTGTGCAGACCTTACAAAGCTGCACGGGGGAATTTGTTCAAATAACTAAAATGCAGCATTCCTGAACAAAAGTCCAGAAATTTAAGCAAAGAGGTCTATCTTTCCGGGGCGCACTTTGCTATACTAACAAATAAGAAATACGGCATTCCGCTTGCCAAAAAGGAGTCCTGCAATATGTCCAACTTTGTACCGGAAAAGACAGCTCTCGGCATCGAATTCGGCTCTACCCGCATCAAGGCAGTGCTGATCGGCCCGGAGCATACCCCGCTGGCACAGGGGGATTATACCTGGGAAAACCAGCTGCACAACGGCATCTGGACCTACCCACTGGAACAGGTCTGGCATGGCCTGCAAAGTGCTTACGCTGCCCTTGCCGCTGATGTACAGCAAAAATACGGCTGTACCCTGACCAAGGTGGGCTGCATTGGCATTTCCGCCATGATGCATGGCTACCTGGCCTTTGATGCCAACGGCGAACTGCTGGTGCCGTTCCGCACCTGGCGCAACACCATCACCGGCGCAGCGGCCGAGGAGCTGACTGCGGCGTTCGGCTTCAACATCCCCCAGCGCTGGAGCATTGCCCACCTGTACCAGGCTATGCTGAACAAAGAAGAGCATCTGTCCAAGCTGGACTTTTTTACCACGCTGGCAGGCTATGTGCACTGGCAGCTGACCGGCCATAAAGTGCTGGGCGTTGGCGATGCCAGCGGCATGTTCCCCATTGACAGCACCACCGGCGGTTATGACGCCGCCATGCTGCAAAAGTTCAACACCATGGCCGCCGCCAAGGGCTATGCCGTGGACCTGAACGCGCTGCTGCCGGAGGTTCTGCCCGCCGGTGCGGACGCCGGCACCCTGACCGAAGCCGGTGCCCGCCTGTTGGACCCCGCCGGCAATTTGCAGGCCGGCATTCCGCTCTGCCCGCCGGAGGGCGACGCCGGAACCGGCATGGCCGCCACCAACAGCGTGGCGCCCCGCACCGGCAATGTCAGCGCCGGCACCAGCATTTTTGCCATGGTTGTGCTGGAAAAGGCCCTGAGCAAAGTTTATCCCGAAATTGATATGGTCACTACTCCTGCAGGCGACCCTGTTGCCATGGTGCACTGCAACAACTGCACCAGTGACCTGAACGCCTGGGTGGAGCTGCTGGCCCAGAACGCCGAACTCTGCGGTGCAAAAGTGAACAAGAGTGAGCTGTTTACCAAGCTGTTCAACCTTTCTTTGCAGGGGGCACCGGACTGCGGCGGTGTGATCCCCGTGAACTATTACTCCGGCGAGGGCGTGACCCACTTTGATGCAGGCCGCCCCATGCTGCTGCGTGGGCCGGAAAGTGATTTCAGCCTGGCAAACCTGATGCGCGCCAACATTTACTCCGCGTTTGCCACGCTGGCCATCGGGTTGGATATCCTGAACGAAGAACATGTGACGCTGGATACCCTGCTGGGCCACGGCGGCCTGTTCAAGACCCCCGGCGTGGCCCAGCGCTACCTGGCCGCTGCCGCCCACACCGCTGTGACCTGCACCGAAACCGCAGGCGAGGGCGGCCCTTACGGCATGGCCCTGCTGGCTGCTTACCGTGTGGAGCACGCCGATGGCGAAACGCTGGCAAGCTACCTGCAGAACCGCGTGTTCGCCGGTGCCGCCAGCACCACCCTGAACCCGGATGCCGCTGATGAAGCCGGGTTTGCCGCATTCCTGAAAGAATACAAAAAGGCACTGTGCGCCGAGCGCACCGCCGTTGAAACAATGTGAGGGAACAATTATGCTGGAAGAACTGAAACAACAGGTATACGAAGCCAATATGGAACTGCCCCGCCGCAGCCTTGTTACTTACACATGGGGCAATGTGTCCGGCATTGACCGGGAAAAAGGGCTGTTCGTCATCAAGCCGTCCGGCGTGGAGTACGATGAACTGACCCCTGATATGCTGGTGGTCATGGATCTGAACGGCAATCAGGTGGAAGGTGACCTGAACCCCAGCAGCGATACCAAGACCCATCTGGAACTGTACAAGGCATTCCCCGCGCTGGGCGGTGTGGTGCATACCCACAGCACCCACGCCGTGGCATGGGCCCAGGCCCGGCGGGATATCCCGGCGTTCGGCACCACCCATGCAGACTATTTTTACGGCCCGGTGCCCTGTGCCCGTGAGCTGACCCCCGAAGAGATCGAGGAAGATTACGAGAAAAACACTGGCAAGGTGATTATTGAAACTTTCCGCACCCGCGGCATTGACCCGGTGCATGTGCCCGGCGTTCTGTGCGCCAGCCATGGCCCCTTTACCTGGGGCAAGGATGCCGCCCAGGCTGTTTACCACGCCGTTGTGCTGGAAGAAGTGGCCAAGATGGCCCTGCTGACCTGCCAGATCAACCCCAACGCGGAGCCCGCCCCCCAGCATGTGCTGGACAAGCACTTTATGCGCAAGCACGGCCCCAACGCCTATTACGGCCAGAAAAAGTAAAGCCGGTCCTGAACTTGACGGCCCGGCCGGGGTGGCGGTTCTTGCTTTTTACCGTGACTGCTATGGGTAAACCCAAAACATGAAAAGTCAGAGGTTTTGGCATGGCTCTCACCTCCTTTCTGAAGTGGGGCCAACCGCCTGCCGTTGTGTGCAGTGCCTGCTGCAAAATGCAGCACTGCCAGCATACTGTATTTCGCGCTTTTCCACAAACAGTCAGCCCCCGCCGTACAAACTTGTGCGCTTTTAACGGAAAAAGCTCGCAATATTAGTCGAATCTGCCATTGACGGCATGCTGCCGTATGGGTATTATAGAAATACCATATGCACCGATACGGAGGGAAGGACACATGACGTTTGAGGATCTGCTTGACATTTTGGCGGAGCAGTTCAGCTGTGACGCCGCCGAACTGAGCAAGGACACCAGCTTTGAAGACTTGGGCGTGGATGCAGAAGACCTGGTGGAGCTGGCCTGGCAGCTTGGGGAAGCTACCGGTACCGAGGTTGAAGAGGACCGCTTAAAACAGCTTGGTACCATTGGCGAAGTTTGGAACTTGGTCCGCGAGCTGGAAGAAGAAGCTGAATAACCGCTGCCCCTGTGCGCAGGCGTTGTGCACAGGGGCATTTTTTACGTTTTATCTCTTTCCATATCTGGTGCTGCGCGGTATAATAATTATATTTAGGGCAATACCGCATAATTCTAAGTGCCGATACGGCGAGCGAGGTGCGGCAGCTGCTAGGTACCGCAACCCGACATTATCGAGCATTTTGGCAACGCAGATGCCGTGCCGCAGCCGCCGAAGCGGTGCTTAAGCCGTAAGGCGGGAATTGTGCGGTGCTGCCTTAGTTCTGTTCACGCAGGGAAAGGGGGCCGCAGATGCCGCAGCCGGAACAACCGCATACCATTTTGCTGGTGCACTGCCACTACCGCCTACCCGGCGGCGAGGACGCCGTGTTTGCCGCGGAGTGCGCCATGCTGCAAGCCCACGGCCACCGCGTGATCACCTATGAGCGCAATAATGATGCCGGTGGCCTGGCCCAAAAACTGCTGCTGCCCCTGCGGGCCATCTACAGCACCAAAACCGTGCGGGAAGTGCGCGCCCTGATCCGCAAAGAACAGGTGGATTTGGTGCATGTGCATAACACCCTGCTGACCATCAGCCCGTCGGTGTTCCAGGCATGCTTCAAAGAGCATGTTCCGGCGGTGCAGACGCTGCACAACTTCCGCATTTTCTGCCCCAACGGCATCCTGATGCGGGACGGCCATGTGTGCGAGGAATGCCCGCAGCATGGCCTTGGCTGTGCGGTGCGGCACAGCTGCTACCGCGGCAGCCGTGCCCAAAGTTTGGTCTGTGCGGGCATTTATGCGTTCCATCGCCTGCTTGGCACCTACCGCAAGGTGAACCTGATCACCCTGACGGAGTTTGATCGCGGCAAGCTGCTGGAATTCAACCGCAAAGCTTCGCGCCCGGTGTTTACCCCGGAGCGGCTGTACTGCAAGCCCAACGTCGTGGCCGCGCCGAACCATTCCCCGCTGCCCTGGGCACAGCGCAAAAACCAGATTGTTTTTGCTGGGCGGCTGGAAGAATTAAAGGGGCTGCGCACCGCCATCGAGGCCTGGCAGCTGCTGGGGCCGGACGCACCGCAGCTGATCGTGGCCGGTACCGGCCCGCTGGAAGCCTGGGCCAAAGAGAACGCCCCCGATACTGTAACCTTTACCGGCCAGCTCCCGCATGGAACACTTACCGAGCTTTTGGCCCAGAGCCGCGCCGCCCTTTGCCCCAGCCTGTGCTATGAAAGCTTTGCCCTGATCCCGGCGGAAGCCCATGCGGTGGGCACCCCCGTGCTTGCCAGTGATCTTGGCAACGTGGGCGCTGCCGTGCAGGAGGGGATTGACGGCCTGCACTTTGCCCCCGGCAATGCCGCCGCACTGGCGGATGCCGTGCGCAAGCTGCAAAACGTGGGCGAAACCTTTGATTTGACCGCCATGCAGCAAAAAGCCTGCCAGGCGTATAACGCGGAACAAAACTACCGCGAACTGATGACAATTTACCGGGAAATCATGAGGAACGAAAATTCATGAACCAGATCTACCGTGCCCTGCATATGCCGCCCAAGCGTTTGATCAAAAAGCTGAGCGGCCAAAAAGAAATCTATACCATTGCGGTGCGCCGCGCCCCCAAGGGGGAAGGCTGCGACCCGCTGCCCGCTCTGGGTGAAGAACCTTACACCCCGCTGCCCTACACCCCCGGCACCTGGTATGCCGACCCCCTGCTGTATGAGGATGACAACGGCAAACGCTGGCTGTTCTGCGAAGCATTCAATATGGCGGAGAACCGCGGTGATATTGCCGTGGCGGAGTTTGATGAAAACGACCACCTGCTGCCGCCCCGCGTGGTATTAAAGGAAAACTTCCATCTCTCTTTCCCCACCGTGTTTGACTGGCGTGGGGAAGTGTGGATGCTGCCGGAAACCAGCGCCGACCACAGCCTGACCCTTTACCGCTGCACCCAGTTCCCGGATAAATGGGAGAAAGTGCAGGCGTTCAGCGTGGGGCGCGAACTGTGCGACAGCATTATTGTGGATAAAACCCCCGAAGCCCTGACGGTGCTGTGCAGCGAAACCAGGCCGGACAACCAGCTGTACACCCGTTACCGCCGCTATACTGTGCGCGAAAACCCCGAAGCGGAAGAGCGCGATGATGTGGATGAGTTTATCCTGGATGAGGATGAACCCTTTAACCTGCAGCACCGCAATTATGAGCTGGGCAGCCGCAATGCTGGCCCGCTGTTTACCAACAACGACCAAACCGTGCGCCCGGCCCAGGTCAGCACCAAGGTGGATTACGGTGTGTACCTGCAATTCTGGGTGCGGCGCGGTGCTTCGGAAGTGCCACTGTGCGCCGCCATGCCGCAGAACGTTGCCATTGCGGGCATTGACCCGGCGGATCTGATCGGCATCCACACCTATTGCCGGGATGCGGACATTGAGGTGATCGATGCCCGCTACCTGCGCAAGGTGTGACCAAAAGCAAGATACACCCTAAGGCAATACCGCATAATTCTAAGTGCCGATACGGCGAGCGAGGTACGGCAGATGCTAAGCCAAAAGCGCAGACCCGACATTATCGAGCATTTTGGCAACGCAGATGCCGTGCCGCAGCCGCCGGAGCGGTGCTTAAGCCGTCAGGCGGGAATTGTGCGGTGTTGCCCTAAAAATAAATTGGAGTAGCAAAGCTTATGCGAACCATTGCCATCCCGCAGCTGTACTGCGGGGCATCCGGCAAAAAAGGAGCCTATAACCGGCAGGAGGTTGGCCTTGCACGGGCGTTTGCCGCCCTGGGCTGCCGGGCTGTTGTACTGTACCCGGACCCGGACGCCGCCCCTGAAGCTGTGACCAGCGAGGACCTGGAGCCCAATGTGCGCATCTATTATGTGCCGGCCCGCAAAGCCGGGGTCAGTGCCTTTTACCGCACCTGGCAGCCGCTGCTGAACGAGCATGTGGACGCCGTGCATGTGATGGGGGATAACGCCCTCGGCGTGCCGGGGCTGTACCGCTTTTGCCGGGATCACGATATCTTTTTCTACAGCCAGCTGGGGGCCATCAAAAGTACGTCCGAAAACCCGGTCATGCGGGCTGTGATGGACCTTTTGTGCCGCCGCAACCTGGCTATCTACCGCAAAACCCCCACCTATGCCAAAACCCCCGCCGTGGCCGCCCAGCTGGAACAGCTGCATGTGCCATGCGCCGGGGTAATGCCCGTTGGGCTGGATACCGCCATCATCCCCAATGCAAATGGGGAAAAACATGAACTGCGGGAATTTTTGAAGCTGGACCCCAAAGCCAACTATCTTGTTTTTGTGGGGCGGCTGGATTCCTACAAGCGCCCGCTGGACCTGGTGCCGGTACTGGAAGCACTGCCCCGCAGCTGGAATGCGGTGGTCATCGGGCAGGGGAGCCTGACCGGGGAACTGCAGGATGCCCTGCGCACCCACAAGCTGGAAAACCGCTGTACCTGCATTCCCCAGCTGCCCAACGCAACCGTGCAGGCCTATTACCATGCCTGCGATGTGTTTGTGAACTTTAATGACGGCGAAATTTTTGGCATGAGTCTGCTGGAAGCCATGTATGCGGGCTGCCCGCCGGTTGCCCGCCATGCGCCGGGGCCGGATTTGATCATAGAGCCCGGCACCAGCGGCTATTTTGCCGATACCCCTGCCCAGTTTGCTGAGGCCATCCAGAAAGCAGCGGCGGACCCGGCCTGCGGCCACGCTGCCCAGCGCCGCGTGAATGAACATTTCCTGTGGGCAAACAGTGCCGAAACCGCCCTGGCCATGCTGGACAAACAAGGAGGAAACCGCCGTGGATAATGATGGAGCCTTGCTGGAGGTACTGCGCAATACCTATAAAGGGCTGCGCTTCCGGTGGAAATACCGCGGCCTGATCATTCTGCCCGCGGAACAGGGCAATGCGGCTGCTGCCGATGCCATCCGCGCCGGGCAGCCATTTCTGTTCGGCCGCTGCGGTGCAACCGAGATGCGCACCGTGGCCGAATATTTGACCGGGAAATATACCGAGAAAACCAGGGGTGAGATCAACACCCTGTCCGGTGTGTTTCCCACCGATGATAAAGCGCTGAACCGCTTCTGCAAGCTGTATACTTCCTGCGCTCAGGGGGCGGACCTGCTGGCGCTGTGGGATGTGGGGGCCGAGCGGCAGGTAATCGATGGCTGCCACGGCACCCGCTTTACCCAGCTGCGCGCGCTGGAACCATATTATTATGCCAACCCCTGGAGCGCCGCACTGGCCGGAAAGCATGTGCTGGTGGTACACCCCTTTGCGGATACCATCCGCGCCCAGTACCAAAAGCGCGGGGAGCTGTTCACCAACGCCCCCGGCGGGGTAAACACTCTGCCGGAACTGGCCTCCCTGACCGTCATCCCGGCAGTGCAGGGCCTTGCCGGGCAGAAAACCGGGTATGATACCTGGTTTGATGCCCTTGCCGCAATGGAAAAACAGATGGATGCCTGCGATTATGAGGTTGCCATCATTGGCGCAGGTGCTTACGGCCTGCCGCTGGCCGCCCATGCGCGGGACACCGGCCATGTTGCCATCCAGATGAGCGGCGCTACGCAGCTGCTGTTTGGCATCAAGGGCCGCCGGTGGGACACCCACCCCCAAATCAGCAAGCTGTATAACCCTGCATGGGTGCGCCCCGCCCCCGCCGAACAGCCCGCCAACAAGCAGGCGGTGGAGGGTGGCAGCTACTGGTAGAACCTGCGCCCCTAAAATTACGTTATAACAAACCGTCCGCCCGAATCCAGATGTGCAAAGGAGCCGTATCCATGAAGATCCTGATGATCAGCAACCACCTTGGCGTGCAAAGCGGGGTGCAGCGCTATGTGCAGAACCTTCTGCTCAATCTGGACCTTACCCGCTACCAGGTGGATCTGTTTGTCGGCCTTTGCCCGCTAGATCAAGCTTCGTGCGCGCCGGCACTGGAAGCAGCCGGGGTGCATATCTTTGCGGTGCCGGACAATAAAAAAGCCCGTATCCGCGCACTGTACCAGCATCTGAAAACCCATAAGGATTACGATATCATCCATTACCATACTGCCAGCAAAATCGGCGCGCCCGTCTGCGGTATGATGCGGGTGCTCTGCCCCCATGCCAAGATCATTGTGCACAGCCATATCGTTTACCCGCCCATGACGCTGACCTGGCGCGCCGCCCATCTGGTGTACCAGCTGTTTGCAGATTACTTTCTGGGCTGCGGCGTGGCTGCGGGCCGGTTTGTGTTTGGTGACCATATCGACCGCAGGCCGAACTTTTCCGTTGCCTGCAATGCGGTGGACCAAACCCGCTTTTACCCCAACGCCGCGGCGCGTACGGCAATCCGCGCCCAGTACGGCATTACCGGAACCGAGCGTCTGGCCGGGTTTGTAGGGCGGCTCAACCACCAGAAAAACCCGCTCTACCTCATCCGGGTGTTTGCGGCTATGGTTCAGCAGGACCCCCGCTGGAAGCTGCTGTTGGTGGGCGGCGGCGAGCAGGAACAGCCCATGCGGGAACTTGCCGCCCAGCTTGGCGTGGCGGACCGGGTGCTGTTTGCCGGGGTGCAGAACAATGTGCCCGACTATATGAATGCCTTTGACCTGTTTTTGCTGCCCAGTAACTTTGAAGGCAGCCCCGTTACCCTGGTGGAAGCCCAGGGCTGCGGCGTGCCCTGCCTGGCCTCCACCAATGTGCCGGGGGATGGCTCGGTGACCGAGTTGGTGCATTTCCTGCCGCTCAGTGCCCCGTTTGAAGAGTGGGCCAAAACGGCGGATTCCATTGCTCCCGGCGGGCCGCACGCGGACTATTGGCCCACGCTGGCCGCTGCCGGTTATGAGCTGAAAACCGCTGCACACCGCATGGAGCAGGTGTATGATAAAGTGGCAGGGGAGGGCGCACGATGATTTACGCCGAACTTTCCGGCGGGCTGGGCAACCAGATGTTTGTGTATGCCTTTGCCCGCGCCATGGGCCTGTGCTGCCAGGAGCCGGTCACTTTGATTGACCGGCAGGACTGGAAAACCGGCTCCCCGGCCCACACTGCATTGGCATTGCAGGCACTGCATATCAGCTCAGAGGTGCAGTTCATCACAGATGCAGGCTTTGCCAAGCAGCATCTGCCGGTGCAGAACGCCGCCAAGGCCCTGATGATCCGCCACGAACAGCGTGTGGGCCTGATGAACCGGGACTGGCACCCCTTTGAAGCCCGCATGGCCCCTATGCTGAACGCCATCGGCCTGCATTTTGCGACTGAAGGCTTTACCCCTGCCAATCGCGGTCACGCCAAAAACTTTCTGGCCTGGGGGTACTTCCAGGGGGCAGATTATTTTAAGAACCAGGCTGAAACTATCCGGGCAGAGCTGCTGCCCATTGAGAACCCGGAACACGGCTTTACCGCTGCGGCCGCCGCCTTTGCGCGGGAAATTGAGGCAAGCCCGTTCCCCGTCTGCCTGCATTGGCGCTGCGGGGACTATCTGCTGCCGCAGAACGCGGCCCTGCAGGTCTGCACGCCGGAGTATTACGCCGCCGCCTGCCGCACGGTGTGCCAAAGCCTGCCCCAGGCGGAACTGTTTGTCTTTTCAGATGACCCCGCCTATGTGCGGCAGCATCTGGACGCTGCGGGCCTGCCGGTGCATTACAGCACCGGGGCAAAAAGTGCCGCGGCGGACCTTGCCCTGATGCGCCGCTGCCGGGCGTTTGTGCTGAGCAACTCCACCTTCAGCTGGTGGGGGCAGTGGCTGGCCGGTGTGCCGGGCCGCTGTGTGATCGCGCCGGACCGCTGGTACGCCAACGGCAAAAAGACCGCCCTGTATGACCACGACTGGACATTGATCCCGACAAAGTAAAGGAAACAACTGCGATGGAACGCACAGGAAACATCACATTTTCGGTCATTGTGCCGGTGTATAATGTGCAGGCTTATCTTTCTGCCTGCGTCAAAAGCGTGGTGGAGCAGGCCGGCCCGGCGGACTGGGAGTGCATCCTGGTGGACGATGGCTCCACGGATGCCTGCCCCGCCATGTGTGATGCTTTTGCTCAGCTTTGCCCCGGCGTTACGGTCATCCACCGCTCTAACGGCGGGCTGGCCGCCGCGCGCAATACCGGCATCAAGGCCGCCAAGGGCAAGTGGCTGCTGTTTTTGGACAGCGACGATTACTGGCCGCCCCATATGCTGGAAAAGCTGCGCGCCGCCCTGGCCGCCGCGCCGGGTTACCGCTGGTACGTCTGCCGCTATCTGGAGCAGGACGAAAGCCAGGGAATGGATGCCAAGCCTTATCCCGGCCCGGTGGAGCGGTTCACCCCCGGTCCGGATGCCGACCCCGATTACGCCGCCCGCGTGGCGCGGCTGTATGCCGCGGGCCACTGGGCGGTCTGGCGCTTTTGTATTGACCGGGAATTTCTGGTTAAGTATAACCTGCTTTTCTGGAATGAGGTCCGCTGGGCGGAGGATTATCCCTTTGACCTAGTGCTGGCCGGTGCCTGCCCCAAGCTGTATTACCTGGATGTGGAGCTGGTGGTCTACCGCGCCAACCGGGCGGGCAGCCTGTTGAACGCGGGCCTTGCCAAACATTTTGCGGGCATCGCGGCGGTCATCCACCGGTTTGAAAAAATGTTCGCCGCGCCGGACTGCCCCTGGACCCCGACGGAGCAAGCCGAGATCTGGCGGCGCACCGCCAATGTGTTCTGGCCGCAGGCCCGCGGCGCTGCCTGCCGTGATGCCGAGGTACGCGCCGCCTGTGCCCCCGGCCTGACCGCCTGCAAAGCACTCTGGAAACTGGGGGACGAGAACACCCGCCCGGACTGGAAGCTGTTTGCCTTCCTCCTCAACCACTTCGGCCCCCGCTTTGCCCTTTGGGCGGCCGGGCTGCTGAAACGGAAATAAAGCTCTGCACCCATTGTAGGGGGCGGCGTCCCCGATGCCCCATGAACCCCTGCCGTAAATGCCGGTTTCGGCTCCATGCCCCGTAGGGTGGGGTCACTCGACCCCGCCGCCTTTCCGCGCCTTGACCCTATCAAAACACCTAGGAGAACACCTGATTGCGTACACAAAAAACAATTTTGAACCTGGTCTATGCGCTGGGGTCCAGCCTGCTGCTGATGTTGCTGGGCTTTGCCACGCGGCGGCTGCTGGTATTTAACTTTGGCAACGATATCACCGCCGCATCCCAGGTGGTGGATAAGCTGTTCAACTTTTTCTCCATCGCGGAATTCGGTGTTGGCAGCGTCATCAGCTACCGCTTGTATGAACAGATCGCCGCCAAGGATATCGAGAAGATCAGCAAATATATGTCCATGTATAAATGGGCATACCGCGCCGTGGGTGTGGTTATCTGCGTGCTGGCGGGCATCGGGGCGCTGGCCCTGCCGTGGATCATGCCCGGCGTGGCCAGCATCCAGACGGCCTATACCGTTTACCTGCTCAACACCATCTCCACGCTGTCGGGCTATTTCCTTGTCACCCGGCGGCTGATGTACACCTGCACCCAGCAGGGGTACCTGTGTACCCGCATCGACTTCTGCTTTAATGTTGCCAACTATCTGGCCCGCATTGCCATTGCGCTGTGGCTGCCAAACTATATTTTGTATTTCGGCGTCAGCATCCTGTTCAACACCGGTGCCAACCTGGTGGTGGCAGCGCGGTATAAAAAGGACTTCCCCGAACTGCACGAGGTCAAGGTTACTTTGCGGGATTTCAAGGATCTTGGCATCTTCCATGACCTCAAGTATTACCTGGTTCACCGCCTGTCCAACACCATTTACGGCTCGTCCGATACCATCGTCACCAGCCGTATGGCGGGCAGCGCTATGACGGCTAACCTTGGCAACTATACCACCGTGTCGGACAGCGCCACCAACATCGGCAATAAAATCATGGACAGCTTTGCCGCAGCCATCGGCAATATCGTGTACGATAAATCCGCCACGGCCAACGCCCATGATAAACAGGTGTTCTGGGGGCTGGATCTGTTCAGCTATTTTTTCGGCAGCTTTGTGGCAACGGCATATCTCTGCCTGTTCCAGCCGTTTATCAGCTTGTGGATGGGCAGTGACCGCCTGCTGCCGCTGGGCTTTGTTATTGTGTTCAGCCTGAACGAATATGTGGGCTGGAACCACCGGATGCTCGGCTCCTACCGCGCCGTGCTGGGCCACTTTGAGCAGGACCAGTGGTTTATGGTCGCCTCTGCCGCCACAAACCTGATTCTAAGCTTTGCACTCTTCCCGGCGTTTGGCATTACCGGCATTGTGGCGGCTACCGTTGTGGCCCACTGCATCATGTGGGTGGGGCGCGGCATTGTGGTTTGCCGCCAGTATATGCGCGGCAGCGGCTGGCGCTACCTGCGGGTGCAGGCGGTGCATCTTGTCACCCTTGTGGTGCTTATGGCAGGCAGCTACCGCGTGTGCGCCCTGTTGTCCGGCGGTATTCTGGGGCTGCTGGGACGGGCTGTTGTGGTCTGCATCCTGCCCAACCTGCTGAACCTTGCGTTTTATATCTGGACCAGCGATGCCGCCTATCTGCGCACCCAGGCTGGCCGCCTTTGGCAAAAAATTACCCATCGTTAAGGGGGAAACACAACATGGCAACCATTGGCATGCTGTATATCTGCACCGGCAAATACACCGTGTTCTGGCCGGAATTTTATGAAACTTTCAGCCGGAACTTTTTACCCGGCTGCAAAAAAGAATATTTTGTCTTTACCGATGCACCGTCCATCGCTCACGAGGATGACCCCGCTGTGCACCGCATTGACCAGCCCGCCTATGACTGGCCGCTGAGCACCATGAAGCGCTTTGCGATTTTCCTAACCCAGGAAAAGGCGTTGGAACAGCTGGATTATCTCTTCTTTTTCAACGCCAACCTGACCTGCCGGGAGGTCATTACCCCGGAAGAATTTTTGCCCCGTCCGCAGCAGGGGGAACAGTTGCTGCTGGTCCAGCAGCCGGGGTTCTGGAACAAAAAGCCGATGTTTTACAGCTATGACCGCAACCCCAGATGTACGGCCTATATCCCGTACAACTGCGGGCGGGACTATGTTTCCGGCGGGCTGAACGGCGGTACCTCCGCGGCATTCCTGGCCATGTGCAAAGAGCTGGACCGCCGCACAGAGCAGGATATCCGCAACGGCGTGGTGCCCCTGTGGCATGACGAAAGCCAGCTGAACCGCTATGCCGCCGAACACCCCGGCAGCTACCGCCTGCTGCCCCCCACTTACTGGTACCCGGAAGGCTGGCAGATGCCCTTTGAGCAAAAAATCATTGTGCGCAATAAATCCCGCTACTTTGATGTGGCGGCGGTCAAACACCATTCTCAGCACACCCGCAGCTGGCTGCAATGCAAATGGGAAGCCTTTTGCGAAAACTACCTGCCGTATTTGCTGTGCGCAAGGGACAAACTGCTGCAAAAACACCTGTAACCTAATTAGCAATTAGAAATTGCAGAACTCCCGTAGGGGCGCACATTGTGCGCCCGTCGCTTTGCCTTACATGAAATCAAACAATAGAGGAGGGGCGGCCTATGCCGCAAAAAAATGCACAGGACCGCCTGTGGAAAATTTTAACCCCGGTGCTGCTGGTTCTGGCGGTTCTCGCCATGGCCAAAACGCTGTTTGTGGGGCTGGAAATTGATGAAGAATATGCGTTCTCCCTGGGCTTCCGCCTGGTAAAGGGGGACCGGCTGTTTTATACCATGTGGGAGCCGCACCAGCTTTCGGCCTTACCGGCAGCGCTGGTGCTGGCTCTGTATACCGCCATTGCAGGCACAACCACCGGGGCGCTGCTGTTTGTGCGCGCTGTGGTGCTGGTCTGCAAAGCGGCCATGAGCGCGGTATTTTACCGCGATTTCAAGCAGACCATTGGCCGCCATGGGGCGCTGCTGAGCGCGGTGGTGCTGTTTGTCTACACCCCTAAGTGGTTCCTGGGGCCGGATTATATCAGCCAGCAGTTCCACTTCACCGTGGCGGCATTTTTGTGCTTTTACCATTATTACACCCATGGTTTCCGCCGCCCATGGCTGGTAGTGCTGGGGGCGGTGTGCGCCTGCTTCAGCTTTCTGGCGTTCCCGCAAAGCGCACTGGCGGCGGCGGTGATTTTTATCGGCATGGTGTTGCTGGGCCGCCGCGGCAAGGAGCCGACGATCTGTAAGATCCCCCGCGGCGCGGTACTGTTTGTGCTGGGCTGTATGGCCTGCGCGGCAGCGTTTCTGGCGTATGTGCTGCCCGGCATGAGGCTTACCGTGTTTTTGCAGCGCGTCAGCCTGATCCTGAACGACCCGCAGTATGATTTTACCACAAGCCAGCGGCTGGCTCTGTTGGCAAGCCAGGCACTGAACACCGCCAAATTCCTGGCAAAGCCGCTGGCCGCCAGCGTGGTGCTCTGTCTGCTGTGGTGGGCCAAAACCCGCCAAAAACGGGATTGGATCGGCCCTGCCCTGAACCTTTGGGCCATTCTGGCGGCTCTGCTCTGTGCGGTGCGTGCTGTGGCGGACTCCAGCTCCGATGAGCGCTATTTTATGCCGGCGCTGGTGCTGGCGGCGGCCTGGGCGTTCCGCAAGGGGCGCGGCACAGCGCGGGAGCCGCTGTTCTGGCTGGGCTTTCTGCCGGGCATGGCGGCGTATGCGTTCATTCTGCGCTCTACGCTGCTGGGCTTTTCGGCTACCTTTATGTATCTGACCTGGCCCGCGCTCTGCGGCTGCTTTGCCATGTTGGCGTGCTGGCAGGAGAATCCGGAGCAGGGAAAACTGCCCCAGGGCCAGTGTGTGCTGGCGGCGCTGCTGGTATTTTTGCTGGTGTGCCGGTTCTGGTCCGTTCTGGTAACGGGTTGGAAGCCTGCCAATGTGGAAACAGCCAACCTGAAGCAGATCACCGCAGGCCCCGCCGCAGGGACCTGGGCGGACGAAAAAGCCGCCGATATGCAGATGGCCCTGTACGAAGCGCTGGAACCCTTTGCGGGCAAGCAGGTGCTGCAGGCTATTGGCGAGCAGCACGGCCTTGGCTTTATGATGGCGGGAGGAACCTTGACCATCGGTCAGGCGTCCGTCATCTCTGGTACCGACAGCGACCCGCGGTTCATCCAGTATTATGAGGAACTGCCCGAGAAGCGTCCCGATGTGATTCTGTATGATGAAGCCGAAGTGCGCGATATGGCCGCGTTCCATGCCTGGATCGAAGAAAACTTTACCATCACCGCCCGCTACCCCGTCACCCACGGCACCGCCCACCTGCAGGTGCTGGTAGTTGATTGAGTTTTCCACAAGCACAGGAAAAAAGGTGGAAAGTTTGCGGGCATTTGCAAGGGAAACGACCCCACTATTATTTTTGAGCCGCGCGCCGCGCGGCGGTCCACCAACATTATTCTTTATTCTCTATTCATTATTCATTCAAATCGCATGATTCGCCTGGCAATCATGCGATTTCGTTTGACCCCCCGCCCCAAATATAGTATTCTATAATCAATCAAAATATCTTGTTCAGGAGGCTTGCCCTATGCCGGAACGCTTTCTTGTTTTTATCCCTGCCTATAACTGTGAAAAACAGGTGCCCCGTGTGCTGAACCAGCTGCTGGACCGTCAGGTGGCCGCTATGGTCACCGAGTGCATCGTGGTCAATAACCGCTCCACCGACGGCACCGAAGCCGCCGTGCAAAGCTGGATGCAGGCCCACCCGCAGGCTCCGGTTCGCCTGCTGCGCAACGACCAGAACTATGGCCTGGGCGGCAGCCATAAAGTGGCATTCCAGTACGCCGTTCAGCATAACTTTGACTACCTGATTGTGCTGCATGGCGACGACCAGGGCGATATCCGCGATGTGCTGCCCCTGGTACACAGCGGCCGCCACCGTAAGTATGATTGCTGCCTTGGCTCTCGTTTTATGCCGGAAAGCCGCATCAAGGGCTACAGCACTCTGCGTGTGGTGGGCAACTATGGCTTTAACTGGCTGTTCAGCCTGGTGGCCGGGCACAAGATCACCGACCTGGGCAGCGGCCTGAACCTGTACGCAGTGCCACCGCTGGCAAACGGTTATTATAAAAAATTTCCGGATACGTTGTATTTTAATGACTGCATGATCCTGGCCCTCTGCCACCTCAAGCAGAAAGTCCTTTTCTTCCCCATCAGCTGGCGGGAGGAAGACCAGGTATCCAACAACAAACTGACCAGCTTTGGCGTCAGCCTGCTCAAACTGTGCGGGCGCTACCTGAAAAACAAAAACGAGTTTGTGACCCGCGAATGGCGGGAAAAACCAATCGAAGAATATACAAGCACCATCATTGCTTCCAATCTGTAAAGGGGGATGTTGATTATGAAGGTTCTGGTAACGGGTGCTGCCGGGTTTATCGGCGGCCAGCTTATGCATGCATTGTGGAAAAACGGCCATACCGCCATTGGTGTGGATAACTACAGCTATGGCAGCGCCGATAACCTGCATTTTGACGACCATGATTTTTCCGCCGATGTCATCAAGATGGATATCCGCGATAAAGAGAGCATGAAAGCCCTGTTTGAGCAGGAAAAGTTTGATATCGTCTATAACATTGCGGGCATTGCCCCCCTGCCGGACTGCCAGAGCGACCCGGTGGAGGCCGTCAGCGTCAACACGCTGGGCCTTGTCAACGTGCTGGAAAACGCCCGCCGCACCGGCGTTAAGCATGTCATTCAGGCATCCACCAACGCGATGTACGAGAATGAAACCGAGTTCCCGACCGTGGAATCCAAGTTCAACCCGCCCACGCTGATCTATCCCAACACCAAATACTGCGGCGAGCGGTTCTGCCAGAGCTTTGCCGATACCTACGGCATGAACATCACCTGCCTGCGCTTTGCCAACGTTTACGGCCCGCACATTGACTGCCTGCGCAAGCAGCCGCCGTTTGTGGGCTATATGATCCGCGAGCTGTACTATGACCGCGTGCCGGAGTTCCACTCTGACGGCAACCAGCGCCGCGATTATATCTATGTGGATGACCTTATCGACCTGGCCATGCGCGTGTGGGATCAGCCGGGCTTTGATGCAGTCAATGTTTCCAGCAACAAGAACTATTCCGTCCGCGAGCTGTACGCCACGGCCTGCGAGCTGATGGGCAAGCAGATCGAAGCCAAATACTGCCCGTCCAGCCATTACTGGGCCAAGTACCCGGAGCTGTACGGCGGCGCTTACGGCATCAAGCCGGAAATTCTGGACCACGAGGTCAACAAGTATTCCCTGTGCGATAACACCCACGCCAAAGAGTGCTATGGCTGGGAGCCGAAGATCGACATCCGCGAAGGCCTGCGCCGCGTGATCGAGAACGAGTGCGCCATGCTGGCTGCCCGCGATGCGAAAGGGGAATAACATGGCAAAGCTGCACCTTGTAATGCCGATGGCCGGGCGCGGCAGCCGCTTTTTTGAAAACGGCTTTGTGATGCCCAAGCCCCTGATCGAGATCAACGACCGCCCGTTTTTCTATTGGGCAACCCAGAGCATTGCCAAATTTGTGGACTGTGCCGATATCACCTTTGTGGTGCTGGAGGAGCATATCCGCGACCATGCCATTGACCGGGAAATCAAAACCTATTACCCCGATGCCAAAATCGTGGCCCTGCCCGAAGTGACGGAGGGCGCCGCCATCACCGCCCTGCGCGGGACGGAAAGCCTGCCGGACGATGAGCCGCTGCTCTTTAATGACTGCGACCACCTGTTCCTCTGCAAGCCGTTCAATGAGTTTTGCAAGGCGGGCGATTTTGCCAACGGCCCGGACGGCGCACTGCTGACCTTTGCCAGCGACTCCCCGGCCTACAGCTACCTGCAATATGGGGCCGACGGCAGGGTGTGCCACACGGTGGAAAAGCAGGTCGTCAGCCATGATGCCATCTGCGGGGCGTATTACTTCAAAAATAAGCAGCTCTATGCTTCCGCCTGTGCAGAGTACCTGCACCACTGCGATTATAAAGAATTTTTTGTTTCCGGCATTTACAACGTGCTGGCCGCCCGCGGGGCGGACCTGCGCGGATTTGCAACTGATCTGCACCTGCCCTTTGGCACCCCGGCAGAGTATGCCCAGGCGGAACAGGAAGCCAACAAGGCCGCGTTTGAAATGCTGATGTAAAATCCCCCCAATAAACTAACTGATTCAGGTGACCGCCGATGCAACCTTTCGGAACCATTTTATTATTGCTGTTTTCCTCCGCGGCATTGGTGCTGCTGGGGCATGTGTTCCGCCTGCTCCGGTGGGAACAGTTCATCCGCATTTATGAATACCCCCAGCGCCGCAGCCTGCTGCGCGCCATGGCCGGGGGCTATGCCGTCAACTTTCTGCTGCCATTCCATGTGGGCGATTTTCTGCGCGCCGCTCTGGCTGGCCGCAAAATGAAAACCGGAACAGGCTTTGCTTTTGCCACTGTCATCATGGATCGCTTTCTGGATGTGTGGGTGGTGGCGCTGCTGTTCGGCGGGTTCCGGCTGGCCGGGCTGGGCGGCGCTGCGGTTTTGGGCGCAGCGCGGTATTATCTGGTTTTTGCGCTGCTGCTGGCCGCCGCCCTGGTGCTGGTGGTGCTGCTGCGGGACCTGCTCAAGCGGTGCTGCCTGGCCGTGTGCAGCATTTTCAATGATACCATCAAGCTGGACGGCCTTGTGTTCTGCTGGAGTCTCATCAATACCTTCAAGGATCTGCGCCGCGTCAACCTGTGGCGGCTGCTGCTCAATACGGTTCTCATGTGGGGGGCCTACCTTGCTTCTTACGCGGTGCTGGGGCAGGCAATCATTGCCTGCGGCGGCGCTGGCGGCAGCTTTGGCTTGGTGGAAGTGTTCAACATGCTGTTCGGCGTCAAGAGCGTGGATGTGACCAGCCTTGGCGTGGCGGGCTCCCTCGGTTTGAGCGATGCCGCCCGTGGGCTGGTGATCGCCTGGTTCCTGCTGCCGCTGGCGGTTATGTTTGCGGCACCTCTTTTGCCGGAACATCTGCGCGCCGCCCTGAACGGTGCAGCGGAGCCGATCGCCAACCGGGAAGCCGGGCAGGAAAACTACCTGAACCTGCTGCCCCAGGTGGACCCGCGGGACCGCGGCGCATTCCTCAACCAGTATTTCAGCCTGCAGAACAAATCCTATGTGGCCAAGTTCATTGAGATCAACCAGAACATTACCATTTTGCAGGATTATTCCGCCGGTTCCAACGCAACTACCATGCTGTGTACCGATGGTGCCGCGACCTTTTACCGCAAATACGCCTTTGGCGCGGACGGTGCCAAACTGGCCGAACAGCTGGCTTGGCTGCGCCGCAATGCCGCCCGCCTGCCGCTGTGCGAAATTCTGCGCGAGGGCACCGGCGAAGGCTACTGCTGGTATGATATGACCTATTCCGGCAGCGCGGTGGGGCTGTTCCGCTATATCCATTCCAACCCGCCAGGAAAAAGCGCAGCCATCCTGCGCAGTGTGCTGCGGGCACTGGATGAACAGCTCTACCGCCCCACAGCCCGCCCGGCGGATCCCGAAAAAATAGAGGAATACCTGAACAAAAAGATGGATGCCAATCTGGAAAAGATCCGGGACGCCCGCATCCTGAAAGAACTGTGGAACTATGACCGCATCTGGATCAATGGCCGCAGCTACCGCAACCTGAAAGAGCTGGGCCGCCTGTTTGACCATAATGCGCTGCGTACCCTGTTCGCCGCAGACCCTGTGGCGGATATCCACGGCGATCTAACGGTGGAAAACATCATCTGCCGCACCGATGTGGAGAACCCCGATAAAGCGTGGTACATCATTGACCCAAACACCGGCAACCTGCACGACAGCCCCTACCTGGATTACGGCAAACTGCTGCAAAGCCTGCACGGCGGCTATGAGTTCATGATGATGACCCCGCGCTGCACTGTGCAGGAAAACCATATTGACTTCCAGCTGACCCGCTCCGCCGCCTATGATACGCTGTTTGAAGCGGTCTGCGATGACCTGCGTGCCCGCTGCGGCGCGGCGGGGCTGCACAGTATCCTGGCGCACGAGCTCATCCACTGGCTGCGCCTGATGCCCTACAAGCTCAACAAAGATAAAAAGCGTGCCCCCATGTTCTATGCTGGGCTTGTCATGGTGGCCAACGACCTAAACACATGGGAAAACGAGGGAAAGTTTGATGAAAAAGCAAGGACTGATCGCCGTTGATCTGGACGGCACATTGATTGATACGGTTGCCGTCAACGCTGAAAGCTACCGCCGTGCGCTGGAGTCGTTCGGCTTTACGTTGGATTATGATTACTATGCCGCTTACTGCAACGGCAGGCATTACCGCGCCTTTTTGCAGCCGCTGATGGGCGGCAGCCCCTCTGCCGAGGATGTGGAGCGGGTGCATGACCTGAAAAAGCAGTATTACGCCGCCAACATGGACATAGCCCGCAAAAACGAGGCACTGTTTGTCATCTTGGAAGCCCTGCGCCCCACCCATTACCTGGCCGTGATTACCACAGGAAGCCGCCAGAACGCAACGGAAATGCTGGACCACTTTCACTGCACTGACTGGTTTGACCTGATCCTGACCCAGGAAGATGTGGTCAACAATAAGCCGGACCCGGAGGGCTACCTGAAAGCCATGGCCCACTTTGGCGTGGACGCCGCCCATACCATGATCTTTGAGGACAGCGCCACCGGCCTTGCCGCCGCCCGCGCCACCGGAGCCAGCGTGTTTGCGTGCAATCAGTGTTTCCGCCACTGGCGGCGCTCACCTTTGCAGCATCCAGTATTATCTGCGCTTTTGGCCTAGCAGCTGCCGCACCTCGCTCGCCGTATCGGCACTTAGAGTTATGCGGTATTGCCCTAAATCCATACAAACCAAAACACCCCGCCGCCCGGCGTTTGAACCGGATGGCGGGGTGTTGCTTATTGAATCAAATGGGGCGGGGGAAAGAGCTTACTGGTCCTCTTTCACAAAGCTGCGCACGGCATCGGCAATGGCGTCGGCGGTCAGGCCGTAATCGCGCAGAACCTCCCATGCGGGGCCGGAATGGCCGAATTTATCCTGCACACCAATGCGGCGCACGGGCGTGGGGGCCTTCTCGCTCAGCAGACTGCAAACAGCCTCGCCCAGGCCGCCGATCACGCTGTGCTCTTCCACCGTGATGATTTTGTGGCACTCGCGGGCAGCGCGCAGAACGATCTCTTCGTCCAGCGGCTTGATGGTGGGCATGTTGATCACGCGCACACTGATGGCATCCTGACGCTTCAGGGTGACAGCAGCCTTCAGAGCTTCGCTGGTCATCAGACCGGTGGAGATGATGGCCAGATCAAAACCGTCGCACAGAACCTCGCCCTTGCCGATTTCAAAAGTATAGTTATTGGCATCATGCAGGGAAGGGGTGGCCAGACGGCTGAAACGCAGGTAAACGGGGCCCTTGTGGGCGTAAGCGGCGCGCACAGCGGCACGGGCTTCCAGATCGTCAGAGGGGCAGATCACGACCATGCCGGGGATGGTGCGCATCAGCGCAAAGTCCTCACAGCACTGGTGGGAAGCACCGTCCTCGCCGACGGACAGGCCGCCGTGGGTGGCAGCAATCTTGACGTTCAGCTCGGGGTAACCGATGCTGTTGCGGATCTGCTCAAAAGCGCGGCCCGCAGCAAACATGGCAAACGAGGAAACAAAAGGCACATAGCCAAAGGTGGACATGCCGGCGGCTACACCGACCATGTTGCACTCGGCAATGCCGCAGTCAAAAAAGCGTTCAGAATATTTTTTTGCAAATACTGAGGTACGGGTCGAAGCGGACAAATCCGCATCAAATACCACGATATCGTCATGGCCTGCATCGGCCAGTTCCAGCAGCGCAGCACCGTAGCTGTCGCGCGTGGCAATGCTCTTGTTATCAGCCATTGATCCGTTCAGCCTCCTTTTCCATCACTTCATAGCTGGCGCGCAGCTCGGCCATCGCCTTGTCATACTCGGCATCGTTGGGGGCTTTGCCGTGCCAATCCACAGCGTTCTCCATAAAGCTCACGCCCAGGCCCTTGGTGGTGTGCAGCAGGAAGCAGGTCGGCTTGCCGGAACCATGGGAGCGATCAAACAAGATGAATGCCTGCTCCAGATCAGCCAGGCTGTTGCCGTTGCAGATGATGGTGTTAAAGCCGAAGGCATCCATCTTCTGGTCCAGCGGTTCGCTGTTCATGACCTTGGCGGTGGGGCCGTCGATCTGCAGGCCGTTCACGTCGATCATGATGCAGAGATTATCCAGCTTATAGTGGTTGGCAAACATAAATGCTTCCCAGCACTCGCCCTCTTCAATCTCGCCGTCACCCAGCAGGGTGTACACGTTGACGTCGGGGTTCTTCATCTTGGCGGCCAGTGCCATGCCGGCTGCGGCGGAAACACCCTGGCCCAGGCTGCCGGTGCTCATATCAACACCGGGAACCGTGTTCATGTTGGGGTGGCCCTGCAGGTAGCTGCCGGAGCGGCGCAGGGTAGGCAGGTCAGCCACGGGGAAGAACCCGCGCTCTGCCAGCACCGAGTACAGGCCCGGCGCTGCATGGCCCTTGGAAAGCACAAAACGGTCACGGTCAGGGTCCTGCGGGTTCTGCGGATCGATCTGCATTTCCTTAAAGTATAAGTAAGTCAGCACATCAGCAGCAGAAAGGCTGCCGCCCGGGTGCCCGCTTTTGCCGCCATGGGTCGCTTCAATAATGCCCATGCGCACGCGGGTCGCAGTCATTTTTAACTGCAGCATCTCTTGCTTTGTCATATCCGTATTCCTCCAGCCGGGTGCAGCTGCACCCGTATTATCTACTATTATATTATACACGCCCTGCAAAAGGACGCAATAATTTTGTAAAAATAAAACGGCAGATATTTTGATACAGTATAGCATAAAAAGCTACAGTTTTCCAGTGAAAAAACTGGAAAACGCTGTCAAATATTATCAGTTTGCCGCGCATGGATAAAGTTTTGGTGCAACTGCTGAATTTTCTGTACGCAGTATGGGCGAAATTTTACACTGCCTGCCCTTGTAAGCTGCTCCAAAAGATGGCACAATAAAAAGCAAGGCTACTTTTGGCCGGCCGGAAAAGGGGGCAGCAACATGGCAAACGGCATTTATATCCAGGCGGAGTACCGTGGAAAATTGATCCGCAAAATTGTCTGTAACGGCGAAGAACGCTGGTTTATCGGCTCAGACTGTGCAGTCACCTACCTGACCCTGCAGGCATGCAAAGCCGCCATTGACGCTTTGACGGTGTGAACAGCGCAGACAGGACGGTACCGCATGTCATAGCTTGGCATGCCAAAATATTCTGCGGAGGCCGTAGGTACGCACATTGTGTGCCCACCAACCTGATGATGCAGCGGCTTTTCCGGGAAACAGCATACACGGAGAAAGACTGCAGGCGAACAATGTTCGCCCCGACAGAGCATTCTTTGACACACTGCGACGATAAAACACCGCACTTTACCGCTTTACAATCCTGAAAAAAGCTGGTAAAGTAAGTATGGTACAATGATACCATCTACCCTTTTGCCTGCTTGTGCGCATTTGGCAGGCGGGGACGGAATGATAAAACGGAGAAAAAGCGAGGTTAGAACAAGTGTTCAAGATCGTTAAAAAGCGGGAATTGAACCCCACAGTGACCGAAATGGTCATTGAAGCACCGCTGATTGCCAAAAAGGCGAAAGCGGGCCAGTTCATCATCATCCGCGCCAAGGAGGATTCTGAGCGCATCCCCCTGACGATTGCCCATTATGATGCCGCAGCAGGCACTGTGGCTATCATTTTCCAGATCGTCGGCGCAGGCACCATGCAGCTGAACTCCCTCAAAGAGGGCGAGTATGTGCATGACTTTGTCGGCCCGCTGGGCAAAGCAACTGAAATTGAAGGGCTCAAAAATGTCTGCGTGGTCGGCGGCGGCGTCGGCTGCGCCATTGCCCTGCCCGTTGCCCAGGCCCTCAAGGCCCAGGGCACCAAGGTTACCGGCATCATCGGCTTCCGCAATAAGGACCTTGTCATCCTGGAAGACGAATTCCGCGCCTGCTGTGACGAGCTGATCATCATGTCCGATGACGGCTCTTACGGCCAGAAGGGCGTTGTGACGATGCCGCTGGAAGAAAAGATCAAGGCTGGCGCCAACTTTGACGAGGTCATCACCATCGGCCCGCTGATCATGATGAAGTTCGTTGTCAAGACCACCAAGCCTTATAACGTTAAGACCGTTGTTTCCATGAATCCCATCATGGTGGACGGCACCGGCATGTGCGGCGGCTGCCGCCTGACTGTGGGCGGCAAAACCAAGTTTGCCTGTGTGGATGGCCCCGATTTCGACGGTTTTGAAGTCGATTTTGATGAAGCCATGCACCGCGGCACCATGTACCGCGATTTTGAAGCCCACGCGCGGGAAGCGGAATGCAACCTGCTGAAAAAGGAGGTTGAGTAACATGCCGAATATGGACCCGAAAAAATGCCCCATGCCCAGCCAGGACCCCAACGTCCGCAACAAAAACTTTAAGGAAGTTGCCCTGGGCTATACCGCTGAAATGGCTGTGAACGAAGCCAAGCGCTGCCTGCAGTGCAAAAAGCCCGCCTGCCGCACCGGCTGCCCTGTTCAGATCGATATTCCCGCCTTTATTGCCGAAGTGGCAAAAGGCGATTTTGAAGCTGCTTACCAAGTCATCGCAAAGTCCAGCGCGCTGCCCGCTGTCTGTGGCCGTGTCTGCCCGCAGGAGAACCAGTGCGAGGGCAAGTGCGTGCGCGGCATCAAGGGCGAACCCGTCGGCATTGGCCGCCTGGAGCGCTTTGTGGCTGACTGGCACCGTGAAAACGTCCACACCCCGGCTGCCAAGCCGGAGCCGAACGGCCATAAGGTGGCAGTTATCGGTGCAGGTCCTTCCGGCCTGACCGTTGCCGGCGACCTGGCCAAGCTGGGCTATAAGGTTACCGTATACGAAGCCCTGCACGTTGCAGGCGGCGTTCTGATGTACGGCATTCCGGAGTTCCGTCTGCCCAAGGATATTGTGCAGCACGAAGTGGAAGGCCTGAAAGAGCTGGGTGTTGATATTGAGTGCAACATGGTCATCGGCAAGGTGCTGACCGTTGATGAGCTGATGAACGACTATGGCTTTGAGGCAATCTATATCGCTTCCGGCGCCGGTCTGCCCCGCTTTATGGGCATCCCCGGCGAGAGCCTGAAGGGCGTTTACTCTGCTAACGAGTACCTGACCCGCGTGAACCTGATGAAAGCATACCAGCCCGGCAGCCGCACCCCCATCATGAAGAGCCGTGCCGTTGCCGTTGTGGGCGGCGGCAACGTCGCCATGGACGCAGCCCGCTGCGCCAAGCGCCTGGGTGCCGAGCAGGTGTACATTGTATACCGCCGCGGCATGGCCGAACTGCCTGCCCGTAAGGAAGAAGTCGAGCATGCCGAGGAAGAGGGCATCATCTTCAAGACGCTGACCAACCCGGTCGAGGTTCTGGGCGATGAAAACGGCTGCGTGAAGGGCATGACCTGCGTGGAGATGGAGCTGGGTGAACCCGATGCTTCCGGCCGCCGCCGCCCCATCGTCAAGGAGGGCAGCGAGTTTGAGCTGGATGTGGATACCATGATCATGGCTCTGGGCACCAGCCCCAACCCGCTGATCCGTTCTACTACCCCCGGCCTGGATACCGATAAGCACGGCTGCATCATCACCGATGGCCCCGATGGCCTGACTGCTCGATAAGACATCCAGTATTATCTGCGCTTTTGGCTTGGCATCTGCCGCACCTCGCTCGCCGTATCGGCACTTAGAATTATGCGGTATTGCCTAAAGACTTATCCCTGCTTTTTCCAGGCAGGCTGCCCGCAACCCCGCAGGCAGCCTGCCTGTTGTGTTTGTTGAGTTTGCCGGGCACGAGTGATACAATATCAGTTAGGAGTTAGGAGTTAGAAGTTAGGGGATAATTAGGAATTAGAAATGAGAAATTAGGAATTGGAGATGGGCCTTGTAGGGCGTGGTCACCCGACCACGCCGAAACCACGCCTTGGCACGCTTTGCAGATCCTGTGCCAAATCTTTCCCAATTTGTAGGGGACGGCGTCCTCGACGTCCCGGGCGGGCGTAAAATTTATTGCACATTTGCAAAATGATTGGCCGTGTTGTCATTACCGCACCGTATGACAAGTCCTGCAGTAAATCTCATCACGGCATATGCAAATATGTCCCCGGAACGGTCAAGACCGTTCCCTACAGATTGTTTTTAGGGCTGTGGCAAATGATCTGTGTTCCTCCCCGGCGGGATGAGGTCATCCCGCCCTACGAATGCTTTTGCGGTCCGTGCCATCCCCCCCCCGCCCCACCTCCAATTTCTAATTCCTAATTTCTCATTTCTAATTATCTCAACTCCTCCCTCCTAACTCCTAACTAAAGAACGGAGGTCCTGCAATGTACGGGCATTTTATCCAGTTCACCATCCCCAAAATTGGCCAGGCCCTTGTGGCGGTGGTGCTGTATCTGAATTTTCTCAAACTGCCGTTTGTGGCCTGCTTTGCGGGTGCTTATCCGGCGGTGTATCTGCTGCTGCCGCTGTTGCTGCTGGCCGTGATGTCCTGGATCGGGCGGGACCCGCTCGGCCCCGGCATGATCGTCAACTCCCATCTGACCGGGCTGTATATCGCCGGGGACATTGTGGGCTTGCTGGCCCGTGCAATCGGCGGAACGGTGCTGACGGTCTGGCAGACCATCTGGATGGGCGGCCTGCTGGCCTGGGTGGGCACGGCCGCCATGATGCTCTGGAGCTATTTCAAGGCTATGCGCCTGGTTACCACCACCTATCGCCTGCAAACCACCAAGCCCCTGCCGGGCGGCAAACTGCGGGTGCTGCAAATCAGCGACCTGCACCCCGGCAAAGGTGCCGTGGACCGCAAGCGCATCCCGGAGCTGAACCGCCGCATCCGGGAACTGAACCCCGATATGATTCTTTTTACCGGCGATATTTTTGACGAGCATGTGGAACGCCCGGATTTTGATTCCTTCAATGCCTTCTTTGCCACGCTGGACCCGCCCGGCGGCAAGTGGTTCGTGTTGGGCAACCATGATCTGTTCCACCACTGGCGGGAGCCGAGCTATGCCCGTGCGGACCTGGAGGGCGCTTTTGCGCGGGCGCACATTCGCATTTTGGAGGATGTTTCCCAGCTGGCCTATGTGGGTAAAGATGCCACCCCGGTGCGCATTGTGGGCCGCAAGGACTGGCTGTACACCCAGGGTAACCGCTTTACCCCCGCCCAGCTGATGCCGAACGGTCCGGACAATGTGTATACCATCCTGCTGGACCACGAGCCGCGCGAGCTGAAAGCCGATGCCGCAGCCGGTGCAAACCTGATTTTGAGCGGTCACACCCACGGCGGTCAGATCTGGCCCACCGGCCTTGTGGCAAAGCTGTTCCGCTATAATGAACTGAATTACGGCATGAAACAGATCACCCCCGCCTGCGCCGCCATTGTGAGCGGCGGCACCGGGACCTGGGGCTACAAGATCCGCACCGAGGGCAAGACCGAGCTGGTGATGGTCGAAATCGAACAAAAGAATGCTTGACTTGGATATATTAAAGGCAACACCGCACAATTCCCGCCTAGCGGCTTAAGCACCGCTTCGGCGGCTGCGGCACGGCATCTGCGTTGCCAAAATGCTCGATAAGACATCCAG